>Ga0068714_10000494_pt1 | contig 74869 bp, 74 predicted proteins | sample MTBNYHSulfiMetaG_FD_62988 | JGI IMG/M metagenome (GOLD analysis project Ga0068714, IMG submission 62988) | Enrichment culture microbial communities from rom New York Harbor, USA that are MTBE-degrading - MTBE-NYH (New York Harbor Sulfidogenic)... | ecosystem: Environmental > Aquatic > Marine >...
GTTGGTCGGAATCCGACCGACAGGGGAAAAAAATGGAACCAAGCGCCATCTGCTGGTGGACGGCCGTGGTGTCCCGCTGTCGCTCGTCGTGACCGGAGCAAACCGGCATGATGTGACCCAATTGGATCTGGTGCTGGAAGAAATCGTCATCGACCGTCCCACCGATATCCAGCAGAATCTGTGTGCGGATAAAGCCTATGATGGCAAACCGGCATTGGAGACCATCGTTGCGCACGGTTATATTCCTCACGTGAAAACACGGGGGGACGAGCGCCAGGAAAAAAAGCGCAATCCCGCATGGAAAGCCAGAAGATGGGTCGTTGAAGTGAGTCATTCATGGTTCAATCGCTTCCGTAAACTCCTGGTTCGCTATGAGAAACTCAGCGATACCTATATGGCTTTGCTGCATATGGCTGCTGCTATCATCGCCTACCGAAAAGTAGGCGTTATTTACGGATAAGATCAAAGTCATTGCGCTTGAACGGGCGGCGCAGGCCAGGTGGCTCGACAAGGAAAACGAACTGCAGGAGAGGATCGAGGCGACCAACCGGAGGTTGCGTGAACTCCAGCAGCAGAAGGAAGAGACCCAGAAGCTCGTTCTGAGCCCGGAGCAGGAGGCGGAGATCGAACGTTTCCGGGAAGAAAGGCGGCGGATCAATCAGGAACTGAAGCGGGTGCGTAAGAACCTGAGGGCGGATATCGACAGACTCGGGGCGGTCCTCAAGGGGGTGAACATCTTTCTGATGCCTGCCCTGGTCGCTGTCTTCGGTTTGGGGTACGCGGTTCATCGGCGAAAGAGGATGAGGGGGAAATGAAGGCGAAACAGGCGATCATTCTGGTGCTGATCCTGGCTGTGCTGGCAGGGGCGACGGCGCTGACCCTGCGGTTGAAGCAGCCGTCCGGAGAGGGCCTCCTTGGCCGTACGCTGCTTGAGGATCTGCCCTGGCAGGATATCGCCGCCGTTTCGATTCGCGGGTTGGAAGGCTCAGTGGGCCTCGCGGAGCGGGACGGCCGCTGGGTGGTGTTGGAGCGGGAGGGTTACCCGGCCGATTTTTCACGCATTGCCGCCCTCGTGAAGGATGTCCGTGAGGCGAAGATCGGGCGGGTTTTCGAGCCCGATCAGGAGACCCTGGGGCGGTTGGGTCTGAAAGATCCGGAGGACCACGCGGTCCAGGCGGCGGAGGCGGCAACCCTGCTGACGCTGATGAACGCCGAGGGGGAAAGACTGGTGGAAATGGCTTTGGGCACGGACAAGCCTTCCAATCAGGGTGCCGCTGCCGGCCGGTATGTCAGGTTGAACCGGCTGCCGGGCGTTTACCGGGTGGATCGTTCCCTTGCCGTGAGCTGCCGGCCTGCCGATTGGCTGGATAAGCTGATTCTGAAAGTCGCGCCCGCCGACATCTCCGAAATCGTCTGCCGAGAGGCCGGCGTTGGCCGGGTCCGTTACCGTCTGAAACGGAATGCGCCGGAGCAATCTCTTACCCTGGAAAATCTTCCCGAACGTTACGTTTTGGACCCGGAGAAGCTGCGGCGTTTGAGCGACGCGGTTTCTTCCCTGCAGATGCTCGACCTCGAGGGCCCCCGCAGGAGCGAGGGATCCGATGGGGGCAGCTTCCCCGTGGTAATAGCCTACCGGCTGTTCAACGGGGTGGTGTATCGGATTTACCCGGGCGCCGCGTGTGTGGATGAGAAGGGCTGCCCTTTGCGGGTGGCGGTTGCCTGGGAGCCGCAGGAAAAGGATGCGCCGGACGACGAAGCCGCTGCGTCCGCAGCTGAAACCGCGTCCGAAGGGGACGCTCCGGGGGAGGACCCTTCCGCCAGGGCTGCCGCCGAGGCTGCCAGGCTGGAGGAGAGGACGTTTCTTGTACCGGAATGGCAGCATCAACATTTTGTCTTGCAGGTGGAAGATCTGCTGGTAGCTCTCGATGAAGAGCCGGACTACGGACATGGACAAGGTCCTGGCCGAAGATAAATTCTCGGCCCTGCTGGACGCCCTGAAAAGGCTGGATTCGCTCGTTGTCGCCTTTTCCGGGGGGGTCGACAGCACACTGCTCCTGGCTGGGGGTAAGGCCGCCCTCGGAAAGGACCGGGTGCTGGCTGTCACGGCTGCATCCGCCATCCGTTCAAGCGGAGAAACATCCTATGCGGTGGAGATGGCGGGCCACCTCGGGGTGCGGCAACGGGTTTTCGATCCTCGGGAAATGGATCTGAAGGCCTTCATGGCCAACGACCGGGACCGTTGTTATCACTGTAAACGTCTTCTTTTCAAACGGATTCGGGAGATCGCCGAAGAAGTTGGCCTTGCCCGCGTGGCCCACGGGGCGAACCGGGACGACCTGTTGGATTTCCGTCCCGGGTTTCGAGCTGCGGAGGAAGAGGGAATTCTTTCGCCCCTGATGACAGCAGGGCTCGGGAAGGCGGAAATCCGTGCGTTGGCGGGCCGTATGGGCCTTCCGAATTGGCGGAGACCTGCCATGGCCTGTTTGGCCACCCGGATTCCCTATGGGGAACCCCTGACGGAACGCGGCCTGAGACGGGTGGAGGAGGCGGAGGCCTATCTCGACGATCGGGGCTTTTCAGGGATCCGGGTCAGAAGCAGCCTGGGAGTCGCCCGGATCGAAGCGCCGGTGGAGGATCTGCACCGGTTCCTGGATCCGGGCTTTCGTGCAGGCCTAATGGAGCACTTCCGGTCGCTCGGTTTCAGCCACATCTCGATCGATCTCGAAGGGTACCTGCCCGGAAAGGTGAATCGGCCGGTCGACTGAAGCGGATCGCTCCCGAAGGTGGACAAGGCCGCCTTCCGGCATTATACTGCATCTCGTTCAGAAACAGACCCGCCCCGCTTTGGCGCCGCCCGAGGCATCCTGGAGGAACAGGAGCGTCCGACCGGCCACCGCCCTCCATTTCCACGGGGCCGCGCCGGTGATCCCTCAGCGCTGCAGGCGAACGATCGCGGCCGCGATCGGCTGTAAAGCCCATTTCAGACATGAAAGCAGAATAGGAGGCCGATGCCTTACACCATAACCTTAAAGGATGCCTACAAGCATTTCACGCTGGACCAGGATAAGGTCCTGACACCCGAGGAAACCGTAGGGCGTTTCAGGCGGAAACTTGCTTCACTGGATCTGGACATCCTGGCCGAGACGGTCCGGATCGATAACGGCCGCATCGGGATACCGGTCTATTTCAGTGTCTGCGGCAGGGATGCAGAGGCGGTCACCGGCACGCGCAAGCAGATGGGCAAGGGCGGAACACCGCAGCAGGCCGAGGCGAGCGCCGTGATGGAGCTGGCCGAGCGTTTCAGCTTCTTCAGTTTCTGCCGGGACGATGCCCATTTTACGCTGGATTGCTGGGACAATCTGAAGGAACGCGCCGTCCCGCTCGAAATGATCGCCCGCTCGGTACACGATACCTCGGAGGATGTCGACAAGGCCCTGGAGATCTTCGCGCGGCTCCCACTCAGGTGGACGTGGGGGTACAATCTGACGCGGAAAGAAGCGGTGCTGATCCCCTTCGACTGGTTTTTCGCGATCAACGAGTTCAACGGCACTTCCGCGGGAAACTGCGTCGAAGAGGCCCTGCTCCAGGGGTTGTGCGAGGTGGTCGAGCGGCATGTCTCGAGCCTCGTGAGCAGAGGGCGGCTCAGGGTTCCGGCGATCGACCTCGACACGGCGCGGGATCCGCTGGTGAGGGAAATGCTTGCGAAATACCGTGCCGTTGGGATCGAACTGGTTGCGTCCGATTTTTCCCTGAATACGGGTATCCCGACGGTGGGGGTTCTGGCGTATGACCCGGCGACCTTCCCCCACAGGAGTGAAATCGTCTGGACGGCGGGAACCACCCCCGACCCGGAAAAGGCCCTCAGCCGGGCTTTGACGGAGGTGGCCCAGCTCGGTGGGGACTTCGACACCGGCTCGAACTATGTCGCGAGCGGGTTGCCGAAGTTCAGGACGCTCGATGAGGCAGCCTTCATCCGCAAGGCAGGGGGAACGGTCGGGCTGTGTGATTTGCCGAATCTTTCGGACGCCAATATCCGTGTGGAGGTCGAAAACTGCGTGGACGCCCTGGCCGGCAGGGGGATGGAGGTGCTCGTGATCGATGTCATCCATCCCCGGCTGGGCGTGCCCGCTTTCTATACGATCATCCCCGGCGCCCACTTCAGGGAGCGTGCGGCGGGGACCAGTGTAGGGATGTTTACGGCCAAAATCATGGCTGAAAAGGGAGATCCATTCCGGGCCCTGGGGGGGCTCGATCGAATGGAGAAGGCGCTTCCCGGCCGATATTACGTCCACTTTTACAAGGGCATGGCGTACCTCGAATCCGGCCGTCATCCCGAGGCCCTCGAGGCCTTCGAGCGGGCGTTGGGCCGCGATCCCAAGGAGGAGGATATCCCTACCATCCTTGTTTATGCGGCGGTATGCCTCAAGGAACTGGGGCGGTACAGCGAGTCGATCGCGGCCGCCCGGCGGGCGGAAGGGTATGATCCCGAAAGGACGGATGTGTTCAACCTGATGGGATTTTGCTATTTCAAACTGCGGGAACACGAAAAGGCTATTGCGTGTTTTGAGCGGTCTATCGAGTTGGATCCGTCCTCGGCGATCGACTATGCAAATATTGCCTCCAATTACCGCGATATGGGAGATCGGGAACGGGCCATCCATTATTATCGGCTTGCATTGGAGATCGATCCGGGAATAGGATTCGCTAGAGAGAATCTCGATCGGCTGACAATGGGAAAGACCGGCGGAGGCAGCGGTCCAAACGGCCATGGAGGATGAGTTACAGGCCTGACCGCGTGCGGATGGATTGAAGACCGGGGCCTGCGCCCCGAAGGCATGGCGAGTCTGCGGCGTGAGTACCTGCGTTGATCGGATGGAAACGAGGGAGGACTGAGCTGACATGGACAGGATCAGGATTGCCATTGCCGGTTTGGGGAATTGTGCAAGCTCTTTGATCCAGGGGATCGAATATTACCGTCGGAAGGAAGAGCATGAAGCCATCGGTTTCATGCACTGGAAGATCGGTGATTATCGGCCCGGAGACATCGAAGTAGCGGCGGCCTTCGACATCGATGCAAGAAAGGTCGGCAAGGATGTCTCATCCGCCATCTTCGAATTGCCCAACTGCACGCGCACGATAGAAGGGAATATTGCGCCCACGGGGGTCAAGGTCCGGATGGGGCGTGTGCTGGACGGCTGCGCCGCGCACCTGAGCCGCTATGATGAGCGGTTTCGCTTCGTACCCGCGAAGCAGAGAGAGCCTGACAAGGACGAGGTGGTCTCCGTCCTCGAGGAGTCCGGCGCCCACATGCTGCTTAATTACATGCCGGTCGGCTCCGAGCAGGCGGCAAGGTTCTATGCCGAGTGCGCGCTGGAGGCAGGGATCGGTTTCATCAACAATATGCCGGTGTTCATTGCCAGTGATCCGGTTTGGGGGGAGCGTTTCGCCGCCAAGGGTGTCCCGGTGATCGGGGATGACATCAAGTCCCAGCTGGGGGCGACGATTGTGCACCGCGTGCTGACCCATCTCTTCGCCAACCGGGGAGTCAAGCTCGAGCGCACCTATCAGTTGAATACGGGCGGGAACACGGACTTCCTCAACATGCTCGACCGCAGCCGCCTCGCCTCGAAGCGGGAGTCGAAGACCGAGGCGGTGCAATCGCAACTGGGGGCGAACCGTTTGGAGGACGAGCAGATTCATATCGGGCCTAGCGACTGGGTGGCCTGGCAGAAGGACAACAAGGTCTGTTTCATCCGGATGGAAGGAAAGCTTTTCGGCGATGTGCCGATGAATCTCGAGCTGCGGCTCTCGGTCGAAGATTCACCCAACTCCGGCGGGGTGGTCATCGATGCGATCCGCTGCTGCAAGCTGGCTCTTGAACGCGGAAAGGGCGGCATCCTTTATTCTCCTTCCGCTTATTTCATGAAGCATCCGGCGAGGCAATACACCGATGAGGAGGCCTGGCAGATGACCGAGGATTTCATCGCCGGGAAGAGGGAGGATTGAGACAGGGATTCCCCGGGCTCCCGATCTTTGAGGTTGACCCGCGGGTTGAGTGGGTGCTATTGACGAATTGATCTGAAACGCTTTCCAGGAGAGGCTGGTTCTATGAAGCGCGTTTTGTCGACATTCATTTTTTCGGCCGTTGCGGCGGCCGTATTCGCTCTGATGCCCGGACCCTCGGGCCCCTTGGCCGCCGAGCAGCCGGTGAAGATCGCTGTTCTCCCCTTCACGATCAATGCGGAACGGGATCTCGGATTCCTCCGGGAGGGCATTCAGGACATGCTCGCTTCACGCCTCTACTGGAAGGACCGCGTCGAGGTCATCGACAAAGGGGTGATCCGGGAGGCTGTCGCGGAGGAAAAAGGGCCCCTGAACGTCGAGACGGCCGGGGCCCTGGGGCGGAAACTGGGTGCCGATTATGTGCTTTTCGGCAGTCTGACGGTCTTCGGGGAAAGTGTGAGCATGGATGCCACGATGGCGAGCCTGACGAAACAGGAGACCCCCGTGACCGTTTACGTTCAGACCCAGGGGATGGAGACCGTCATCCCCGAGATCGACCGCTTTGCCCAGAAAGTCAACGGTCAAATCTTCGGGCGCGTGCCCGAGGTTCAGACCGCCTACGCGCCGCCGGCTGCCGGCACCGGTCCGGGGGTATCCCCTTTGAACCCGAATTTTCAGCAACTCCAGCAGGCGGATGCCATGCAGCAATCCTTCTGGAAAAGCAAGGTTCTCCATACGGAGCTGCGGGGGCTCGATATCGGAGACCTCGACGGGGACGGCAAGAATGAGTTCGTGCTGATCGAAGGGATCGATGTGGTGGCCTACCGCTGGGAAAACGGCGCCATGCGCCGGCTGGGTTCACACACCTCCGCCGACAAGAACCGGTTCGTCGCGGTGGACGTTGCGGACATCAATGGGAACGGCCGTGCCGAGATATTCGCCAGCAGAGTGAGCGGCCTGAATGTGACGTCCATGGTGCTCGAATTGGGTCCGGGCGGCCTGAAGCCGATCGTGGAAAATTCCCCCTGGCTGTTCAGGGTCATGTCTTGGCCCGGCAGGGGAAAAATTCTGGTTGGCCAGAAAAAGTCGATGGGTCCGACGGGCGGCTACACCGCCTTGATCCGGGACTATTTCGAGCCGGGCGTGTTTGCGCTCAGTTGGAAAGACGGCCTTTACGCCGCGTCTGAGGAAGCGCCCCTGATCGATCAAAAGGATATTTATATCTACAACTTTGCCGTCGGGGATCTGGACGGGGACCAGACGGCCGAAGTGGTGATGATCGACCGGGACTATCACCTTCACCTCAAGGATCTTTCGGGGGCCTTGCTGTACGAGTCCAGTGACCTGTACGGAGGGAGCCTCAATTACATCGTGACCAATCCAGAGCCCGATGCGACCCGGGAGACTGCGGCGAGCGCCATGAAGACCGCCTTCCTCTATATCCCCGCCCGGATCCTGATCGAAGACCTCGACGGCGATGGGCGGAACGAGGTCATCATCAATCGCAACAAATCGATGACCGGCGGCTGGACGGAGCGGCTGAAGGCCTTCAAGGACGGCCGGATCGCCGCCCTGCTCTGGAACGGCCTCGCGCTCGAACCTATCTGGGAATCGCGCAAACTGAGCGGCGCTGTGTCGGACTATCAGATCAAGGACCTCAACAACGACAACCGGCCGGATCTGGTCGTCGGACTGCTGGAGGACCGGAAGGTGTCTATGGTGACCAACGGCCGGAGCATGGTGGTCAGCTATGAACTACAGCTCCCTGCCGAGGGGGGCGCAACCGGATCCAGATAGATTCCATGAGTCAGCCAATTTATGCTTGACAAGCACGTGCCAAGATGTTAAAAAAACGCAACTATTATGTCTAGAGTTTTGTCAGGAAATATCGGGCCCTTAGCCGAAAGCGGGGCGATTCTGGAAAGGAGGTGGTGCTGAGTACAGCCTTTGAATGCTTCATTTTTGGGTGAGGATGAAGTAAGAATTCAACCATTCCTTAGGAGGAAAGAGTGATGAAAAAAGTGCTTTTGGGCGTGATGGCCCTGGCCATCGCCTTTGTACTGGCGGTGCCTGCCATGGCCGAAGTCAAGCTGACGACGACCGGCTACATGGATGTCAGGGGGATCATGGTCAAGGAAAACATCGTGAACGACCCCACCTTCGAGGCGGAGTCCACGAACGCCTACTACAAGCAGAAGATGGTGATCGATCCCGTTCTCCACATCAATGACAAGATCCGGATCCACGGCCGCGTGACCATCATGGAGAGGTTCTGGGAAGGCAGCATGGGCACGGGCCTCGGCGATGACATCACCAAGACGGATGACCGTGTCAATTACCGCGCCAAGAACAACAACTTCTGGTGGGAGAGGCTGTACCTGTCCTTCCCGCTGCTGGGTGGGCATCTTTACGTGGGCCGCCAGTCCGGTGGCGCCTGGGGTACCTGGTTCCAGGATTGGGACAGCAACCGTGACCGTGTCAAGTGGGTCGGCAAGCTTCCCAACTCCAACATCGTGCTGGCAGCCGGTCTCGAGAAGCTGAATGAAGGTGACGGCGGTTTTGTCGGCGCCAACTATCGGTCCTTGACCCTCAATCCGGTCCCGAACGATGTCTGGACCAAGAGCTACGATGACATCAACGCCTACTTTTTGGGTTCGGTAATCCCCTTCTCGAAGAGCTTTGTCTACAAACCCCTCCTCTATTACATCCAGTTCCAGTCCCTCGAGGGGTATGATTTCCTCTTCGCCAACCAACTCACCTACACCTCCGGCCCGTTCATGGTGGATGCCGAGATCAACTGGCGCAAGCGCGACTGGGATGTGACAGGCAGGGAAGGCAGTCAGATCTCCGGCTGGGTGGAAGGCACCTATGCGATGGGCCCCTTCACCATGGGCCTCGGTCTCTTCTATCTGCAGGGCGAGGATGCCGTCAGCGGCACCGACAACGACTCCATCTGGTCGGTCGGCCCCGAGTTCCAGCCCTATTTCCTGTTCTTCAGCGAAGATGTCGGCCTCCTGTGGGATACGCTGGGCGTGCCGAACGGCAGCGTGGGAGCGAGCGGATATGAATCCATCTACGTGAAGGGTTCTTACAAGATCAGCGAGACCATGAAGCTGACGGGCGTCCTCGGATATCTCCAGGCCTCCGAAATGGAGTGGGCCGGCGTGGACGATTACCTCGGCATGGAGTTCGACCTGAACTTCGAATGGAAGCTCATGGACAACCTGAAGTATGTGGTCGATCTCGCCTATCTGAAGGCGGGCGATTACTTCGAAGATGTGACCACGGGTGCCTTTGGCAGGGATCTGACCAACGATCCTTATGGTATGCGGCATATGCTGGTCATCCAGTGGTAACCATCTAGGACGGCTTTCAACCTCGAAGGGCTTCGGCCCTTCGAGGTTTTTTTATGATGAAGATCTCGATTCTCACGCTTGCCTGCTTTTTCTTTTCAGGCCTGGCCGGCCTGATCTACCAGGTGATCTGGGTGCGCCTGCTCGACAAGGTCATGGGGAGCGCCCCGTTTGCCGTGGCGACCGTCTTGACCGTATTTATGGGCGGGTTGGCCCTCGGAAGCTACTGGGCCGGCCGGTTGATCGACCGCGGGATGGACAGGCGCCGGCTTCTGCTGCTCTACGGGAAACTGGAGGGCCTGATCGGCCTTTACGGCCTCCTGATCCCCCTGCTTCTGGTAATGCTGAAGCCGCTGTACGCCGCGGCTTATCGGAATCTGTACGATTCGTTCTGGCCCTACACCGCGATCGCCTTCCTCGGATGCGCCCTTATCCTGATCATCCCGACCGCGTTCATGGGGGCGACCCTGCCGATCCTTTGCCGGTTTTATGTCGAAGCGCTGGACCATCTTGGGAAACGGACCGGATCGCTTTACGGTCTGAATACGGTGGGGGCGGCGGCCGGCGCCTTCTTGACCGGGTTTTACTTGATCGAAGCCTTTGGTCTTTGGGGATCGGTCGGTGTCGCGGCCGGGTTGAACGGCCTGGTGGCCGTGGCCTGTTTTGCTGCCGGGCGCAGGAACGGCCCGTTGGAGGAAAAGCGAGGCCGGGCTGTCAAGCGGGCGGAGGCGCGGGTGAAGCCTCCGGCCGCCCTGGAGGGGGCCCCGGTCTGGCCGCTGTGGATTTTCGGGGTGTCCGGATTTTGCGCGATGGCCTACGAGGTTTTCTGGACGCGGCTGCTAGGGTTGCTGCTTGGGCCGACACCGTATTCTTTCGCCCTGGTGGTCGGGACGTTCATCGTGGGACTGGCGGTCGGGGCGCTCGTCTTCGGCTGGGTTGCGGACCGCTCCGGCGGCGCCGGCTGGCTGTTGGGCACGCAGGCGGCTGCGGCCCTGTCGGCGTTGTTCGTCAGTCACCTGCTCGGAAATAGTCAGGTCTTCTTCGCGAAGCTGATTTATACCTTGAAGGACGATTTTGGTGCCATGGTATGGTCCCAATCCCTGCTGCTTTTTGCCCTGATGCTGGGACCGACGATCTTGTGGGGTGCCGCCTTTCCGCTCGTGAACCGGCTGACGGCGAGGTCGGTGGAGACCATCGGAGGGAGCGTCGGCAAGGCCTATGCCTTCAATACTGTGGGTGCCATCCTCGGATCGCTCTGTGCCGGATTCGTCCTCTTGCCTTTTCTCGGCAAGGCTGCGGCTATCCGGTCGATTGGCGGGCTGCAGCTCGCTGTGGCGCTGGTTTCGTGGATCGTATGGTCGATCACTGACGGCAGAAGCAGCAGAAGGTTCGCTTTGGGGGCCGGATTGGCTGGGGCAGGGCTGAGCGTTTTCATATCGTGGCATGTCCCGTCCTGGGAGAGGCAGCTCCTTTCCTACGGGAGGTATCATAACTTCAGGGCGGTCGCCGCCGATCTGGAGCGGAGCGGCTGGCTCGATGCGCTGCTCCGCGGTGGCCAGGTGCTTGCGAGGCACGAAGAAGGGCGAGAGGTTGTGTTCTTCGAGGACGGCCCGGGAGGGTTTACGACGGTCGAGCGGATGGTGGACAGCCTCGGGGTCGAGCGGTTTACACTTCTGAACAGCGGCAAGCCCGATGCTTCTTCTCATGGAGACCGGTCGACGCAGACCTTGCTGGCCCATGTGCCTCTTCTTTTCCACCCGGGGGCCCGCACGGTGATGGTGCTCGGGCTTGCGAGCGGTATGACGGCGGGAGAGGTGCTGCACTATCCGGTTGAGAGGGTGGATGTGCTGGAGATCAATTCTGCTGTGATCGAGGCGGCCCGGTTTTTCGAGCCATGGAACAACGGCTGCCTGGATGATCCGCGGTGTCGGCTGATCATGCAAGATGGACGAAACCACCTCGCCTTGAGTGACGAGCGTTACGACGTCATCATCTCTGAACCCTCCAACCCATGGATGGCTGGCCTCGCGAACCTTTACACCCGTGAATTCTTTTCTCTCGTCTCGGAATGTCTGCGGGACGATGGGATTTTCGTGCAGTGGATTCACTCCTACGAAATGGATTGGGACACCTTCGCGATGGTCGGGCGGACCTTCGCTGCGGTTTTTCCGGAGGGGGTCTTGTTTACGACCTTGACTGGAGGCGGGGATTACCTGCTCGTGGGAGCGAAAGGGAGGGCCGTCCTGGACTTCGAGACGGCCGGGGGGAATCTTCGCTATGCCGCCCTTTCAAAGAATATGGTGCTTCCGGATGCGAGGGTGCTTTCTAATCTGGTTGTGGCGGAGAACCTCCAAACCCTGTTTGGCACGGGGCCGCTGCATACGGACAATCGTCCGCTGCTGGAATTCGCCGCCCCGAGGGTCCTGCATGTGAGCGACACAGGTATCGAGGAGCGGATTGCGGCAAGGGGCACCATTTCGAGCAGGACCCGCGCCGTGGTGGCGGGTCGAGACCCCGCACGGGCGGTGCTCGATCTGATCGAGTTCGGCGCATCGGTGGGAAACCCCCTTTTCGGAGTCGTCGACCCCGGGGCGATGGCCGAATCCGACCGCGGGCGGTATACAGGGATCCTCGATGCCTATTGCGAGAGAGAGGCGGTCAGCGACTACAGCGAGCTTCCGGAGGGTTTGTTCAGGCAAAGGTGTGCTGAAACACAAGCCGCGTTGATCCGTGCGCATCTCCGGACCTATCCGGAGGATGCCGGGGCCTGGTACAGCCTCGGGCTGGCGCTTGGCGTGGCGGGTGATTCGAAGGGGGAGGTGGAGGCCTTCGAGGAGGCGGTGAGCCTGGATCCGTTGCACGCGAAGGCATGGAACAATCTCGGGATCGCGTATATGCGGAATGGTGTGATGGACGAGGCGGAAAACGCCTTTCTGAGGAGTGTGCGGGTCGCTCCGACGCATGCCAATGCCTATTTCAATCTGGCACAAGTACAACTCGAGAAGCAGGATTTCAAAGAAGCCGAACGGTACCTGGAAGAGGGTTTAAAGCAGGAAGAGCATCCAAGAGCCAGGGCGCTGCTGCAGGAGATTCGCGCACGCTGACGGGAAGGCCTGTTGGGCTGCTTCGAATTGCTTGACAAGCATCGATGACATGCATAGCATAAAAACTTTTCGTAAATGCGTTTGCAGCCTTTCCGGCGTTGCCGGGCCCATTTCAACCTCGTCAGAAGGAGATTTGAAACATGAAGGTTTTGATAAGTGATCCTATGTCGGAAATCGGCATCAAGGTCCTGGAGGAGACGCCGGGCATCGATGTAGACGTCAATACAGGGCTTACGCCGGAGGAGTTGAAAGGGATCATCGGGCAGTATCATGGGCTGGCCATCCGGAGCGCGACGAAGGTCACGGCCGATATCATCGCCGCCGCCACGCAGCTGAAGGTCATCGGCCGCGCCGGCATTGGGTTGGACAATGTCGATATCCCCGCCGCCAGTCAACGGGGGATCGTGGTGATGAACACGCCCGAAGGAAACACCATTACGACGGCGGAGCATACGATCGCCATGATGATGGCCCTCACGCGCAACATTCCTCAGGCGACGGGCTCGCTGAGGGAAGGCAAGTGGGAAAAGAAAAAGCTCAAGGGCCGGGAAGTCTTCAATAAGACTCTGGGGCTTATCGGAGCGGGGCACATCGGGAGGATCGTGGCTGACCGGGCCAAAGGCCTGAAGATGAAAGTGATCGTCTACGATCCGTACATCAAACCCGAGAGCATTGAAAAGATGGACCTGGAGCCGGTTTCGTTCGATGAATTGCTGCAGCGCTCCGACTATGTGACGATCCACACACCGAAGACCAACGAGACGGTGAACATGTTCAATGCGGACACGTTCGCGCGGATGAAAAAGGGCGCGATGTTGATCAACTGCGCCCGCGGCGGCATCGTGAACGAGGCGGATCTCTATGATGCGCTTGTGTCCGGGCAGCTCGGGGGCGCGGCCCTCGATGTCTTTGCGAGCGAACCCCCTGGGGCGAACAAACTGCTGGAACTCCCCACTTTTATCTGCACCCCGCATCTCGGGGCATCGACCACCGAGGCGCAGGATAATGTCGCCAAGGACGTGGCCGAGCAGATCGCCGCCTATCTTTTGCACGGTTCCGTGAAAAATGCGGTCAATGTGCCGAGCATCAGCAGTGAACTGATGAGCATCCTGCGCCCCTACGTCACGTTGGTCGAGCGGATGGGCGCCTTGCAGTCGCAGCTGGCCGAAAGTGCGGTCCTCGAGGTCAAGATCCATTATGCCGGAGCTGTCAGCCAGTACGACATGGCCCCCCTCACGACCGCGGTCCTGAAAGGTCTCCTCACGCCGATTCTGAAGGATGACGTCAATTTCGTGAACGCGCCTTACATCGCGTCCGAGCGCGGAATCAAGGTCGTGGAATCGAAGAGCCAGACCTCCGAGGATTTCGCGAGCCTCGTCGCACTGACGGTCAAGACGCTCGAGGGGGAGAATATCGTATCCGGGACGATCTTCGGCAAAGACCGGCCCAGAATTCTCAGAATCAACAACTTTTACATGGAAGCGATACCGGAAGGACACATCCTGTTGATTCAGAATCAGGACAGCCCGGGGGTTATCGGGCAGATCGGGATGACGCTCGGAAAATTCGGGCTCAATATCAGCCGTATGCATGTCGGCGAGGAGAAAGAGAAAAAGCAGAATGTCATCATCCTGACGACCAGCACGATCGTCAATGATGACGTGCTGGAAGCTCTGAGGGGGCTTCCGAATGTGTTTGCGGTGAAGCGGATCGAATTGTAATTTTTCTACGTTTGGGGAAGGCGATGGAAGAGGAAGAAAAGGGTTTTGTCATCAAGGATCGCCGTGCCTTCGACCAGCAGGGCGAACTGAAGGAGAAGGCGCCGGCCGAAGAGCCGAAAAGGGAGATGGCTCACGGCCCCGGGGCGGAGGATGCCGGGAGGGATTCGGGAAAAGCCAAAAAGGCGGAGATCCCGCCGCTGCCTCCCGTCACATTCTCGACACTGATTCTGAGCCTGAGTTCATCGGCGCTCTTCAATCTGGGGGAAATCCCGGATCCTCAGTCCGGTGAAAAGAGCAAAGATCTGCAATTGGCGAAACACGGCATCGACACAATCGGCATGCTGAAGGAGAAGACCGCGGGCAACCTGACCAAAGAGGAGCAGAACCTTCTGGAAAGCATCCTGACGGATCTGCGCTGGCGGTACGTCAAGGCCGTGCAATAGGGAGGATCGCGTCGGGGTGGATGGAGTCCCGATTCTCGTTGGATCCACTGCCGGGTGCGGGGTGTGAGTGGACAGGAGGCAGGCCGCTGCTTTGGGAGGCGACGAACGCGAAAGGGATAAAACGCCCCATGAGTGCGGAGGCAACGGGGTGCATCTCTTTGCACCGGCCAAACTCAATTTGCGGTTGAAGGTGATCGGGCAACGGCCCGACGGGTATCATGAGTTGGTTTCTATCATGGTGCCGGTCGGGCTTTTTGACGAATTGGATATCCGGTTGCAATCGGCGGAAGGGATTCGACTGGTCTGTAAAGGCAGGTTCGCCCTCTCGTCAGGGGAGGACAATCTGGTGTATCGGGCGGCGGTTGCTTTTCTGGATGCCGCCGGGCTCACTGCGGGGCTGGCGATCGAACTCATCAAACGCATCCCCGTGGCGGCGGGGCTTGGAGGGGGCAGCAGCGATGCGGCGGCGGTGCTCCTCGGGCTCAACCGATTGTTCCACCTTCCCTTCAGCCAGGGGCGCCTCCTGACGCTTGCAAGGTCGCTGGGTGCGGACGTCCCTTTTTTTATCGATCCAAAACCCTGTATCGCCAGAGGGATCGGCGATCTCATCGAGCCTTTGGATGCGTGGCCGCAGCTTTGGTATGTTCTGGTGAACCCGGGGATGGCGGTATCCACGGCCTGGGCCTTTCGCCGTCTGAAATTAGAGTTGACAACAGGGGAATATGCCTATATAGTAAAAACCTTGAAAAAAAGGCCTCTTGAGCTCTCTGAGCTCCTCGAAAACGACCTTGAAGCGGTCACCGCCGCCCATTATCCCGCCATCGGAAAATTGAAGGAGGCCCTCAGGGGGGCGGGGGCTTTGGGTGCGCTGATGTCTGGGAGCGGCCCTACGGTCTTCGGGGTGTTTGAATCCGAAAGACAGGCCTCTCTTGCTGCAGATCGACTACTTGACGAGGGTTGGCCGCACGTCTTTGTGGTGCGAGGCATGTAAATCATCCGTTGGGGTGTCGTCAAGCGGTAAGACACGGGCCTTTGGAGCCCGCATTCGGAGGTTCGAATCCTCCCACCCCAGCCATTTTTTATGATGTTTGGAAAAATAGATATGAAGCTTTTCGGCGGGACCTCCAACCCAACCTTGACCCTCGAAGTCTGCAACTACCTCGGTATCGAGCCCGGAAAGATTACCACCAGGACCTTCAGCGACGGCGAGACCCTTGTAGAGATCGGCGAAAATGTCAGGGGGCGGGATGTTTTCATCCTCCAATCAACCTGCACACCGGTCAACGACAATATTATGCAGCTTCTGATCATCATGGATGCGCTCCGGCGCGCCTCCGCCGAAAGGATCACGGCTGTCATCCCTTATTACGGTTATGGGCGTCAGGACCGCAAAGTCAAACCCCGCGTTCCCATCAGCGCCAAACTGGTCGCCGACCTGATCACGACGGCCGGTGCCCACCGGGTTGTGTCCATGGATCTGCATGCCGGGCAGATCCAGGGATATTTCAATATTCCCGTCGACAACATCTTTGCCGCTCCCATCCTGCTCAAGTATATCCGGCGGCACTTTCATAACGACCTGGTCATCGTTTCACCCGACGCGGGCGGCGTCGAGCGTGCGCGGGCGTTTGCGACGAGGTTGAACGCCTCTCTGGCCATTATCGACAAGCGCCGGGAAGCGCCGAACGTGGCGCAGGCCATGAACATCATCGGCGAGGTGCGGGGTAAGACGGCCATTGTCCTCGATGACATGGTGGATACCGCCGGGACGCTCACGCAGGCCGCACAGGCCCTGCGCGACCGCGGTTCGGTGTCCATCCATGCCTGCTGCACCCATCCGGTCCTTTCGGGGCCGGCCGTCGAGCGCATCGAGGCCTCGAGCATCGACAGCCTGGTTGTCACCAACACCATTCCCTTGAATGACAAGGCCAAGACCTCCAAACGCGTCGTCGTCCTTTCGGTGGCGGAGCTTTTGGGGGAGACCATCAAGCGAATCCACAATTCCCACTCAGTCAGCACGCTCTTTGTTTAGGGCGGGGCAGAAGTCCGCCCAAAGGGGAAGACTGCAGGGGTTTGTGAAAAAATTAATTAGTACCGGAGGAAACCATGTCAATGCCTACGCTCGCTGCCGCGCTGAGAGATGTCAAAGGAAAAGGGGCAGCCAGGAAACTCAGGAGACAGGACCATATCCCAGCCGTATTTTACGGACCTGTATCGAACCCGATGATGCTGCAAATAGACAGGCCCGCGTTGGAGCGGCTTCTGAGGGAGGCTGGCGGCGAGAATGTCATCCTGAGCCTCGAGATTACCGGTGCCGGGGGGACGTCCGACCGTCGCAGTGCGATGATCAAGGACCTGCAGATCGATCCGCTGAAGGGCGTCGTGCTGCACACCGATTTCTACGAGATATCGATGGACAAGGAAATCAGCGTCAACATCCCGATCGAGCTCACAGGGGACCCGGTCGGAGTGGAGAGCGGCGGCGTTCTGCAGCATGTGCGCCGGGAACTGGCGATCTCGTGCCTGCCCGGTGCGCTGGTGGAGAAGCTCGAACTCGACGTCTCCGGGCTGGGGGTTGGCGATGCCGTACATATCCGTGATATTCAGCTGCCTCAAGGGATCACGGCTCTGGATGATGAGCACCTGACCGTCGCGGTGGTCGCCGCGCCGACGGCGCCGGTCGGCGAGGTGGCCGAAGAGGAGCTCGAGGAGGCCGGAGGCGCTGAAGAAGCAACCGCTGAGGAATCCTGAAACCTTGATGGAGAAAGGGGGTGAGTTCCGATCCGAGGAGGCGTACCTGATTGTTGGGATTGGAAACCCCGGCGAGGCCTACCGGCAAACCCGGCACAACATGGGATTTCGGGTGCTGGAGAGCTGGCTCGAGGCGCTGGCTGGGCAATGGCTCGAGGGAGCATTCCATTCCAGGTATGCCCGGGCGGCTCTGAAAGGTGAAAGGTTCATTCTCCTTTGTCCCCAGACCTACATGAACCTGAGCGGGCGGGCCGTGAAGGCCGCCGCGGACTCGCTTCGAATCTCGACTGAAAAGATTCTGGTGATCCACGACGATATCGATCTCGACTTGGGGCGTGTGAAGGTTGTGAGAAACGGGGGACCGGGGGGGCACAAAGGTGTCCAATCCATCATTGCGTCTCTGGGTGTGAAGGATTTCACCAGGGTCAAGGTGGGGATCGGGCGGCCGCGTCATGGGGAAAGAGTGGAGGATTTTGTTCTCGGTCCCTTTTACGAGGATGAGCTTGTCACCGTGGATCAGGTCGTCCGCCTTGCCATTCGCGCCTGCGAGTGGTTTCTTTTGACGGGGGTTGAAGCGGCAATGAATTGGACCAATTGCCAAAATTTAGCAATTAAGGAGGAAAAAAGCTGATGCAGGGATTAACAGTCTACGCTCCCTTTTTGGGGATCCTGAGCTTGATCATCGCCTTCCTGATCTATGGCTATGTCAAGAAGCAGCCGAACGGCAGCAAGCTCATGCAGGAACTGGAAGCGATGATCCATGAGGGGGCCATGGCCTTCTTGAAGAGGGAGTATTCCGTTCTGGTCGTCTTTATCGCGATCGTCTTCATCCTGCTGGGGTGGGGCATCAACTGGCAGACCGGTATCGCCTTCCTGACCGGGGCGGCCTGCTCTATCATGGCCGGCTACGCTGGCATGACCGCCGCGACGCGCGGCAACAGCCGCACGGCGGAAGCCGCCAACAAGCACGGCCAGGCAAAGGCCCTGAACGTCTCTTATTTTTCTGGGTCGGTCATGGGGCTGGCTGTGGCGGGCCTCGGACTCCTCGGCCTCGGTTTCTGGTTCTACATTTACGGCGGCAGCCCGGACACCGCGCACTATATCAACGGATTCGCCATGGGCGCCAGCTCCATCGCGCTCTTTGCCCGTGTGGGCGGCGGCATTTACACCAAGGCCGCGGATGTCGGCGCCGACCTGGTCGGCAAGGTCGAGGCGGGCATCCCGGAAGACGACCCGCGCAACCCGGGCGTCATCGCGGACAACGTCGGCGACAACGTCGGCGACATCGCGGGTATGGGCGCCGACATCTTCGAATCATTCGTCGGTTCCGTGATCGCCACCATCGCCATCGGGGCTACCCTGGCGATTACACCGGAATGGCTCGCGAGCCGGCCCGAACTGGCCGGTCTCGACGAACTGGCCATTCGGCTCAAGTATATGTCGATGCCGCTCCTGGTCGTCATGGCCGGTCTGCTCTCCTCTTTTGTGGGCGTCTTTTCGATCAAGGTCTTCCAGAAGGGGAATCCCGCCGGGGCGCTGCGGTACACGACCTTTGTGGCCGCGATTATCTTCATCATCCTGACCGTCCTGCTGACCAAGGGGCTCGGGATGCCCATGGGGGCCTTCTGGGCAATCTTCTCCGGGCTTCTCTGCGGGATCGCGATCGGCCTCCTGGCGGAATATTACACCTCCGGGAAACCCGTCAAGGTGATTGCCGAGCAGTCCAAGACCGGCCCGGCGACGGTCATCATCTCCGGTCTGGCCATCGGTATGCAGTCCACCTATCTCCCCATGCTCGGCATCTGCGTCGCGACCTTCATCGGCTACAAGATGGCCGGGATTTACGGCATCGGCCTCTCGGCGGTCGGCATGCTGGCGACGGTTGGTGCGACCATGACGGTCGACGCTTACGGACCGATCGCTGACAACGCCGGCGGTATCTCCGAGATGTCGGGGCTTGGGCCCGAGACACGAAAGATCACCGACAGCCTGGACGCCCTCGGCAATACCACCGCCGCCATCGGAAAAGGTTTTGCCATCGGTTCGGCGGCTCTGACCGCCCTCGCCCTTTTCGTGGCCTACACCCAGGCCGCGGGCCTGAAGGTCATTGATATCACCAATCCGATGGTCGTGATCGGCGTTTTCCTGGGTGGCATCGTCCCCATGCTTGCCGCCGCCATGACGATGACCTCTGTGGGCAGGGCGGCCTTCAAAATCGTTGAAGAAATCCGGAGGCAGTTCCGGGAGATCCCCGGCCTGCTCGAAGGGAAGGAAGGGGCCAAACCCGATCCGAAGACCTGCGTTTCCATCGCCACCGGCGCGGCCTTGAAGGAAATGGTCGCTCCTGGCCTCCTGGCGGTTCTGGCCCCCGTTGTGGTGGGCTTCCTGCTTGGGAAGGAAACCTTGGGCGGCATGCTGCTCGGTGCCACCACCATGGGCGCCTTCCTGGCCCTGTTCATGGCCAATGCGGGCGGCGCCTGGGACAATGCCAAGAAGTACATCGAAGAAGGGCACCACGGCGGCAAAGGTTCCCCCAACCACAAGGCTGCGGTTGTGGGTGACACGGTCGGCGATCCTTTTAAGGACACCTCCGGCCCTGCCATGAATATCCTGATCAAGCTGATGTCCGTGGTTTCTCTTGTTCTCGCCCCGATCCTGCCGATGCTCGGCTGGCTCGTCGGCTAGCAGGATTTGCTCGAAAGCCTTTAGGGCTATCTGTGATTCATCCTGGAGACAGGGGCAGTGTCCTTGTCTCCAGGAGAACGTCAACCGACTGAAAACCTTTTACCGAAGTACTCGCCCTTCTGGAAAATGCCCGTCTTTCAAACCAGGTAAACATCAGGTTTCCAGTGTTTTGCATGGGGGGTTTCATGTTCAGTGTAGGAGATTTGGCTGTGTATCCCGCCCACGGTGTGGGTGTGATCGAGAAAATCGAAACCCAGGAGATTTCCGGGTGTCAGATGGATTTTTATGTCATGCGGATCCTGGATAACAATATGATCATCATGATTCCCACGAAAAACGTCAATAATGTCGGACTGCGTGAAATCATCGACCAGGCCGAGGTTCTGAAGCTTTATTCGATACTCGAGAAGCGGGATGTCTGTATTGATAATCAGACCTGGAACAGGCGGTATCGGGAATACATGGAAAAGATCAAAACCGGATCGGTTTTCGAGGTCGCTGAGGTCTACCGTGACCTGTTGATGCTGAAGCTCGAAAAAGACTTGTCTTTCGGCGAACGCAAGATGCTGGACACGGCAAGGACCTTGCTGGTGAAAGAAATCTCCCTTGCGCGCAATGTCGAAGAAGACCAGATCGAAGACGATCTCGACCGCATCTTTTCATAGGTATGGCACCGGCCTGCAGTGGCTTCCGATGCTCGTCATCACTGCATTTGCAGCGCACCCGCCGGTCGTGGGGACATCCGGCTAGATGTCTTTCTTTCTTCCCGCTTTCCTGAATTATCCCGCTCGCGCATCCAAACCTTGATCAAGGGTGGAAAGGTCGATATCAACGGGGGTCCTGTTACTAAACCCAGCCAGACGGTCAGGCCTGGAGATCGTGTTTCCATTGTGATCCCCCCTCCCAAGCCCTTGGAACTGGAACCCGAGGCGATCGAGTTCGACATTCTTTACGAGGATGAATATCTGGTCGTGCTGGACAAACCGCCCGGCCTGGTGGTGCATCCTGCTCCGGGGCATGACACCGGAACGCTGGTCCATGGACTCCTGCACCGTTGCGATGGTCTGTCCGGGATTGGTGGAACCGCCCGCCCCGGGATCGTCCACCGGCTCGACAAGGATACCTCCGGGGTGATGATCGTTGCGAAAACGGATGCGGCTCATCAAATCCTTTCGTTGCAGTTCAAGAACGGTCAGATCGGCAAGGAATACCTCGCACTCGTGCACGGGATCGTGCAGTCGCCATCCGGTAAGATCGACGCAGCGATAGCACGCCATCAACTGAAACGCAAGGAGATGTGTGTGCGGGCTTCCGCGGGGCGCCACGCCCTGAGCCTTTGGGAGCGGCGGGAAGCTTTCGCTGTGGGATGTTCTTTGCTTTCAGTCAAGATCAAGACCGGACGAACCCACCAGATCCGCGTACACCTGGCGCACATCGGTCATCCTGTGGTGGGCGATTCGGTTTACGGGAGAGGTATCGCTGGTTGGAAACGGATCTGGGCCGGTCGCGAGGTGGATGCACCGGTTGTGCGGCGTCAGATGCTGCACGCCTTCCGGATCTCCTTCGACCATCCTTTAAGCAGAGAGAGACTGCTGTTCGAGGCCCCATTGCCCGAAGACATGTCGACCGTTTTGGATGCCCTGAGAACCTCGCAATTGAAGAATTGACAGAACAGAAAAGGATTGACAAGCAGGAAAAACTGCCTATATTGTGCGTACATGTTCCTCCTGCGTCCAGGAGGAATCCCTGAACACCACTTATCCCGTTAGCGCCGTGTGCGCGATCCCGCTGAATCCATTTCTCACCGTTTCTTGCAAGGACTCCTGATAGAGAGTGCCCAAGCGGAAATAGAATGAAGGCGCGGGCAAGTTTCCATATCCAACGTGGTCTGTTGATCGATGACAGTCTGCCTTTCCTGGGCACCCGGACACGTCAGGCCGTAGGGGCCCGATGGCCGTCCGGTTTGGAATGCCCGGTGATTCGACTGCAGAATGGCCTATGTGCAGAATCCCACCTGTTCGATGACGGCAATGATCCCTTGAAACGGAGATGACGCATGAATCTTGTTGAATTAAAGAAAATGAAGATCAACGAATTGACCAATATGGCCAGGGAGTTCCATATCGAAGGGGCTTCGGGTATGCCCAAGCAGAACCTCATTTTTTCGCTGCTGCAGGCGCACTCCGAGCAGAACGGGTTGATTTACGGGGAAGGGGTTCTGGAGATTTTGCCGGACGGTTTCGGGTTTCTGAGGGCGCCGGACGCCAATTACCTGCCTGGACCGGATGATATATACATCTCTCCATCACAGATCAGACGGTTCAATCTGCGGACAGGAGATACCATCTCCGGACAGATACGACCTCCCAAGGCCTCCGAACGGTATTTCGCCCTGCTCAAGGTGGAAAAGGTCAATCATGAGGACCCGGAGGTGGCAAGGGAGAAGATCCTCTTCGACAACCTGACTCCGCTGTATCCGCAGGAAAGGATCAACCTCGAGACCACTTCGACGAATTATTCGGCTCGCATCATGGATTTGATGACGCCGATCGGGAAAGGGCAGAGAGGGTTGATCGTGGCGCCTCCCCGGACAGGCAAGACCATGCTCCTCCAGAATATCGCGAACAGCGTCACGGCCAATGATAAGTCGATTCATAAGATCGTGTTGCTGATAGACGAGCGCCCGGAGGAGGTCACCGACATGCTGCGCTCGGTGGATGCCGAGGTGATCAGTTCGACCTTCGACGAACCGCCCCAGAGGCACGTTCAGGTGGCGGAAATGGTGATCGAGAAGGCGAAGCGTCTCGTCGAGCACAAGCGGGATGTGTTGATCCTCCTGGACAGCATCACACGACTGGCGCGGGCGTACAACACTGTCGTGCCCCCGAGCGGGAAGATCCTCTCCGGCGGGCTCGATTCCAATGCCCTGCACAAGCCGAAGCGCTTCTTTGGGGCTGCCCGGAATGTAGAGGAAGGGGGCAGTCTGACCATCATTGCGACGGCACTGGTCGATACGGGGAGCCGCATGGATGAGGTGATTTTCGAGGAGTTCAAGGGGACCGGCAACATGGAGATCCATCTGGACCGCAAACTGAGCGACCGGCGGGTCTTCCCTTCGATCGACATCAATCGGTCCGGGACCCGGAAGGAAGAGCTGCTGATCCCGGAGGCGGACCTGAATCGCATCTGGATTCTTCGGAAGCTGCTTTCACCGCTGACCCCGGTGGACAGTATGGAGTTTTTGCTTGATAAAATTAAAGGGACGAAGGATAATATAGAGTTTCTAGCTTCAATGAGCGAATAAGGTTCAGGAGATGAGAATATGAAAGAGGGCATTCATCCGGAATATCATAGGGCAACGGTTCACTGTGCCTGTGGCAATGAGTTTGAGACGGGTTCCACGTCGAAGGAGATCCGCGTGGAGATCTGCTCCAGTTGCCATCCATTCTTTACCGGCAAGCAGAAGCTGGTCGATTCGGCCGGCCGTGTCGAGCGCTTCCGCAAAAAATACGCAAAGTTTCAGTCAGGCGGCAAGGAATAGTTCTGCGCTGCGAAGACTCCTTCCTGGCTGGCTCGGCTCCAGGCCGGGCGTTTCTTGCCCAGCGCAGGCAGTCGCTCTGTTGGAGCGCCGGGGGGGATTCTGTGGAAATCTGCGGCCGACCCGATGCGTCAGAGCGTTATGCCGCCACGGGGTTGTATGGGGTGCGGCACAGCGCCGCAGGCTCGAGATTGGAATTCTTTAGGTCCGAGGCTGTGGGGGGGCGGTTCAGTGAATGCGCCTGTCGCCCTGGCGTGAAAGTGGCCGGCCCTCGCGGTGTCCACACAGTTTGCTTCGATGGGATCCGCTGGCGGGGTATGTCGGCCGAGGATCAGGTGACAGGCGGCCGGGTCGCCCCAGGCTCCGGAGTCTTTGCACCGAGTGGCCGCTGGTGCGCTTGTGCCGTTTATCTCCTGGATCGGCGGAAGCAAATGATCCCTCGATAGGGACGTCCCCGCCTGCATTGCGCCGAGCGATGCCCGCATTTCAACGCAGTTTGTTGCCCATAAGTCTCTTGTGTTGTCTTCTTTCAGGCCGTAATGGTCCTGTCTCCATCGACTGAGTGATCTATGTGCGTGAGGCCCCGAGGGGATGCCTCGATGAGAGTCCGCATCGGGATCGGTTTATCGTTTGGCGAGAGGAATAGGTAAGATGTTTGCCAAAGTGAAGGATATCGAAACCCGCTTCGAGGCACTCGAAGAGAAGCTGGCTCAACCCGATATTCTGAAGGACCAAAAGGCCTATCAGAAATTCATGAAGGAGCACAGCCAGCTCAGCCCGATCATCGAGAGCTTCCGGCGGTATGAGGCTATCCAGGAGGAGATCGAAAACAATCGTCCGCTGCTGGACGATGCGGATCCTGAGATGCGGAAACTGGCCAGGGAGGAGATCGAGGCTCTCAAGACAGAACTGCAGGATGCAGAGCACGGCTTGACCCTTCTGTTGCTTCCAAAAGACCCCAATGATGAAAAAAACACCCTTCTCGAAATTCGTGCCGGAACAGGCGGAGAGGAGGCCGCGCTCTTCGCGGCGGATCTCCTCAGGATGTATGGCCGCTACGCCGAACTGAAAGGCTGGCGGACGGAGATTTTAAGCCAGAGCCAGACCGGCATGGGCGGCTTCAAGGAGGTCATCCTCCTGATCACGGGGGATCGAGTATACAGTCGCCTCAAGTATGAGAGCGGGGTCCACCGCGTCCAGCGGGTCCCCGAAACGGAGGCCCAGGGCCGCATTCATACCTCCGCCGTGACCGTCGCTGTATTGCCCGAAGCCGAGGAGATCGACGTCGAGATCGATCCGGAGGATCTGAGAATCGACGTTTACCGGTCGTCCGGGTGCGGCGGACAGCATGTCAACACAACCGATTCGGCGGTGAGGATTACCCATCTCCCGACCGGTCTGGTGGTAACCTGCCAGGATGAGAAATCTCAGCACAAGAACAAGGCCAAGGCGATGAAGGTGCTCCGTTCGCGGCTCCTCGACATGGAGCAGGCGGAGCAGCAGTCCAGGATCTCCGAGGAGCGGCGCCACATGGTGGGGTCCGGCGATCGGAGCGAGCGCATCCGGACCTACAACTTTCCGCAGGGGCGTATCACGGATCATCGCATTGGACTGACCCTGTACAAGATCGATACGGTGCTGCAAGGGGAGTTGGACCTGGTGGTCGAGCCCCTGATCAACCACTTTCAGACCGAAGCCCTGAAACACAGCACTTCGATCCACTGATGACCGGCCGGATATGACTGCGAGGCGTTGGACCATTGGAGAGCTGCTGAATGTCAGCGCCCTCTATCTGAAGGATAAGGGGGTGGAAAGCCCGCGTCTGACGGCGGAACTCCTGCTGGCCTTGAAATTGGGGCTGGAGCGTGTGGCGCTGTATCTTCGGTTCGATCAACCCCTCCAGGACGAGGAGGTCGCAGGGTTCCGGGAGCTCATTCGGCGCAGGCTGCTGGCTGAACCCGTTGCCTACATCAGAGGGGAGAAGGAATTCTGGTCGATGGCTTTCAAGGTCGGTCCAGGGGTGCTCATCCCTAGGCCTGAAACGGAACTGCTGGTGGAGCAGGTGCTGGACGTGGTTCGTGGGAGTCCGGAATCTGCGACGGAGCATATCCGGATCCTCGAACTGGGGACAGGATCGGGGGCGGTGGCGGTGGCGCTCGCAAAATCGCTTTCTTCCGCGCAGGTCTGGGCGACGGAGATCTCTTCCGAGGCTTTGGGTTACGCCGAGGCCAACGTGGGGCGGCATGGGGTTGCAGAAAGGGTCCACCTCCTGCAGGGGGATCTCTGGGAACCCGTGAGGCCCCTCGGCATCCGCTTCGACTTTGTCGTCAGCAACCCCCCCTATGTAGCCTCGGAGGTCTATGACACGCTGCCTTCCGGGGTTCATGATTACGAACCGCGGGTCGCTCTGGATGGAGGCGAACGGGGAATGCACTTTGTGACGCGGATCATAGAGGGCGCCCCGGAATTTCTGGTTCCGGGCGGGTGGCTCCTGATCGAGATGTCCCCTGAGCAGACGGAAACGGCGCTGGATCTCGTTTCACGGCAAAAGGTGTACGACTCGGCGCGGCGGGTGGAGGACTACACGCATCGTTACCGGGTGGTCATGGTCCGGCGAATGTAAGGGGATGGTCCGAGTCGCTGCTCCGACCTTTGCGGGATGGCCGGTATGGCGCGTCAGGGTGGACTTCAGAGCGAACCGTCGGTGATTTTTTCTCGCGCGGGCATCTTCAGGATTTCCGGTTCTGCAGAATGGTAAACCAGGGCATGCGGATCTGGCTGTCCATATGCTGCCGGTTTCCCTCAAAGAGATTTCCGGCGGTAGAGCAGGAGGCTGTTGCTGACGACTGTTACGCTGCTTGTCGCCATGGCAAGCGCCGCCAGGATGGGATGCAGGTGGCGCAGAAAATCCGGAAATGCGGCGAAGGGTGCCAGGATGCCGGCTGCGATGGGGATCAGGGCCACATTGTAAAAAAAGGCCCAGAAAAGGTTTTGCCGGACGGTGCGCATCGTCAGGCGGCTGAGGGCGATCGCCCTCGGCACCCCTTTCAGGCTGCCGCTTGCCAGGATGATGTCCGCCGTCTCGATAGCGACGTCGGTGCCTGTGCCGATGGCCATTCCAACGTCGGCCTGCGCCAAGGCCGGCGCGTCGTTGATGCCGTCCCCCACCATTCCGACCCGATGCCCGGCATCCTGCATGGTCTTGATCCTCGCAGATTTATCTTCGGGCCTGACCTCAGCTACCACATCGTCGATCCCGACCTCGGCCGCTATGACCTCCGCTGTTTCACGATTGTCGCCTGTGAGCATAACAACCCGCATACGGGCGGCGTGAAGCGCCTGAACAGCGGCTGCAGCCTCCGGTTTGACGCGATCCGCCACAGCGATCAGCCCTGCCGGACGTTCTTCAACCAGGACCAGCATGACCGTTTTCCCCTCGCTGCGCAGAGCATTCAGGGCGTCCATGACAGGCGCCAGATCGAAGCCCTGATCTTTAAACCAGCCCGGTTTCCCAACCATTACCGGACGTCCATCAACGCTGCCGCTCACCCCCATGCCGCGAGACGCCCTGAATGTCTCAGGGCTCAAAAGCTCGATGCGTCGATCCTCAGCTTCCCGGACAATGGCGCGGCCCAAGGGGTGCTCGGAGCCTCGTTCGAGGGATGCGGCTATTCTCAACAGGGCGTCGCTGTCGAAGGATGATGGTTCCAAGGGGACAATGTCGGCTACAAGGGGCTTGCCCAGGGTGAGGGTCCCCGTCTTGTCGAATACGATGGTGTCGAGCTTGGTCGCGGTCTCCAGGGCCTCGCTTTTCTTGAAAAGCATCCCCTGCTCCGCACCCTTGCCCGTCCCGGCCATGATGGCGGTGGGGGTTGCCAGGCCGAGTGCGCAGGGGCAGGCAATGACGAGGACCGCCACCAAACGGATCATGGCTGGCACGAACGCCCCGCCCAGTGTCCGCCAAAGGAAAAAGGTGAAAAAGGCGATCAGGATGACAGCCGGGACGAAGACCGCCGCCACACGATCCGCCAGGGCCTGAATGGGCGCTTTGCTGCCTTGGGCTTCCTGAACCAGGCGGATGATCCTGGCAAGCGCTGTGTCGCGCCCGACGCGCGTCGCCCGGAAAAGGAGCAGTCCCTCCCCGTTGATCGTGCCGCCGGCCACCGGGTCCCCCGGGGCCTTGTCGACCGGCAAGGGTTCGCCGGTCAGCATGGATTCGTCGACCGCGGAGGCGCCTTCGAGGATGACCCCATCGACAGGGATGCTCTCTCCGGGCCTGACAACGAGCGTATCGCCGACCTGTACCATGGTGAGGGGAATGGTCTTCTCTTCCCGCTCCAATCGGACCGTTGCGGTCTTCGGGCGCAGGTCCATCAGCTTCCGGATGGCGCCGCCGGTCTTTCCTTTGGTCCGCGCCTCGAGCATCTTGCCGAGTTTGATCAGGGTGATGATGACCGCGGACGTCTCGAAGTAGACATGCTCACCGAGCGGTGGATAGAACAGGAGCGCGAGGGAATAGAAATAGGCTACCGAGGATCCCATCGCCACCAGCACATCCATGTTGGCGCTCCGGTTCCGGAGGCTCTTCCAGCCGCCGGTGTAGTAATCCCAGCCGGTGAAGAACTGAACGGGCGTCGCCAGGGCGAGCAGCAGCCAGTTGGCCCAGGCGGCATGGCTCCACAGGCCGAGAATGCCGAAATCCCGCCCCATGCTGAGGAAGAAGAGAGGAAGGGTGAAAGCGGCGCCCACCGCAAATTTCCGGGTCTGATCCGCAATCTCGGCCCTGCGCGCCGCCTGTTCGGCATCCTCGTCCTCTGGGGTGTCAGCCGGTCGTAGCGCTCCATACCCGGCCGCTTCGACGGCGGCGAGCATCTCGTCGATGCCGGTCAACCCCGGGACATAGTCGACATGAACGCGCTCGGCCGCGAAATTGACGGCGGCGCCCAAGACCCCGGGGACCTTCTTCTTCAAGGTCCGTTCGACGTTTGCCGCGCAGTTGACGCAGGTCATCCCCGTTACAGGGAATTCTGCTGACGCCTTCGCGATTCCGTACCCAGCCTGTTCGATCTGCCGGATGATTGCGTCGAGGGTGACCGCTTGGGGGTCATAGGTGATGGTGGCCCTCTCCGAGGCGAAATTGACCTGCGCCCGCTGGACGCCTTCGAGTCGTCCAAGGGCCCGTTCGATGGTCAGGGCACAGTTCGCACAGGTCATGCCTGTGATCGGCAGATCGATGGTCTTCTCGGTCATGGTAAAGCTCTAATCGCTTGCGGGATAATGGATTTCCTCGAGCGTCGCCTTGATGGCCTCGAGCGTTGCAGGGGATTCCCAGCGGACGACGACCGTCTTGAGACCTGGATCTCCCTCCACGCCGGTCACACCCGCTATTTCCTTCAGTTCGCGCTCGATCGTTTTGACGCAGTGGCCGCAGCTGATATTGGGGATCGAAAACGTCTTCTTCTCCATCGTTCATACCTCCCAATCCATGTCTGGTGCGTTCTTGACTCTCAGGGCGGCTTTTCGGGCGATCCTGGAACCGCCCTGCGTGTCTGCCGCAGTGGTGATCGGCAGACCGTTTGGGCACAACCCATTGGAATCCTAAAAATGTGTCTGAAACAAGGCCCTGTGAATCCGGGACTGAGCGGGGCCGTCTGTGAAGAGATTGGCACCCGAATCCGATCTCTTTTTCATTGGGATCGCTCATGGCGATCGGACCAGAGCGGAGCCGGTATCCAGCCTTGCACTGAAGCTGTCCCTCCGAATTCTCGACGTCTGCGTACAAAACAACATAAGACCCGTAACCAGGATTGCAACACCGACGGCCGACAGGACGAGAAAAGGAAAAACCCGTCCGGGGAATGGTCGCCGATGCCCGAGAAGGGCCCTGTTCCGGGGGATAACCCTTGATTTCGGGTGCGACCTCTTTTAAGATCACACGATGATAGAAGGCAGGGCAGACGACCCAGCATCCTTTTTCCCCGCCGGGGAGCATCGGACCGGAGCTGCCTTTGGGTGGAAAGAGGGTGCAGACAGCGTCGGAGTCAGCCCTCGTGCTTGTAATCCCGCCCTATGAAATGGAATGAAACGACCGGGGAAGAGGCGGCCGGGGTGCGGGGTGTGTCGCCTGATTACCTGGATAGGGCTCATCAGGAGGAGGTGTTCTATGGGCAAGAAGGTGCTGGTCGCGATGGATTATTCCGAAAATTCGATGAGGGCGGTTCTGTTTGTCTCCGAGACCTTCAGCAAGGACCATGATGTCACCCTTTTCAGTGTGCTCCCGAATCTGGCGGCGGCATGTGAACTGGAGGGCGGCGGCGTAACGCCCTATTTCGCGACGCAGAAAAACGCGTTTTGTGAGGTCGAAGAGCAAAAGCGTCAATTGGTCCAGACGGCCGTGGCAAAGGGGAAGGATGCGCTTGTGGAGTGCGGGTTCCAACCTGAACACGTCCACATGAAGATCGAACCGCAGAAAGAGGGCGTCGCTCGAGATATCATCCATGAGGCCGAAGCGGGCTATGATGTGGTGGTGATGGGCCGAAAGGGCCTTTCGGCTTTCAAGGAATTCTTTCTGGGAAGTGTTTCCCAGAAGGTGCTGCAGGGTATCAAGAATCTTCCCATCCTCCTTGTTGGATGAGGCCTGAATCGGGCCCACCAGATTCAGGCCTTGGCCTTCGGTCCGGATCGCTGCCGGGATCCGATTTGTGGTGTCGATGAAAACCAGGATCCCGAAGTCAGCGAGATCCGGGATAGAACGGATTGATGTTGCGTCGTGTCATGATTTCTTCACTGAACCGGGTCTTTCGGATTATGCCGTAAGACCCGGGCTCGAGTGTGATCACCCTCAATCCCAACAGGAGCCGTATCCGCCTCTCATGCCTTTCCCGTACCCCTTTCCGTTTCTGAAGCCCCCCGCTTCAGGAGCGATCTTGCGGGCCTCTATATCGTAGTCCAGGCGCTTTTCGGCCATCTGCCCCTTGAGGCCGTTCAATTCCCGCTGAAGGGCCTTGGCCTTTTCGAGATCGGGCGAGTCGGCGTTCATGACGGTGCTCAACTCGCGTTGCCTGGTCCAGATCTGATTTCGGATTTCATTGGTTTCATTGTAGAATTTCTGATGCAGTTCATCCAATTGGACCCGCTGCTCGTCGGTGAGATTCGCCGCGGCCGCTCCTCCATCACGGCAGGATCCAAAACCGCCACCAAAGCCCGGCATGCCGCCGCCTCGTCCAGGGCCCCAGGCGAATACGGGGTAGGCCAAGGCTCCGACCAACAAGAGAACTCCCAGAACCATTCCTGTCTTTTTCATGATAAAACCTCCTTGTGATTGAGTTTGAAGTCATCATGAAAGAGGTGCAATCAGTGTGCCAAACCTTTGGACAGCCGTGCTTCGAGGACGGCGGTTCCAGGACGAAGGGGAGACTGAACGGCTGTAATGGACACACGAGGAATGGGCGGCCGCAGCGGGGCATGCTTGAAAAATAGGGCTGTAAAATCAGTCCACTTAAGCATGATCTGCAGCATCCTCCTCAACCGACAGGTCGGTTCATGGATGGTGAGAGGGAGAAAGTCGCTTCGTGATTCAAGTCGCGAGTGATTCGGTGGTGTGCTGTGGTCTGCGGGAGAGCGGGTGGGGATGACAGCAGGGCAAGGCCGTGGAAATCTGGATCATTTCTATCCACTGCAAGAGGATAGCTGGCTAAAAAAGATCCATCCCTGATCCATCTGGGCATAGGTGGAAGAAAAAAGCGCTAGGAAGATCCATAGAAGGCGCCCCAGACTTGAGGGATGGGCCTTGGCCGGAATTGCGCCCCACCTGTTTATCGCCGAGGCACCCCTGCTCCAGCGATAAGGGTGTCCCAGGGCGGCGGAGTGCTCGGTCCGTGCCTCGTGGAAAGCCATGGCAGCCCATTCGACCGTTATCGTTAAGGGGAGGCCTCTGCGGCGCATCCATTGGCGGGGTTTGAAGATCAAGAGAACGGGCGGATCTCTGCCCGCATTTCCACGACGACATGCCCCCATCCGCCGCAGGCAGGTCCCACGTCAAAGCAACCGGTCCGATTGAACATCACCTCGTTCGGATCGCGGCCGTTCATCAGGTTTTCGAAAAAGGCATTGATCAGGGTGGTCAGGTTTGGCATCAGGAAGGCGCAGATGCGCTCCGGCGACTCCCGTGTAAGGAGGTTTCCCGATGAATCGAAGACCAGGCGCTGTCCGACGAAATGGCCTGAGTGGCACCCTTCCGATTGAATGACCTCTGCAACCAGTTGATATTTACTGGCTTCCAGTGCATTGGCGAAGAGGCGCTGATATTTTGGGTTCGCGGCAATCCGTTCGAAATCTTCCGCTGGCAGTCTCAGGCGCCGCCGGATGATCTCTATCAAACCGTTTGGGTCCATTCTCTCTCCTTTTCTTGAAGGAGCAGGCGCCCGTCGGAGGATCCCGGGCGGGAACAGGCCGAAAACCTCCACGCCAAAGACGGGGATGATTTTTCGCAGACTCAACCTGCACAGCCCAACCCCTTCGAAGGGGGCCCCGATAGGGGCAGGATGACGAAAATCACCCCCTCGCAGGGGATCGCTCTGAAGCGCTCGGCATTTCCAGAAGTGCTCAGGGGGCCGTAGCCGGTTTCAAGACCGTTCCCGAATGGGAACAGGATGCAGTCGGGAAGAAGCGATTAGGCTGCCGGCTGCGCCTTGCCCTCTTTTTTCTTCTGCTTTTTCTGCTGCCTTTTGCTGACGGCCTCCTCTTCGGCCTCCAGTTTCCTTCTTTTCTTGTCGCTTTTGTCCTCTTTGGGCTGGGCGAGTTTTTCAGCTTTCAGGCGTGTCATTTCTTCCTGCTTCCGCTCCAATCCGTCAATCACATTCAGCCGGTTTTGGGTGGCTCGCAGAGTGGCTCTCAGTTTGCGGACCGCTGCATCCTTGGCGATGCCGGCCGGATCGAGGCCTGTTTCCCCCAGTTCAGCAATCCGCTGACTCAGCTTGGTCTCCCAATAGATCTTCTGTTGGGATCGGGCTTCTAAACTCTTGGATGGCATGGATTTGAACTCCTTTCTTTATTCGCAAACGCCTGACGGCTGGTGTCATAACCGGATCTATATCCGACCATCTCGGCTGGTCATCCACATGGCTGAAGGGTTGAGAAGCGGCCGGCATTGACCTATAATCAACCTGCTATTGAGCTATGCAGCTCCAGCCGGGACTTATTTTAAACCTTCTTTAATAGCATAAACGGATCGGAATAAGAAACAGAAAAATGGGCCGAACATATCTTTCTCTCAAACCGGTTTTGCCTTGGATGGATCTGGAGAGGCCTCTCCAATGGGCCCGAATATTCGGGAACGAGCGAGCCCCGGTCATTGAGATCGGTTTTGGGCTGGGGGACTATCTGGTTTCCCAGGCCGGAGCCCATCCGGAGACGAATTTCGTCGGCATCGAAACGGGTTGGTTGCCGGTCAAACGCACGCTAAGAAAGATTTCCTTTGCGGGGGTTTCGAACATTCGGATTATACGGGCAGATGCCGCAGCGGCCTTGGAGAGGCTCTTTGAGCAGCGTTCGGTGTCCTCGATTCGCTGTCTCTTCCCCTGCCCCTGGCCGAAGCAGCGACATACCAAGAACCGGTTGTTTTCGCATGAGTTCCTGTGCCTCCTGAACAGTCGTCTGATCGATGAGGGCGAGGTTGTCATTGTGACCGATGACCCGGAATATTTTGTGTGGCTCCAGGAACAGGTGCCGGACACCGGCTTCGGAAAGAGCACCCGGCGTGTCGGGCCGCAGTTTTCCACCAAGTATGAGAAGAAGTGGCTCTCGGCGGGGCAGGAGGTGTTTTACGGGCTTTACCTGAAGAAACACAGTCACCGGACCTGGCCTTTAAAGGAGGATATCGGCTTGATCACCTATCGCGTGGAGCATTTCGACCCGTCGTGCTTCGAACCGCAGCGTTGCTACGGGAATCCGGCGGTGGCCTTCAAGGAAACCCTTTACGACCCGGTGCGGAAAAAGGCCATGGTTCGCATTGTTGTCGGGGAGGATGGTCTCATGCAGAATTTCTGGGTAGAGGTTGTCCGGGAGGATGCCCTCTGGCATGTCAGGCCGGCGAAGGGGTGCAGTCTGCTGCCGACACACGGGGTCCAGCGGGCCTTGGATATCGTTTATGCAGCGATTCGGTAGGGACTGGCGGAGAGTGTTAAAAGTCCCTTTAAGGGTTGGCTCTTGTCCATCCGTCAAGGATGCTCCAGCGCGACCCGTTTCCAATCCCGGGATGAGGTTTTTCTTCACATCCTTCAGGTACTCAGTCCCATCCCTTCGTGGCGGGTCCCGGTTCTGCTGACATCAGAGACATCAAGCCTTTGCGCGTAGGCGATTTATGGGTCGTCCCGCAAGCAAACGTGCAGGTTGACACCGAGATTGGTAATCAAGCCTATATCCGGATGGAAAGTTTGGATCGACGACACACAGGATTGGCTTATGCTGACAGACCTTGCAACCGAGCTGGCTAAATGAGTGAACTGCCTTGACCCAGGGGATGGGAAGACGTATATTCCTCGTGATTTTCGTAAATATTCGGCCCGGAAAGGAGGTGCTCTGTCGGTGAGGGCTCTATCGATCCGTCAATTTCGTAGGGAGGCTCGCAAATGAAAAAATGGATTGTTTCTGTTGTTGCGTTTACGTTTTTGTTTTGTGTTGGTGCGGTAGCATCGGCGTCCGACAACCCCCTCAATGACCAGGAGAAGGCCTACCATAAGGAATTTTCAAGTATCATTCCTGCGGACAAGATCATCGACATTTTTAAACTGCACGAAATTTGGACCAAGGCGATGGCCGATCCGGAATACCGAAAGAAAATATATCTTCTGGATGTTCGCAGCCATCCGGAATTCTACGATTTTCATATCCGTGGAACCGATCATATTCATGCGGGGCATATGTACACCATCCCGAAGCAGATCCCCGATCCGAACGCGGAAATCTATGTCTTCTGCCGAACCTCACACCGCACAAAGTATGTGACCGCTTTTCTTTATCGCTATGGTTACAAAAATGTGTACTGTGTTTCTGATACAGTCAAGGACGGTAAGAAGTACGAAGGCGGCGTGGTTGGATGGGCTATGGCGGGGTATCCATTTGTGAGTCAGTTTGCCGGTGAATTCGTTATCACGACCTATTCCAAGCAGACGGTGGAAAAGGGTGAATACAATGTCCGTGAGTTTCATCCTTATTAGAGAGGTGCAGCCCATTTTGGGGCATCAGTTTGTGACGGTTTGTTGATTATAATAAGAGAAGGCGCTTCAAAAACCTTTTTAAACGTTCTGGTCTCCGCTTACTTGTACAGGCGCGCAGTTTGCATACTTCGCCACTGCACGGATAAGCGGAGGCCCTGCCTCAGGATTCCATCACTCCTATTCCCATGCATTTTTGGCTTCGCCGCAGGCAGACGATGCTACTCGACACCCATCTGTTTGAGTTGCGCTACGATGTCCGTCTCCGCCATGAACCCTGTGTGGCGGTACACCTCCTTGCCGTCCTTGTCGAAAAAGATCTGCGTCGGAATGGCGCGGATGCCGAACCGCCGGGCTGGAGCCTGATCCTTCCAGACATCGATGAAAATGATGGCGGCTTTGCCCCGATAGGTTTCCTCCACGCGTTTCATGATGGGGGCCATCATTTTGCACGGAAGGCATTTATCGGCCCCAAGGTCCACCATCGTCACCATCCCCTTTACCGGTACCTCCGGAACCGAGGCTGCGTACGACGAAGCAAGGAAGCGGTAACCCAACAAAATGGTCAGAAAAAGAAAAACCGCAAGACTTTTTCTCATGATGACTTTAATCATAATCTCCTCAGTTAGATCAGCTCGAATACGCTTCATCATGGGGTTTCATCAGGCCTTCGACGCGATGGAAACCGCCCAAAGCCCTTGATTTCACTCTCGATATCCCGCCGCCTCTTTGAGCAGTGCCGCCAGGCGCGCACGGGGCGGTACACTGCCCGACGCCATAACCCGACCGTTGATGACGAGAGCCGGCATTCCCATGATGCCGTATGCCCCGATTTCCTTAATGTCTCTTACATGACGTAAATCGGCAGGCAGGGCGAGTTCTGTCAGGAGGTTCATGATCTCCATCTCCATCCGGTTGCACTGCGAACACCCTGGGCCGAGAATCTTGATCTCGAGCAATCCGTCCGCCTCGTCTTCAGAGGGCATTCCGCAGAATTTCCTGTACTCGCGAAGGAAGGCGTCCGCATAGTCCTCGCGGACCTTTGCCGGTATATAATTCTTGGCGCTGAGCCTCCGGAGCAATTCCTGTTTGATCTGGTCATCCGGTGCATCCCGAAAGGCTTCACGCACGGCTGCTAAGACCGCTTCGAGACCTATGATGCCGACGAACTGGTTTTTCACCCTTACTTGGGAAATCTGACGTTCATCCATGATCCGTTCATCCTTTGCCTACAGCCGAGAGCGGAAACGCCATGTTTCTTACCGAACCAAAGCAAGCGTGCCGGGAGGCCGTATCTTTTAAGGCAACCTGAATCCGTCCAGCGAGGCAGGTTGGCGCCACGAAGCCGATGAGATTGACATATGCCAATTTATAAATATACTGCTCATCAGTGGTTGTCAAGGTCATTGTCATCGAGGGGAGTGATTCCTTTGGATGAGATCGACCAATTTTCCCAGGGACCTCGATGGTCTTTTTGAAAGACCTTCCATATGAAATCGGGCAAGCGTCGATCGGTGCCCCGCAGTGCCTAACGGATTGCTTCGATCCAGCGTCTGCCCCTCTCTTGTTTAGACCCTCCAAGCCTTGCGCGTTGGCAGAAAGGCGCTGCGTGGTTCAGGGTGGAGGCGCTGCTGCCGGATTGAGCGCGATCCTCCGCCGGCTGCGTTAACAAAACCCACCCCTCCTGGAGGTTTATGCAATTGAAACGCCAGATTGATGAGATAAGCATGCCTCCCTGCCTGAGAATTCAGAGTCGAATTGGTTTTTTTAGTTGACAAGGAGAGGACGTAAAGCTATATTGCCATATAGCGATATGGAGATTTCATGAAAGATTTTATCAAAGTGGCCAAGGCCTTATCCGACCCAGGTCGAGTGAAGATCATCAAGATTTTACAGCGCCGGATAATGTGCGTATGCGAGATCCATACGGCTCTGGACCTGGCCCAGTCCACCGTCAGCAAGCACTTGAAAATCCTGGAAGAGGCGGGCCTGGTTACTTCCTGCAAGGACGGCCTGTGGGTGAATTACCAACTCGCGGGGAACGACGCAAGCCCTTACGCCCACGCTCTGCTCGGCCATCTCCACGGTTGGCTCGAGGAGGAGTCCGAGGTGAGGGAATTGGTGAAAAAGCTTCCGGAAATACGGAGGGAGATGATCTGTGGCGGCTGATTTTGCTCGGCTTCCCGATGGGGTCGAGCAACCAATGGGCGATGGGCCCAGTGGCGGGGCGAGACCGGCCGGGCGCGGGGACGCTGGAAAGGAACAGGGATCATGAAGGAAAGAACCAAACTCTTGTTGATCGTTGGAACGTTTGTAGCCGCTTATTATGTGCCGTGGGCCAATCCCGTCGTGCGGCAGTCGGGGCTCGAGGCCTTCATGATGCTGCAGGAGTATGCCCGGGAGCATGTATTGACTTGCCTCATCCCGGCATTCTTCATCGCCGGGGCCATCGCTGTGTTCGTGTCCCAGGCCTCGGTGCTGAAGTACTTCGGGGCCCAGGCGAGCAAGATCCTGTCCTACTCGGTGGCGTCTGTTTCAGGCACCATTTTGGCGGTGTGTTCGTGCACGGTCCTGCCGCTTTTTGCCGGGATCTACACGCGGGGCGCCGGCATCGGCCCGGCCACGGCCTTTCTGTATTCAGGGCCGGCCATCAACGTCCTGGCTATCACGCTGACCGCCAAGATCCTGGGTTGGCAACTGGGTTTGGCCCGGGCCGTGGGCGCGGTGCTTTTTGCGATTGTGACCGGGCTCTTGATGGCCCTGATTTTTCGGAAGGACGATGCGGCGCGCACGGCCGGGCAAATCTATGTGCCCGAAGCCGACGCGAACGAGCGGACCCTTCTTCAAGACACGCTTTACATTGGCACCATGGTGCTGATCCTGGTGTTTGCCGCTTTCGCCAAACCGGCCCCCGGTTCGACGGGAATCTGGCCGGCCATCTTTGCCGCGAAGTGGTACATCACCATCGGATTGCTGGTCCTTCTGGGGTTTATGCTCAAGGCCTGGTTTACGAAGGTTGAGTGCAAGAACTGGGTGGACGCCACCTGGGGCTTCATGAAACAGATTTTTCCGCTTTTGGGAGGCGGGGTCCTCGTGGCTGGCTTCATGCTGGGCCGCCCGGGGCACGCAGCGCTCATCCCCGAGCAGTGGATCCAGGCGCTCCTCGGCGGGAACTCCCTTTGGGCCAACTTGATTGCATCGGTGGCCGGGGCCTTGATGTACTTTGCGACTCTGACGGAGGTTCCCATCCTTCAAGGGCTCCTCGGGGCAGGGATGGGCAAGGGCCCGGCCCTGGCGCTTCTGCTGGCCGGCCCGGCGCTGTCCCTCCCCAACATGCTGGTGATCGGAAGTGTCATGGGTGTGAAGAAGACGGCGGTCTTCTGCACGATCATCGTGGTGATGTCCACCATCGCCGGTATGATCTACGGATCATGGATCGGCTGATCCTGTTGATGGCCTTCGGGAATGGCGTACCACTTGGACATGGAATGGCTTCATCCCGATAGGCGCGGCAAAGCGTGCCATCGCTATGCCGACACGGGGAAAGCGGTCCGCGGGGTCTGAGAGATCCTGGTCGATGAACGGAACCGAGAGGATGGAACCTCGCGTTGTGAGAAACGATTCCGGCTGCGGATGAAACCCCTGCAGCCCCTTTTGGTCTGCTGAACGGAATGCTGTTCGAGCAGCGGCCGCCCGACGCAGATCCTTCCAAAAGCGACAGTCGCTTCTGCATCGAGGTCGTTGGAATGCCCATGAGGGACCGCAGGATGGATTGGAACGGGCGGATTTACGAGGCGATCCCCACAGAGTGGATTCTGGAGGCGGCGTCTCGGGTTTAACAAAACAAACACAAAAAGGAGAACATGCAACCATGGAAATCAAGGTTCTGGGGCCAGGCTGCCCCAAATGCCAGCAAACGGAAAAAGTGGTCAAGGAGGCGATTGCCGAAGCAGGTGTGAACGCCGAGGTGGAAAAGGTCACCGACACCATGAAGATAGCCAGGTACGGCGTCTTCGGCACCCCGACTGTGGTGGTGGACGGGGAGGTCAAAAGTGTGGGGAAGGTCCCTTCGAAGGAAGAGATCAAGAAATGGATCGGTAAGTAGTTCAACGGTCGACTGGTTGTCGGCATAACCGGGAGCGCATGCTATGAGACCCCCAGAGGATGAGATCCATGATCTCGTGAAGCAGAAGTACGCTGCCGTTGCAGATGGGAAGGGCGGAATCGGGGCCGCCGCCTGCTGCGGCGGTCCGTCTTTGATACCAGACATCCAGAAGGCAGGCATACTCCTGGAATACCGGGATGAAGACCTGCAGTTGGCGCCCGGTGAAGCGAATCTAGGGCTTGGCTGCGGGAACCCCGTCGGCATGGCGGACTTGAAGCCCGGTGAGACTGTGCTGGACCTCGGGAGTGGTCCGGGCTTCGATGCCTTTCTGGCGGCCCGGCGGGTCGGGACGTCGGGGAAGGTGATCGGCATGGATATGACCAGGGAGATGGTCCTGAAGGCTCAGCGAAATGCCGAGAGGATGGGCATCCCAAACGTCGATTTCCGCCTGGGAAAGATCGAGGCCCTTACGGTTGAAGACCGCAGCGTGGATGTGGTCATTTCCAACTGCGTCATTAATTTGTCGCCCGACAAAAGGGCGGTTTTTGCCGAGATCTTTCGTGTGCTGAAGCCGGGGGGACGCGTTATCATCTCCGATATCCTCCGGTCCGGGGAACTTCCTGAAGCCCTGAAGAACGACCCTGCCGCCTATACGGGTTGAGTGGCCGGGGCGATTTCACCTGGCGAGGTGGAAAAGATGCTCTCGGAACTGGGTTTTCAGGAAATCACCGTCCGGAAAAAGGATCAGAGTGAAACAATCATCCAAGGCTGGGGCGTTGCAGAAGGGGCTGAGAGAATAGTCTTTTCAGCTTACATTCAGGCGGTCAAGCCGGTTGGATGGCAGGAGAGGGTTGCTCAACGATAAAGAATTCAGAGGATATCGGGGTCTTTAGACCTGCTGGATAGATCCTCCAGAAGAATCGAAGAGGTGGACATATGGCTCAGGGATGTTGTGGGGGAAATGGAAACGTGATGCTGCTGACGTGTTCGGGCGGATCCAATGTCGGGCAGCTTGCGAACCAGGCGGCGATCGAACTCACGCAAGAGGGGTTCGGCAAGATGTTTTGTCTCGCGGGGGTCGGCGGGCAGATTTCCGGTTTTGTTCAATCGGCAAAGGATGCCCCCCTCATGATCGTTATCGACGGCTGCCAGATAGGCTGCGCGAAGGCCATTTGTGAAAAAGCTGAGGTGCCTTTGAGGCGCTATCTGGTTCTCACTGACGAAGGCATTGCCAAGAACAAGGATTTCAATCTCGATCGGAGCGAGATCGAACGGGTCAAAAAGGCTGTCAAAGATATCTTGAATGAAAAGGAGATCGGCGCTGCCGTCACCGGAAACGCTGGGACGGGATGCTGTTGCAGTTCTTGTTGAATGAAGCCGTCCAGGACGCGAAATTTATGGATTCGATCGTGTTTTTGAATAAGGATATCCGGAGCGCTCCCGATGAAGAGATGGTTTGTTATTGTTCGGGCGTGAGCAAGGGGGATATTTTGAGGTCCATAGCCGCTGGTGCCCGGTCCTTGGATGATATAAAGGCCGCCACCGGGGCATGCACGGAAGGGCGCTGCCGGGAAAAGAGCCCGAGGGGAAGGTGATGCGCGCGGGAAATCCGCCTTCTCCTCGGCGAGGGGATCGATGCGCATCCAAGGATGGATTTTTGAATGGAGGAATAATCCGTGCTGTTGTCAGGTTACACCAGGGAAATCTTTCGGCCGGAGTGCAACCCGAGCTTCACCTCTCTTCACTGCATCGCGCATCTTCGGGAAGACGTGAGCGAGGCGTTGCCCTATCTGAACGCCGTACTGGGCGGAACACAGTATTTCGTGGATCCTCCGGCGGTGATGTTCCATCATCAGGGCAAGATCATCCGGGTGGGGGCGCGGGAAATAGCCATCAACGCCCTGAAGGACGAGGAAGAGGCGGACCGGATCCTCGAGTGGATGAAGAATGAAATCAACCAGGCCTGGAAGGACCGTGAGGGCATCACGCCCTGTTATGCGGGCAGGGCAAAGCCTAAGTTGCTGGAAATTCTGAGACTGTTGCCTAGGACCAACTGCGGGAAGTGCGGTCGGCCTACCTGTATGGCCTTCGCGGCCCTCGTGGTGGAAGGGGGGCGGGGGCAAGAGCACTGTCCCGAGCTGATCGAAGAGAACAGACTGAAACTGTCCGATTATCTCGGGCGATTTGTGTTCGATTGAGAGAAAAAGGAACGGCTCATGGAAAACAAGCCGAAGGTTCTTTTCCTTTGCACCGGAAACGCCTGCCGCAGCCAGATGGCCGAGGGATGGGCGCGACACTTGAAATCGGACGAGCTGGAAGCCTTTTCGGCCGGCATTGAAAGGCACGGCCTGAACCCGCTGGCGGTGAAAGTGATGGCCGAGGCAGGGGTGGACATTAGTGGACAGGCGTCCAAAACCATTGAAGAACTGCCTGTTCAGGATTTCGACGTCGTGATCACGCTCTGCGGCCATGCATATGAAACGTGCCCCCTTTACCTGGGATCGGGCAGAATCGTTCATGTCGGCTTTGATGATCCGCCGAAGCTCGCCGAAGTCGCTCGCAGCGAGGAGGAAGCGTTGGGACATTACCGCCGTGTACGCGATGAAATCAGATCCTTCGTCGAGCGTCTGCCGGGGGCCGTTTTCGAAGAGGGCGACGCGGAGTCGGCGGCATCCAAAAATCGGCCCCAGTAATCTTCAAAATAGCGGTTTGAGCCCATCTTTCGAGATGCGCAATTCTTTGACGTGCGGGTTCCATCGGTTCCAGCTTTCACCGGCCTGCGGAAGCAGAGCCTAAAAAGCCCTCAGACAGTTCTCCCGCTCCAGATGAGATAAGGCGGAAGAATGGTAAGCGTAATTATGCGGAATGCCGGTCTGCGGCATTGCGGTTCATTTCGATGGAGGAGAAATTGGTACTGTCTATCACGGAAAAAGAATTCCAGGAGATGAAGGCTGTCGCCTTGGATGCGGATAAGGAAGCTGCGATCCGCTTGATTCGTGGATTTGTCGCCCGGATTGAACAAAGCGGGCGGAGCGGCCTGAAATCTCATCTGGATGGGTGAGTCGCGAGGGGGGGGACGACATGTTCGAAAAAATACTCTATCCCACGGATTGCTCCGAGATATCCTTGAAGGCCGTTGACTATATCAAGAACATGCGCGGCGCAGGGGTTCGGAAAGTCGTTTTGTTGATGGTAATCAGCCGTAAATGCAGGGATTATGTGGCGAAAGGGATTGCCTTGGCGGGGAAAGATGTCGCGGCATTCCTGCAGCAGGCCTGTGAGGTGCTTTCGGATGAGGCCTTGAAAGAGCTCAAGCCGGTCGAAGGGGAACTCAGAGCGGCTGGTTTTGACGTAAAGGTCCGCGTCGAGGAAGGGGTGCCGGCAACCAAGATACTGGAGGTTGCAGAATCTGAAAATGTATCAGCCATTGTGCTGGGCTCCCATGGCAGAAGCAATGTCGCCGCGGCGCTTCTCGGATCCGTATCGGACCATGTTATCCGCCACTCGAAAATCCCGGTCCTCGTGATCAAACGGGACTAGCTCGAGTGAGGTTGCGGTCGAAAACCGGGTGTCCGCGTCTTTGGCGGTAGCTTGGTGCATCATCGCCGCGGGGAAATCGGGTGCATTCGTACAAAAGGAAGCAAGCCAACGGTTTCGCTTATGTTTATACCAGGACCCACTCTTGAGAACCTGGCACCTCACGCAAAAAGCGTGGTTCATTCCCCAATCTTTAAGGCGCCCGAAAAAGGCGGTTGCAACCTTTGAAATCGGGGGATAAAATACCTTTTTGAAAGGATCTGGCGTTTATGGCTGGTAGAGGGCCCCGTGTGGTGATTTGGATGTTGCTGGTGCTGATTCTGGGCTCCGGGTGGCCCTGCCCCGGCGGGGAGTCCAATCACCTGAAAACCGATTGCCCGAAAAGCGACGTTCTCGACGTTGATGGCAGCCCTTTGCCGCCTCACCACTGCAAGCTGTTGCCTTGTGGATCCGGCGGCGGCCGATTGTTCATCCTGCCCGATCGCTCAAGTACCTCAACTGAAACGGATTTACGCTCCTATAGGAAAGATTTCCTTCTGCCAGTGGGTCTCGAGAGGCCCGACGTCGCTCTTTGTTCGTCGCGAACCAGTTTGCATCTGCTTGATTTTTTGCCTTTCGCCAAACCCCCGTTTTTTCTGCTGAAGTGCTCTTTTCTTTGTTGAAGATTCTTTCTTCTGCGATTCAGTCTTGGAATGCGTCAGGCCGGTTTGCTGCAGCCCGCAGGTTTAAGGGGAATAAAGCTGCGGCCTTTCGATACGCGCGAACCAAACGAAAGATATTCGAATCTTAGAGGAGAGACACATTGCTTTTCCATTTCGAGCGGAGCATAGCTCCGTATCCGTACCCACGTATCCTAAGGGCCCTGCTCCTTGCGGTGGTGATTTTCCTGCTCTGGGCGGGATCGGCATCGGCTGCGGAGGCAGTCACCGTGAAGACAAAATACCCGGATCTCGCTTCCGGCATCCTCGCCTCCGCCATACTTGCATCCATGCCGGATGAGACCTTGCTCCTTGCGGATGACCTTGAAATCAGCCGGGCGGAGCTGGTGGAAACCGTCCAGAAGGAGGAAAAGGCGCTGCGCGCGCAGCTCGAGAAGAACCTCTTCTTCCTTCTGGAGCAGGAGGCCACGAGACGAATCCTGCTTAAGGAGGCCCGCAAAGCGGGGGTGGCAGAGGCTGCCGGGGATGATTCCGAGACCATTCAGGCCTTGTTCGAACAGCAAACCGGGTCACTGACCGTCTCTGAGGCTGATGTCCGCGCCTTTTACGAGCAGAACCAGGAAATGATGGGAGGTGCGCCCTTCGAGCGAGTCGCCGAGAACATACGCCAGTACCTGCTTCAAGACAGGAAACAGGCGGCTGTTTCCAAATACATCCTGGGTCTTGGCGACTCCGTGAACCTCCGTGTCAATGAAAAGTGGGTGGAAGAACAAAACCGGCTGGCAATGGACAATCCCGTGGAACGCGCCAGACGCTCCGGCAAACCTACGATGGTCGAGTTCGGGGCCTCGGGCTGTGTCCCGTGCGACATGATGCAGCCGATCCTGGAGAAATTGCGCAAAGAGTATCCGGAAAAGCTGAACGTCGTTTTCGTCCATGCGGGCGAAGAGCAAGTCCTTGCCGCCCGCTATGGGATTCGCTCCATCCCGGTCCAGGCCTTTTTCGATGCAAACGGCTCGGAGACCTTTCGCCACGTCGGTTTCTTTTCTGAATCCGAGGTGCTCAAACAACTGGCCCGAATCGGTGTCGTCCAATGAAAAGGAGATAGACCATGTTCGAAGAGTTCATGATAGCGGTCAACACCTGGATGGGTGGCGGGCTGGTCATCGCGGGCGGCGCCGCATTTCTATGGGGGATGGTGAGCGTGCTTTTTTCCCCCTGCCACCTTGCCTCCATCCCCCTGATCGTGGCTTATGTGGGCGGGCAGGAGAATGGGGTGAATCCCCGGAGGGCCGGATGGTACGCCGGTGCTTTCACGCTCGGGCTGTTCATCACGATTGCAGCTGTGGGCATTGTCTGCGCGATGCTCGGCCGCATGCTCGGCGATGTGGGGATTTGGCTGCAGGTTCTTGTCGGGGTGGTGCTCATCTGGGTGGCCATGGGCATGTTGGGGGTTGAGGCCTGCTCCATGTCGGGCTCTCTCCTCTATCGCCTCAAGCTGCAGGGCATCCACGGCGCTTTCGGCCTGGGGCTTGCTTACGGCATTCTTTCCGGGTCCTGCACCTTCGGGTTCATTGCGCCGATACTGGCTATTGTCACCGTGCAGCAAAAGATTTTTGCGGGTTCCGTCATGATGGTTCTCTTTGCTGTGGGTCACTGCCTTCCCATTGTTGCGGCCGGCAGCTCTACGGCTTTCGTCCGCAGGCTTACGGAAAGCGGTTCGTGGCAGGGGGCCGGCCTGTGGTTTCGCCGGAGCGCCGGAGTGGTTATCGGTCTGCTGGGCGTTTATTTCATCGTCAGCCCCATTGTCGGCAACGCATGAAAGGCCTTAACGGCTGGATTCGGCAAAGGTTCTTTCTCGGCATCCTGAACGGATCCAGGTGAGTGGGAAGAATGAAACCTGCAAGCGATGGCAAACCGTTTTCAGAACCCTTGAAGCAGGCTTTATGGCAGCTGCCGGCCATCCTGCTGCTGGCCAGTTTGGTCGGGATCGGGTTCAACCTGTGGCGGAACGACGGTATCCCGCTTATCGGGGCCTGGTCGCCGGAGGCGCGGCTCTCCGATGCCGCCGGAAGGAGTCTGGTGATCAGCCTCGATGACGCTGCAAGGCTGTTCCAGCAGGATGACGTCCTGTTCCTCGACGCTCGTCCGCAAAGCCAGTATGCCGAGGGCCACATTCAGGGGGCGCTGAGTCTTCCCTGGCAGGAAGTGGACGGCTACATTGCAGAGAGCGTCGACCGTTTGGCCGAAGCCCGGACGATAATCACCTATTGCGACGGCGAAAGTTGCGATTTGAGCCATGAACTGGCCCTGTTTCTCATCAACATGGGTTTCAAAAGGGTCTATGTGCTCGTCAACGGCTGGAGCGTCTGGCTCCAAGCCGGTCTGCCGACAGGATTTGGGGGTTGACATCATGCGCGAAGATGTTCCCGGCCGACATCGTCACAGTGAAGGCTGCTGCTCCAGTCATCATCACGGTCCGGAGCTGAAGGATACAAGCGGGTCCAGGCTCCTGATTGTTTTAGGGTTGAACCTGGTCATACCCGTGGCGCAGGTCATCGGCGGTCTGCTCGCCAACAGCGTGGCTCTGATCTCGGATGCCGTACACAATTTCAGCGATTTCACTGCCGTCCTGATCTCATATATCGCCTTTCGGATCGGCCGCAAGGGCGCAACCTTGTCGAATACCTTCGGCTACCGGCGGGCCGAAATCATGGCTGCCCTGATCAATGTGATTCTTTTGACCGGCGCTTCCGGAGTCATTCTTTATCATGCCGTAGAACGTTTTTTCCACCCTGAAAAGGTCGACGGTTTGACGGTGATCATCCTGGCCGGGGTCGGGGTGGTCGGCAATGGCGTGTCGGCATGGATGCTCCACCGCGATGCAGCGCACAGCCTGAACGTCCGCGGCGCTTTCCTGCATATGGTCGGAGATCTGCTGACCTCGGTGGCGGTCCTGGTCAACGGCCTCCTGCTGCTTTTTTATCCGTGGTACTGGCTCGATCCCTTCCTATCGCTGCTGATCGTGGCCTTCATCTTGAAAAACGGATGGGGTCTGCTCAAGGAGTCCACGGCTGTCCTGATGAATGCCACGCCCGGATTCCTCGATTTGGAAGAGGTCCGGGACTTTCTGGTGGGTCTGCCGGGTGTCCAAGGCGTCCATTACCTGCATGCCTGGCACATATCTTCCGCCAACACGGCCTTTTCTTGTCACGTGGTGGTGCCTGATCAACTGGTCAGCTCCACCGAAAAGATTGCAGCAAGAATCAGACAGGGCTTGCTCGAACGGTTTCGCATCGACCACCCTGTGCTGCAATTCGAGACCGCGGACTGCGGGCAGGGCGCCATCCTGTGCGAATTGGCGTGCAACGGGGACAAAGGGCGCGGCCAGAAGGTGGAATGCGGTGGAACCAGGCAGCGCGTGAATAGTGCTTCTGAAAGGTTCGGTCCCGCCTTGTTTCACATACTGCGTTTGATGCTGGGTGCCCTGTTTCTGTTTGCCAGCTTCGACAAGATTCTGCATCCCCAGGCGTTTGCGGAGGCAGTCTACCATTACCAGATTCTTCCCGATGCCTTGGTCAACCTGGCGGCGTTGATCCTGCCGGCGCTGGAGCTTCTGCTGGGGGTGTTCCTGGTCGCTGGATGGTGGCTCCCGGGCACAGCCGTTTTAAGCAGCGGGCTTCTAGCCGTGTTCATCGGCGCTTTGACGTTCAATCTCATCAGGGGATTGGATATCCATTGCGGGTGTTTTTCGACGGAAGCAGCCACCGGGCCGGCCGATCTGTGGACCGTGGCCCGCGATGCCGGTTTCCTGGTCGCATCAGTTGTCCTGACCATCAAGGTCTACCGGAGCCGGCCCGGCACTGCGAAGGCGCTTTTGCAAAAGCTCCCGCTTGAAGGTCGTCGTTGACCATCCCGAATGAAAGGAGATTTTCGTATGCTGAAAAACCTCTCGTTTATGATAGCGGTCGCTTGCATCATCCTCCTGCCGGCTTTCGCAGCGAGGGCGGATGTCCCTTCCAAAGGGCCGCAGGCCTTTCTCCCTGATAGCACCCATGAATTTGGATCGGTTGTGGAGGGCAGCCAGGTGATGCATGAATTCATGCTTCACAATCGCGGCGATGAACCATTGGAGATCGTCAAGATCGCGTCGGGTTGAGGGTGTACGGCCGCATCCAGTGCGAGCCAGATCCCGCCCGGGCAGGCGGGCAACATTCGGGTCACGGTCAATACGCGCGGCTACGGCGGAAGATCGATTAAGGAAAAGGTGCACATTGAAACCAATGATCCGTCTCAGCCTTCGCTCTCTCTTTCTGTTACCGGTTTTGTGGAAAAATTCGCTGAAATCAACCCCGAGCGCGTCAGGATGGTGGGTCCGGCAGGAAGCCTGCTATTTGCTGAAGTCCGAATTGTTCCCAGAAAGGAGTACCCGTTTACCGTGGGTGAGGTCACGGTCAAAAACGGCACGCATATCAAGTATTCTGTAATCAGGCGCTGCACGGATGACGATAAACGCTGTGTCATCCGTTTGGAAAACACACGCGTGGAAAAAGGAGGCTATGCAGATGTGCTGTATGTCAGCACGGACAGCAGTCTGCGTCCTACCATCCCGATATACATAACGGGCATGATCCAGTGACGGGAAGGGAGATAGAATGAATCTTAAACCGGTTCAGCTGCGGTTGGAAGCCGGGGAGGTCCAGCGTATCTTGCAGGTTACTCTTGATGAAGATGCCGAGGAGGCGCTTGCCCTGGTCCAAGGGGTCTTTGCCGGAAAGGTCGAGAAGGCGCTTCAGAGGCGTTGAATGCCGGTATTCGAGGCCGGGTACGGCCCTAATCAGAAAGATCACGCGTTTTGAGGAGGTGGAGCATGTCCGCTGGGAAAGACGATATGCCGGAAGATTCGAAAAAAGCGGCATCGAATAACCCGATGTTGCCGATGCACGAAAGAGAGGGCGGGTGAAAAGACGGGTGAGAGTTCCCTCAGCCGGCAGTTGGCCGGCACGTGTTGAAATTTCCGGATGATACCCAAGTGGCTGTTGTCGGCCTGGGCCAAATAATGGCTGACCTCTATGCCGAGGGCGGGAAGGCGACCGATGAGACCGCCGAAGAGATCATCCGCAGACTCGAAGAAAAGAAGAACTACATCCCTTTTTCAGAACGTGCACGCAGGGACTACGCGTACGCCTTGCTGAAAGAATATAGAAGATACATCGCGGACCGAGAAGGCGGCGACCGTTAAACGCTTTGAAGTTGGTTGAAACGAAGCGTGGCATGGACCGATGCTTTGGTGAACAGGGGCATGAATAAGGGGAGAACATTCAGGCCGAATTCGAGGGTGTGTCGGAACGCGGATTGACATGGAGCCCATTGGGCTGAATCGTTGCGGAAGGAGGAATAAAATGAAAAGCGTTTTAGAGCAATTCAAGGCCTTTACTAAAGAGGAAAGGATTGCCTTCATGAAAGAAGCGATGCCCTTGATGCTGGAGGATTTTGGACGCGACCCCAAGAAAATGATGGCCGAAATGATGCCAGTCTGCATGAACATGATGGGGTCCACCGGTTTTGGGATGGATAGGATGCGCGATATGATGAAGACGATGATGGGATAGCTGCAGCCTCTTTCTCCCAATGGATTCCTTCATTGCGCTGGAAGCGTCTCAGCACCTTCGTTTCCCGGTGTCCGCTTCCGAGCGGTTGCCGGAACGTCCCTGGATGCTTTTTGACCCCCGTATGGGCATATATGGATATAAAGTAGGCGGATCCGGCTTCCGTCAAAAAAGCCATTGGGGCTGATCTGCATTTGTGAAGGCCCTCCCAAGGGTTTCTAAGGGGCATGCTGATTTTTGGCTTATTTATTGCTGCAGCATCCTGTCAGATTCGCGCTGTAAATTGCTCTTGAATGATAGGCATAGGCGTCATTTTGGTGCAGGGCGAATCCGAAAGGGTAGAAGGAATCGGGCGCTTCCTTTTTGGGGGTCATGACGGCAGCAGGTAGGTCGGTATTAGAGGTATGTTTCAATCCAAGGGGGCGTTTCAAGGAGAAGAGAAAGGAAACGGGATTTTGATTTTCAGGCTTTTGAATTCTATTGTCTCCATCCTGCTTCTGCTGACCCTGAGTTTCCACTGGGTCTGTCCGGCCTTGCACCATGCCCGAGGAGAGCCTCTCGGCCGAAGAGGCGGCGATGTACATTCTTACAAAGAATTGCAGATGGATGCAACTGCGGAGATTCCACCTTGCTGCCTTGGATGCAGACAGGTAACGGTCTTTAGGGATGTCGTCGCACCACGTTCCGATACGGAATTCTCCTCCAGTCAGATGACAAACAACCCCCAAGTTGCAGTTGGGGCCCAAGAACCTCATATCGGATCGCTTTCCCGATACGCGCCCGGTTATCTTCGTTCCCGCTGCCGGGCCTTCCTCCCTCCAATTTTTCTTCTGAACGTTTCCCTTCTTTGCTAGGGAGACCTCCCTCCTATCAGACCTTTTCGTTTGCCGGTGACATTCATCCCATTTTGATGGATAGCCTCGTCGACCATGCGTCTATCCCGAAGAGGAAAAGTGCGGCTGAGCACAAGGAGAGTCAGTCCTTTATGAATTCGTTTAAGATCGATAGGGAAACAGCCCCTGTGGCTGTTAACACATTGAAATTTATGAGGGTGCTTGCATGCTGCATGGTGATCGCCACCAACGCCGCTCTGTCTTGCGGCCGAGCCTCGGCCCAGTCGGCTGAACCCGTTGAGGGCTTATCATCCGGTCAAAAGGCTTATTTCGATGATATCGCGACGCAGGCTCCTGAAACCCGATCAGGCTCCAATTCGATGGAGAGGCCGCTGACGCTCGATCGAGCGGTTGAAATCGCATTGGCCAATAATCCTGAAATCGCCGCGATTCGGTGGAGTGTCTCGGCGGTTGAAGCAAGACTTTCCGGCGCAGGGGCCGGTCGGTGGCCCAGCGTAAGCGCGGAGGCCGGTTACGGGCATTTTCTGGATCCGCAACGGCTGATCCCGACCCGCTACAACGGCGAACCCGGCGTCTTCGGCCGGGATATTTACCGGGGCGACCTGGTTTTGAGGCTGCCTTTGTTCACGGGGGGTCGTATAACCAATGAGATCGAGGCCGCGGAATTGCTTTTGCTGTCGGAAGAGAAGAGGTTGGCTCGCAGCCGGGAAGAACTCGTCTTCAACCTGGCCAGCACTTTTTACGCTATTTTGAGCCAGCGTGAAGTGATCCGATCCGTGAAGTTTTCGGTAGAGGCGATGGAAGAGCACCGAAAGCAGGTGTCCGATCTCCTGGCGGTTCAAAAGGCGGCGCGCGTCGATCTTCTGCGTACAGAGGTCCGGCTTGCGGATCTGCGGCAAGGCCTCTTGAGGGAGCAGAACATCCTGGCTGTCCAAAGGCGTTTGCTGGTGAATTTGATGGGCCTGGACACCGATGGGGCCGGGATGGAGATTGAGGGAACGCTGTTGACGCGACCTGGCGCTGGCCTGTCTATGGAAGAACTCATGCCGGTTGCCTTGAAGATGCGCGCGGACTATCTGGCGGCCAAGGCCGCAATGGAGGCCCAATCCAGGCGAGTTGATTCCGCCAGGGCGGGATATTGGCCGAACATCAACTTGGTGGGGAGCTATGGTATAAAGGGTGCTTTGAGGCCGGAAGACGAGGGGCGAAACACGAAACAGACGGAAGATGTCGGCTCCATTGGACTCGCGTTGACGGTGCCCCTATTCGACGGGGGGCGCATTGCGGCGAAGGTCCACGAAGAGGCTGCGTTGCTTGCGGCGGCCCAGGAGCGCCTTCGCAAACTCGGTCAACAGATTCGCAGGGAAGTGGAAACAGCTGTGTTGAATGCGCAATCCAGCGCCGAAAGAATAGGTGTGACCCGTCAGGCCATCGAACAGGCCAGAGAGGGTCTGCGCATCGAGCGTATGAAGTATGAGCTAAGCAGCGGTTCTCTGACCGATGTGCTGGATGCGCAATCGGCGTTGCTTCAATCCGAAACCAACTATGCTCGCGCTCTGGCGGACTATCAGATCGCCAGGGCCAAATTGAGATTGGCGACAGGGGAGGATGTCTTATGAAAGTGGGGGCTTGGATTACGATGGTCTTGGCGGGGTTGAGCCTGATCGGCTTCGGCGCCGTCCATTCCCGCACATCGGTTGAGGCCATTCCAGGGGCGGACAAGGGTAAAGAAGGGCTGCATGAGGCCGCGTCTCAGGAGGCTTCTAAAGGCAAACTCGTGCCCACGGTACGGGTGGAAACCATGGCTAGAGGTTCGCTTTCCCGTACCGTGGTTTTGAGCGGCACCGTGACGCCGACACGGACTGCCCGGCTGGCTTCGCCGGGGGAGGGGCCGGTCGAGGCGTGTGCGATTGCCAACTGTATGGTACGCGAGGGGGATCGGGTTCAGAAGGGGCAAATCCTTCTCCAAATCAGCCGCAACAAGGCTGCTCAGGCTCAGGTGTCGGCTGCCGAGCAGATGCTGAAAGAGCAGAGAAAAGAGCTTGAACGGATCGCGCAGTTGGTGCAAGGCGGCGCGGTGCCTGGGGCTCAATTGGACGGAGCGCGCTCGAAATACGAAAACGCGCGCGCTCAGTTGGCTAAGGCAATCGAAAACGCCGAGGATTATTTGGTGAGTGCACCGTGGGATGGCGTTGTATCCAAGGTCTACGTGGCCGAAGGCGACTACGTAGCGCCGCGGACCCCTTTGATCGAAATTTTCGATCCGGCCAGCCTGGTGGTGCAGTTCGCCATTCCCGAAAGTCAGTCTACCGAGGTTCAAGAAAAAATGCCGCTCCAGATCGAATTCGACGCCCATTCCGGGCAGGTCTTCCGTGGGGTCGTCAGCCGTGTCTATCCGCAATTGGACGATCGCACGCGCACGCGCAGTGTGGAGGCCGCTTTGACGGATGAGGTGAATTTGATCCCGGGCATGTTCGCGCGTATTCAGGTGGTTCTGGCCAGGATCCCCGATGCTTTAACCGTGCCTGCCCACTGCCTTTTGGCCACCCAGGAAGGCGGGTTTTCGGCATTCATCGTAGAGGGAGGAAAGGCGGTGCGGCGCAACCTGCGCACCGGTGTGGAAGTGGATGGCCGCAGGCACATCGTTTCCGGCCTCGATGAGGGCGACCGGGTTATTGTCGCCGGCCAGGAAACACTCAAGGAAGGCGCTGAAGTCAAGGTGGTTGAAGAGGAGGCCTCCCACGCCGATGCGGCGGTCAAAGGCGAGGGCCGGTCATGAGGATTACGGATTATACGGTCCGGCGGCGTCTCGGGACCGGTGCTTTGGCACTGGCGCTGGTGGTGCTCGGTCTTTACGGCCTGTGGCGTCTGCCCGTCAATTTCCTGCCGGACATGACCTATCCGATGATCAAGCTCAACATCTTCTGGAGCGGGGCCACGCCGGAGGAGATCGAGCGTAACCTGGCAGACCCCATCGAGCGTCAGATGATGACGGTGGATGGGCTGGATTACCTGGAATCTTCCTGCATCGAAGGGATGTACAGTTTGACCGCCAACTTCGGCTACGGGCGGGACATCGACGTCGCCTACCAGGATGCCACGGCTGCCTTTGCGCGCGTGGCGCGCAGACTTCCCAGGGACATCGACCCGCCGGTGATTTTCAAGGCCGATCCATCCCAGATCCCGATCCTGCAGCTTACGGTACGTTCCGGTCTCTGGGATCTGGTGCAGTTGCGCACCTGGGCCGAAGAGTGGCTGCAGGAGCAGATGCTGGCGGTGCCTGGGGTGGCCGGGACCGAGATTGTCGGGGGATTGGTGCGCGAAATCCGCGTCCACCTCAGACCTGACGCGCTCGAGAAATACGGCCTTACCATCGGAACGGTGCTCAAACGCCTGCGTGAGGAAAACGTCGAGCAGTTTGGAGGGCGCTTAACGGTCGGCCCCCAGGAGATTATTGCCCGCACCATGGGGGAATTCGCTTCACTGGACGATATTCGGCATGTCGTCCTGCTGCGGGAGGGGCCCAAACGCGTGACGCTGCAAGACGTGGCTGAGGTGATTGACGCGCACCGGGAGGCAAGGGTCATCACCCGCCTGGATCGGCGACCTGCGGTCAAAATCAGCGTGATGAAGCAGGCGGACGCCAATACAGTGGAGGTGGCCCGGGCTGTGGAGCGGCGGCTGAAAGAACTCAAATCCGCTTTGCCCGAGGGGGTCGCCCTGGGCATGGTGGAAAATCAGGGCATCTATGTGAGCGACGCCCTCAGGGGGGTGCGAACGGCGGCCGTCGAGGCGGCCGTACTGGTGGTCCTGATCGTCTGGTTGTTTCTGGGTTCGTGGCGGCAGGTGGTGGTAATCATCACAGCGTTACCGTTTATCCTGATCCTGAATTTCGGTTTGATGCAGACAGCCGGCTTTTCCCTAAACATTTTCTCCCTGGGTGGCCTGGTGGTTGCCATCGGTGTGCTGGTGGACAACTCGATTCTGGTGATCGAAGCATGCTCGCGCCGGCGCGAGGAGAACCCCCATGAGCCGATTGATGAGCTGGTGATCGCCGCCACTGAGGAGATCGGTCCGGCGGTGATCGCGGCAACGATGGCTTTTTTGGCCCTTTTCGTGCCCTTTCTCCTGGTACCCGGGCTGGTCAGCCTGCTGTTCAGGGAGTTGATCCTGGTGGTCGCGGGCATTGTGTTGATCAGTCTGGTGACGGCGGTCAGCCTGACGCCCATGCTGACCGCCGTCTTGCTGGGCCGTGGTAAGGGTGGGGGAGCCAAGAGTCGCTTCGAAGGCCTGGTCGACCGCATCGCAGAGGGTTACAGGCGGTTGTTGGAAAAGGCTCTGGCCTATCGTTACGGCGTCGTCGCTTTGTTCTTGCTGCTTCTGGCCGTTGGCGGCTACGGCGCGGCCCGGCTGGGCAGCGAGTTCCTTCCGCAAATGGATGATGGACGTGTCATGGTCAAGGTCAGACTGCCCACCGGTGCGTCCGTGACGGAGACTGATCGGGTTCTGGATGCGATCGAAGCGGAAATCGGAGACGATCCGCGCATAGAGAGCTTGTTTGCCATGGCCGGCGGCCGGCCAGTGGGAACCATTACTTTTGAGATCGCCAATGAAGGCGAGTTGAACCTGCAACTGGTGCCTCGTGAAGCGCGCAATATCAGCACGGCCGAATATATCCGGCAGTTGCGGCCGCGGGTGGCACGGGTGCCGGCGCCGGGCGGCAAGGTGAGTGTGGCCCAGACGAAGGTCAAGGGAATGCGCAAACTGGGCGATGCGGATATCGAGGTCAAGGTTCAGGGAGACGATCTGCAGCAGTTGTTTGAGACGGCCGGCAAGGTTGCCCAGACGATGAACGACCTCGATCAGTTCACCAATGTCTATGTGGCCATGGATCTCTCCAAGCCGGAGCTGCAGGTATCCGTAGATCGGGTGCGGGCCGCGGAAATGGGCGTATCGGTTGCCGAAGTGGCCGATGCCTTGCGCACACTCGTGGCCGGCAGTGTCCCCACACGCCTGCGCGAGGGAGACAATGACTACGACATCCGCGTGATGGTGCCCGAGTCGCGCATCCGGCATCGCAGTGATTTGGAGAACCTCCTCGTGGCTACCCAGCAGGGAGGGTTTGTCCGTCTTGGGGACTTGGCGGAGGTTCGGGCGGCCAGCGGCCCAGTGGAGATCGTGCGTGAAGATCAGGTCAAAATGGTGATCGTGCGGGGGGATGCGGTCGGCGTCAGCGTGGGGGAGGCCTTGGCCGGTCTCCGGGCGGCCATGGCTGCGCTGGCTCTGCCGCCTGGATACGAGATTGCCTATGGGGGGCAGGCCCAAATGATGGCCGATATGACCCGGGACGTATTGTTGATCCTCGCCTTTGCGCTCTTTTTTTCCTTTATCGTCCTGGCGGTGCAGTTCAACAGCCTCAAGCTGCCGGCGCTCATCCTGGGGAGCATGCCTTTTTGCCTGGTTGGATCCGTCGGACTTCTCCTGGCCAGCGGTAAACCGTTGGGCGCCACCGTCATCATCGGCATCCTGGTGGTCCTGGCGGCGGCGGTCAATGCCGGTGTGCTGCTGTTCACCTACGCGCGCCGTCTGCAGGAGAAGGTAAGTCTGCCGGTGCGGGAGGCGATCCTCACGGCTGCAAAGCTGCGTCTGAGACCCATCATCATGGTCTCCACCGCTATTCTGTTCGGGCTCGTTCCATTGGCGCTGGCGCTCGAGGCCGGCGGCGACATGCTGCAACCCATGGCCATCGCTGCCATCGGCGGTTTGCTGATGGAAAATGTGGTCGCGCTCTTTCTCATGCCATGCCTGTATGTTATATTCACAACGGAACATATAGGAGAGGCCGCGCGGCCGGAGCTATGCGGGTTGCATCCGGCAGGCTCTTCGATCCCCGCCGGCTGAAAGAACAGAGAGGCTGTTTATACATCGGCGAGACTTTCCCGAAACAGCGCCCCCTCTGTGGATCAGGAATAAACTGCTTTATGCGGATGGGGCGGCTTCATCCGGAACCATATGGAATCGCGTGCGATTGGTTCCCATATCTTTTTCAGGCCCTCTTGACTACAAGGACCGGCCGTTTGGCGTGGCGGATGACGTGGTCGGACACCGATCCCAGGAGCGCCGAACTGACGTTGCTCCTGCCGTGGGAGCCCAGCACGATGGCCGACACATTCTCGGCTTCGGCGATCTCGAGGATCCTGGTTTGTGGGAGGCCATGTTCGATCCGGGTCGTGACGTCAAGGCCCTGGGCCTTGAGTTCTTCCTCGATCGGCCTGATGCGCTGCCGGGCCTCTTCCTGAAGGGACTGAAGCACTTGGGCGAGGAAGGTGGATACCTCCCTCCCGGCCAAGGCAAGGCCCTTGCTGATGCATTCCATGCTCTTGTCGTTGATCACCCGCAGCAGGATGACCTTTTTTGTTCCGGCCCCCTGCAGACCTTTGACATAGTCGAGCGCCTTCAAGGAGACATCTGAAAGGTCGGTTGGGTAAAGGATGGTTTCGAACATGTTCACCTCCGCAAACCGTCTGTGGTTGAGGGGCAGAGCTACAGGGGCAGCTTCAGATAGGCGAACGCACCGCACATCTTGAGCCCCATGTAGAACATGACGATGATGAATAGATATTTGAGCTGTTTGGCCGGGAGAAGGTGGGCCGTATTGGCCCCCACCACGGCCCACGGGATGCTGACCCCGGCCAGGATGGCCCATTGATACCAGTTGAGGTAGCCGGTTGAATAGGGCGGCAATCCGGGCACGCCCGATCCGTTGATCCAGTAAGAAAGCGCGCCTCCGGCCGCCGTAAAGATCATCAGGGCCGTGGAGGTGCCCACCGCCTGGTGCATTTTGAATTTCAGGAAATAGACCATGATCGGAATCATCAGCACCCCGCCGCCGATGCCGATGATGCCCGAGAAGATGCCCAGGGGTATGCCCCAGAGAATAAACGCGCTCAAGCTATTGGAGGGCTCGTCGGTGATCTTGGGCGGCTTGGCCGTCAGCATCCGGATGCCACCGAGAATGACGGCGATGCCGAATGCCATGGTCAACACCCTGCCCGGCAGATGAGAGGCGATAAAGGCACCGCCGAAAGCACCCAGGGCGCCGGCAATGCCGAAAGTGAGTCCTGCGTTCCACAGTACGGCCCCTTTTTTATGATGGGTCATGGCGCCGCTGAAGGCAGTGGGCAGCACCACCAGGAGATTTGTGCCGAAGGCGATGCGGATGGCGATGGTGGGGTCCACCCCGATGGATTTGAGGGCCCAGAACTGGACCGGGACCATGATGAAACATCCTCCCACACCCAGTAGTCCGGAAGCGAACCCGACCCCTATGCCGGTGGCTAACAACGCGATCACCTGTACGGCTTGCATTTCCATTTTTTGCTACCTCCTTTGATTGAGCTGTTTGGCTTCTTGAGCGATCATCTCGGCTACCCGTTTTTCTGCCGGGCCTTTCAGGTTATCCACAACGCGTATGCCGTTGTCTTTCAGCCATTCCTTTTGGCTGCTCTGAATCCCCCCGCATAGGATGGTATCTACCTCGAACGACGACACAAACCGGGCCATTTGCTCCGGACCGCCGCCTCCGAAGTGTAAGGTGGATCGTTTGGCGACCGTCGGGCCTCGGGTTTCAATCAGCAGGATTTCGGAAGATGCGCCGAAGTAGGGGGAAATCCTGTCTCCGAACAGTGGAACGGCGATTTTCATCATCTAATCCCATCTTTTCCTTGCCGGCTCGGGGTTTCGGACCAAAGATACATCGAGAAACCACGAGCGGCGTGATACGGACAAAGAGGCCGGCGGCCATCGGTAAATCTACAAAGCAAATGAGATGCCACGGTATGGAACGGAGACGAGGCATTAGAATATTCTATGTATTACAAATGATTAGCGAAGCGGAGGGAATGCTTGGGGAAGGCGGGGATCTTCAGGTGTGTTTCAAATCATGAAACCGTTTCAGGCAAGATTTCGTTTCGATGGACTAGAAGACTGAATTTCTTCATTTTGCGCCAGAGAGTGGTGCGGCTGATCCCCAGCGCCCGGGCGACTTCCGGACGGTTGTTTGGATGGCGCTCCAAGAGGGAGAGGATCTTTTGGCGCTCCGCATGTTCGGCATCGGACAGAAGAGGCCGAGCTAGGCAGGCGTCTTCCAGGAGCTCTTTGGGGAGGTGCCCTATCTCAATGCGATGGCCCTTGCACATGATGAAGGCGAATTCGATGATGTTTTCCAGTTCACGGACGTTTCCCGGGAAAGAGTGGTTCATCAAGAAGTTAAGCACGTCATCGCTGACCCCCTGGATATCCCGTTCTTTACGCAGATTGAACCGGCGGATGAAATGGTCGGTCAGGAGGGGGATGTCCTGTATTCTCTCGCACAGAGCGGGCAGGCTGATTTTGACCACGTTCAGCCGGTAATAAAGATCCTGACGGAATCTTCCTTCTCGGACCAGCCTTCCCAATTCCATGTTGCTGGCCGCCAGGATGCGGACGTCCACGGTGGTGCTGCGGTTGCACCCCAGAGGCGTAATGCGGCTGTCCTGGAGGACGCGCAGCAAATCTGCCTGGAAATTGAGGGAGGTGTTCGAAATTTCATCCAAGAAGAGGGTCCCTCCATGGGCCGATTGAAACCGTCCAGGCTTGTTGCGTGTCGCGCCGGTGAAGGCGCCTTTGCAATAGCCGAAAAGCTCGGATTCGAGGAGGCTGTCCGGCAGGGCGGCGCAGTTGAGGGCGACAAAGGGCCCATCTCTGCGCAGGCTGAGCTGATGAATGGCCCTTGCAAAGAGTTCCTTGCCCGAGCCGGTAGGTCCTTCGACGATGACGGTGCTTTCGCTTTGGGCGATGTCCGGCAGGAATGACTGAATTTCACGGATCCTCGGATGGGTTCCGACGATGTCTTCCGGCGTGAAACAACGGTCGGCACAACGCCTCAATGTCTCCAACTCGGTGACGTCCCGGAATGTTTCAACGGCACCGATGACCTGACTGTTCTCGTTTTTCAGGATTGCCGTGCTGAGCCGGATCTGTTTCGTATCACCGCTCTTGGCGATGATGCGGGCCGGCAGATTGATCTGCGTTTTTCCGTCGGCGAGGGTCTGATCCAAGGCGCAATTCTTTTCACAGATATCGGCGCGGAAGATATCGAAGCAGTATTGGCCGAGGGCCTCGGTGGTCTTGAACCCCGTGATGGCCTCCGCAGCCCGGTTGAAGGAAATGATACGTTTGTCGGCATCGATGGTAAAAACACCGTCGCTGATGCTTTCGAGAATTTTACAACAGGGTGAGCGGACAAGGTGGGTGATGTCGCAAAAAGGGTTTGCCGCTTGTCCTTTCACAGCCAATTGCGTGTGTATAGTTCGTCTGTTGCTCATTTCTGAAACCGCTATTCAGGCGCCGCCTTTTCTTTTCTGTCTAGGCTCCGTTTTTCAGACCGGAAAAATCGCCGTCGGTGACATTCTTCAGGCCTAATAAAATTGGATATTTAAAATTATCCGGCAGATCGGAGCCGGCTCTATAGGTTAGGTGAGGTGCAGTCATAATGTCAATGTGCTTTTAAGCCTCGTTGATCATCTTTTTTTCTCTCGTAAACAGGTTTCACAACTGTCACATATAAAGTATTTGAGAAGGTTGATCAGAAATGGGATACAGTCATTTTCGATTCACGAATTTGACGAAATCTCGCGCCCGGTCTCCTCGCAGGTATTCGGCAAGCCCTACGAGTCCGTCCACCAGGTACTTCGACCGATACCCTTTGGTCCGCAAGTAAACCATGGCCAGTGTCGCCCGATCTTTGTGCGGACAGGCTGTGACGATAATTTTGTCCTTTTCCAGTTCGCCCAACCTGCCAGGCAACTCATTGAGCGGGATGTTGACGGCAAAACCGGTACGCCACGCCTCGTATTCTTCCTTGAAGCGGATGTCTATCAGTTGGATCTTATCTTCCATGATACCATTGAGGAGTGCTTCGTTGTCGATTTTCATGTCTTTGCGGGCTTGGTAATCGAAAGACGAAAGATAGCTTTCAAGGGATATTTCCTCCGCGTGAGCGCAAAGGCCGCAGTTCACCAAGACGAGGGTCAGCACAATGACAAGATGCCTTTTCATAATTCTTCCTTTTGGCCGTGAGCAAATGGCTCAGTTCCATGTTTCAGAAGAAATGCGTCGCTGCGGCATTCGCGTCCGTCGGCATCGTGGGCCGGGGGCTGCATGTCCCGGCGGCCGAACTGGATGAGCGGATGTGCCGCCGCAGGGGCCCTGCGTCCATCGGCTCAAGAAATTCCGGCGGACGAAGGTGGACCATAGCAGGCTGCAAAAATCCCACAGACCTTTTGTGTTGACAGCCATCAGATTATACTTGATCTCTGTTGTTCTCCGCAAGAGCCCTTGCCCCTGGTGCCTCGACCTGCCAGCAGCGATGGCTGGGTGTTGCGGTGGTAAGGACGGATGTATGCGCTGACGTCTCTGGCCGTCTGTTTTGCGATCAAACACCTGGAAAATTTCGACCTATGGGGCTGGAAACCTTATTGCTGCTGAAGTTCTTTTCTCCTTCCTGTTCATCCGGAAATCATCTTCGGATGGATACAAGATGGAAACACTTGAGATGGAAGAGCGGATCTGGAGGCGATTTGGGCCTTGACATTCTGTGCGTTCCCGCTAAAATTTACATTACGATGATTGGCTAAATATACAATCAATAAGGATCCTCGAATGGAATCGACGCTTCGAATCACCAAGGCCCTGGCGGACGGGAACCGGTTGCGGGCCGTGATGGCCCTGAGTTTTTACGGTGAGCTATGCGTTTGCCAAATCACGGAACTGCTCGATCTTGCGACCGCGACGGTTTCGCGGCACATGAGCATGCTTCAGGGGGCCTTTCTAGTCACGAGTCGGAAGGAGGGTCGTTGGGTATTTTACAGCCTTTCGAAAACGTTCCCTCAAGATCTGCTTGCCTGGCTGAGAAAGGCCTTGGGCGGGTCCGGGGACATAGTGGCGGATCGGGAAAGACTCAAGACCATCATGTCCTGCGACATGCATGAAGTTTGCAGGAAACAGAAGGAAAGAAGAAGAAAAAGAAAAGAATAGTAAGTGAGAGCATAGACCGGAACCCCTGCGAAGAGACGAGGAGGAATGGGTGCCATGAGCAGCGAATTCAGTCCGGCTGACGAGCGGAAGATGACGAACATCTTCGAGAGGTACCTGACCCTGTGGGTCGGGTTGTGCATCATCGGGGGGATCATACTCGGCAAACTCGCTCCGGGCCTGGCCAGGGCCCTTGATGGAATGGCCATCTACGTCAACGAGGCCCCCGTGGTTTCCATTCCCATCGCCGTTTGCCTGTTTTTCATGATGTACCCCATCATGGTCAAGATCGATTTTGGCGAGGTCATCAAGGCCGGAAAAAGCGGCAAACCTGTCTTTCTGACCCTCTTTGTCAACTGGGCCGTCAAGCCGTTCACCATGTATGGCATCGCCCTCTTTTTTCTGGGGACCGCTTTCTACGGATTCATCGGTCCGGAGGCCGTCGATTTCGTGAAAATGCCTTTCGGTCTGGACCTGCCGGTGGGCGCGGTTCATGGGGCAGGGACCGTGGTTATGCACGAGGGGGTCAAAATGCTCCAGGTGCCGCTTTGGCGCAGCTACCTGGCAGGATGCATCCTTCTCGGCATAGCGCCCTGTACGGCCATGGTCCTGGTATGGGGCTATCTCGCCCGCGGAAACGACGGGTTGACCCTCGTGATGGTGGCGATCAATTCCTTGACCATGCTCGTGCTCTATGGGGTGCTGGGTGGTTTCCTGCTAGGGGTGGGCCGGCTTCCCGTCCCATGGCAGGCCTTGCTGCTGTCCATCGGAATCTATGTGGCCCTGCCCCTCGTCGCCGGGTATTTGTCCCGCAAATGGATCATTTCCGCGAAGGGTGCGGTCTGGTTTCAGGAGAAATTTCTTCACGTGCTGACGCCGATCACGATCATCGCGCTTCTGGTCACACTCCTGCTGCTGTTTTCCTTTAAAGGGGATGTCATTGTGGCCAATCCCCTGACGATCCTGTGGATCGCGATTCCCTTGTTCATTCAGACGAACCTGATCTTCTGGCTGGCCTACGCGCTGGCAAGGGTCCTTGGTTTGCAGTACCGCGATTCTGCGCCGGCTGCCATGATCGGTGCATCGAACCATTTCGAGGTGGCGATTGCCACGGCCACCATGCTCTTCGGCCTTTCCTCGGGCGCGGCCCTGGCTACGGTGGTCGGGGTTTTGATCGAGGTCCCGGTGATGCTGATGCTGGTCAAGATATGCCTTCGAACGCAGAACTGGTTTGGGGTGCCACCCATTGGGAGCCCTGCTTCCATTGGCGGCAGAAAATAGCGGATCAATCAACAAGGGTGAAAGGCATGGCAGTTTGATTGTTTATAACCGCCTTGAGCCGTGGAGGAAATCATGCTGGAAGTTTTGAAAGCGCTGGTCGGAGCGATAGAAAACCGTGAGCCGGTTGTCCTGGCGACCGTGGTTGACGTGCAGGGTGCCTCGCCCGCCCGGGTGGGCTTCAAACTTCTGGTGTGGCCCGATGGAAAGTGTGTGGGCAATGTGGGGGGAGGTGAACTCGAAAAACGCGTCCGTGAAGATGGACAAGAAGCCCTCGCGAAGGCAATGGCAAAGGAAGTGCGTTATTCCCTCAAGGAAGCTGGGGAGTATGCCATTGGGACCCTTTGCGGAGGAGATGTCACGGTTTTTTTCGAACCGTATTTGACGATGCCGGTGCTGCTGATCGTGGGCGGCGGGCATATCGGCCGGCCTTTGTCGGAGATGGCCCGCATCGCAGGGTATCATGTCAGGATTGTGGACGTGAAAACAGAAAGGGGTGATCTTGATGTGCTGGCCCCTGAGAAAATCACTGGGGATACCTATGTCGTACTCATCACCGAAGACCACGTGACAGACGAGCAGGCCTTGCGTGATATATGTCCCACGCCGGCTCCATACATCGGAATGATCGGCAGTCGGCGAAAGATCCAGACGGTCTTGAGCCACCTCAGGGAGGATGGCTTTGCGGAGGACCAGTTAGGCAGGCTCCATGGCCCCATTGGTCTAGATCTCGGGGGAAGAGAACCGGCCCAGATCGCCTTGGCCATCCTGGCCGAGATCGAGATGGTGCGGCATGGCGGAAGCGGAAGACCAAGGTCAGAGGCCGCGAAGGGGCGTGAGAACTGAGGTTGTCATGCCGCGTCCGGAAATGATTTTTTTGGCTAGGCCGGGATTTGCCCTGAAAGCGTAAAACTGGATCAGCTGAACACTTGAAGCGAATCTCACGTTCCGGATCGCAGCATCAGCCGGGCCTCCAAATCCTTATCCTGAAGGGAAAGCGATAAAGAATCCCTGTTTCGGGTTCAGCCCTCATTTAGCTTTAGCCATTGCCATAAAACGGGTGTACAAGAAAATCGGACACGAAAGCGGCAAGCTCCTGAAGATTACTGCAGGGGCGCAGCTCCTGAAGATGGGGACGGTAAGCAAATATTTCGCTGTCTCCGTCACCCCAGAGGGCTTCGGGCTCTGGGTTCAGCCAGATGATCCGCCGGCATTTCTCTTTCATTTTCTTGAGGATGTCGGCCCCTGGGGGGAGAAAGTTGTTCCGGCCGTCGCCGAGGATCATCAGTGTGGTCCGGCGATCCAGGGTGTCGGAAAATTTTTCCAGGAATTCCGCCAAAGCACTCCCGTAGTCTGATATCTCGGGGTCCGCATCGAGGGGCACCTTTTCGGTCTCGCCGCCGTATACGGCGCTGCGCGGGTAGTGCAGTTCGTATGAGTCCATGACCTGGTCGATAGCCGCCATGGTTTCCAGGCGGGCGAAAATATCGCTGACCGGGGCGATGCGGGCGATAAAGACGAAGCTTTTCACCTGCCGGAAGCAATCCTGAAGTGAATAAAGGATATTCAGCATAAACGGGACGGCGGCCCAGACGGAATAGGACACATCGCAGAGGGCGACGACCTTTGGCTTTTTAGGCGGGCGTTTACGCCACGCCAATTTCATCGGCAAGCCTTCATATTGAGCTGATTTGCGGATGGTCTTCCGGATATCCACGAGCTTTTTCTTTTGAAGACGCTCGCGGCGGGTGATTCGATCCTTGTATTTTGCGGCCAGGCGCGCGATAAGGGTGTGAACCGCCCTTGTTTCCGCCGCCGTCAGTTGTTGAAAGGGGATTTCGCCGAGGTTGGCGGGACCCCGGCGCGCCGGTTTGCGGTGGAAAGGCCTGGGGACAAGGGAATGAGCCCCCTTTCCTGCCCCTGGCGGTCTTCCATTCGGAAGGGTGTCGACAAGATATTCTTGGCAATAGAGACGCAGCGATTCATCCCCGAAGGGAAAATCCCTGCCCCAAAGCTCCCTGATCCGCGCTTTCATCCGGTTGCTTCGAGCAGAAGTGAGGGACCCTTCCCCAGCGGCGAAGCAGGATGGGTGAAGCTGGGTGATATCCAGATCGGCCGATTGAATCTTCAGCAGCAGATCAAGATGAGCCAAGGGGTCCCAGGCCAAGAGATCCAGCAATTCCTCACGGGATGCTCCTCCCGTTGCGCTGTCGCGGGTGATGCCGCGGAGGGGCAAGGTGCCTTTTCCGGCCGCGGGGGGCCGCCGGGTGCGCTTTATGTTCGGCAGGTGATGGAAAAAGTAGTTATAAAGATTGGCAAAGATGGCCTGATGGTAAAGGTTCTTGGCAAAATTGGCTTTGAGAACTGTTTCGAACTGCTTTTCCTCTGCGAGATCAATCCACTCCAGTTGGCCCATGGCATCGAGGACTTCCGCCGAAGATACGGGCATGCCCGCCGCCCTGCAGATCTGGGCAAACTGGATGATTGTCGCTGTCATGTCCATAGTCATCCTTAATGCGGCGCGTTTGTTTTTTCCCGATGGCCTCCGGGTGCACCTTCCTTCGTCAAGAGATGCTCTTTGACCCGTTCGAGGTCGGCGCGATGTTTACACAGGACGCTCAATGTTCTGATGATCAGATCGAGAGGGATTTCCGTCGATTCGAGGGCCAGCAGGGTGTGCGTCCAGTCCAGGGTCTCTGAGATGCAGGGTTTCTTCTTCAGGTCGAGGCTGCGTATGTCCGTCACGGCAGCTACGATCTTATTGGCAAAGCGCTCGTCAATGCCGGGATATTTCAACATGACGATGTCCCGCTCTCGCTCCGGGGAGGGGAAGTCGATGTAAAGGTAGAGACAGCGGCGCTTCAAGGTGTCGCTCATCTCCCGGGAGCTGTTGGAGGTGAGGATCACGAAGGGGATATGTCTGGCACGGATGGTTCCCAGCTCGGGGATGGATATCTGGTAGTCGCTCAGCAATTCCAGGAGGAGGGCCTCGAATTCCGGATCCGATTTATCCACTTCGTCGATGAGAAGAACGACGGGCTCCGGGGATGTGATCGCTTTGAGGAGGGGACGGGCCTGAATGAAGTGATCGGAAAAGAAAGCGTTTTCCTGGGCGGCGATCTTTTTAACGGCGGCGGTCAGGGAGTCCTCTGCGTCAACGATGTCATGAATCTTTTCCTTGAGCATCTGGGTGTAAAGCAACTGCTTGGCGTATTCCCACTCGTAGATGGCCTTGCCCTCGTCGATGCCTTCATAACACTGGAGGCGAATCAGCTCTCTGCCCAAGGCGCGGGCCACGGTCTTCGCCAGTTCCGTCTTTCCAACGCCGGGGGGGCCTTCGATCAGAAGAGGCTTGCCCGTGACTCCGGCCAGGAATACGACGGTGGCGATTTCCTGAGAACTGATATAGTCATTCTGCTTCATCTTCTCTATGGTATCTTCGATGCTTTTAAATTCCATCGATCCACCCTTTCTGGCGATTTCCATCGCAGAATACAACCAGAGAAAGTCAAAGCGGCATAGAGGCCTGCTGGGGCAGCATAACTCTCTATCCAGAAACGGTCTTTTTGGCCAATCTCGGCGTCAATTTCGACGTTTACTTGTGCGGCGACCTGCAGGTCGCCTCCGCACAACCGCCTGATTTCCTTGATATTGGCCAAAAGCCCTCATTTCCGGATTGGAAACTTTGCCGCGCCGGATGCTCTTTTCCGGATGGACCCAACCTTAAGATTCCAAAATAAAAAGCAAAAATCTGGGTAAAATGAAAAACTCAGGATGTGACGGACCAACGGGTTAAGACAATGGGGTTGATCATTACCCATTCTTTTGCATGTCATCTATCAAGCGTATTTCCAATCCTACGCTTTTTCCCCATTTCTGTATAAGCCATCCATTTTCTCTTGCTTTCTCCAAACGAACTTTGCGTTCTACCTCTTGATTTTCTTGTGGTTCATAGGTCAAGCAGCAAAAATAATGCCAGCCGCAATAGCCTCCAAATGGTGTCCCGTCATCGGGAGGAACCCAAGCCATCAGACCCCGGGCAATCAGGCGGTCCACGGGAACAACGACATGATAGTGAAGGCCATCTGGTGAGATCCCTATAAATCCTTCGTTTCGGCAATCATCAACCAATGTCGCTCGAAAGAGATCCGAGAGGTTGATGCCGAGGACCGGCTTCACCTCGGTTGCATCAATGCCCATCATGATTCACCTCCTTCGATTCCGGCCTTAAGATTCGTAAAAGCCACACCGCCCCTATCACGCACGGCCAGGACAGCACCGCCAAGCGATTCAGATGGTTTGCAGAGGAAGGATCTTGCCGAATCAAACGGCCGACGTGCATAAGGGGTAGAGCGGAGATTTTGTTCGTAGATCGGGTCAAATCCATTCGAACTAGAGATTAATGGCGATGGTTTTAAGGTGGAAACCTCAAATATCCGGCAAAATAGAATGAGAAGGGCATTTTCTGAAAAATTTTACAATATGATTATATTGCTATATGGAAATATAAGCCTTCAGCCGCGTTTGTCAAAATAAAAATATCTCAATCGATACCCAATAAGCCCTGCCGTTTTTTCATTCATCAGGAGGGATCTTCTTGGCCGGGCCGAGCGTTTCTCGATGAAAAAGCTGCTTGTGATGTGGGCTGAGAAATTGCCTTTCCTGGCTATGGGTCTTTGGCGGTGGTCCTGCGTGGCCCTACTCCCATTAAGGTTCGGTTGGAAGGTCCTGCGCCTTCCAAAGCGACCAGCCGTTTATCAGGACCCGCACATTCCGGTACCCTCGGGCACGGAGTGCGCGCGCCAGGGCGATTCCCAGACCGCAGGTTTCGCTGTCGCAGTACGTGATGATCAACGCCTCGGAAGGGATCGGGCCCATGATCGGTTCGAAAAGGATATCGAACTGCTCCCAGGGGAGGCTGACGGCTTCCAATATATGACCGTGTAGGTAGGCATCGGTTGACCTCGCATCTACGAAGACGGCTGCACCGTTTGCAAACGCCTGTTCAGCCTCTTCGAGCGAGATGGCGAGGATTTCGCCGTTTTCGAGCTGCAGCCGGGAACCTGGCGACCATTCGCCTCCAACCGGGAGGGGATTTGGGCGCAGGCTGTTGACGCACCAGGCGAACGCGGCTGAAAGCAGGAGGATGGCAACGCTTTGCAGCAGGGCACGGCGTTGGAAAGAACCCCGGGATTCTTCCCGGGAAGCGGCGCCTTCGGCCGAATGTCTCGTCCGGTACAGCAAAAAGAAGGCGGGGATCAGGAAGAGGGCGTCCCGTATGATGTACCACACCATATCCGCTTGGCTGGTGGTCGCCGTGGACGATGTAAAGCATCCGCAATCGATGTTGAGGCCGCGCGCAAAATTGAAGGTCACGGCGAGGAAAAACACGCTGAGGAGGACGCTCGAGAGCAAAGCTCCTCCGGGCAGCCAGTGTCCCAAGATCAGCAGGACCCCGAGGACCAGCTCGAAAGAGGGAAGGGCGATAGCGGTCGGATTGATCAGGTTTTCGGGCAGGATATGATAGTTGAAGATGACTTCGGCGAATGCGGAGGGGTGCAGAATCTTGTCGATTGCAGCATAGATCAGAAGCCCTCCAAGGAAGAGGCGTGCAGTCCGAACGGCGGCGCGGTCTCTTCTCTCCAGGGGATCCGGCCGGGAGATTCGGGTGGAGGAATGATCAGGGGCAGGTTTCCCGTTTCCCATGGGTGCCAATGCTCCTCAGCTGACAGATATCCTCGCGCCGAATTAGGGGCAGGCGAGCGGTGATGTCGGCGATTTCCCGTTCTTCGTTCAGCCAATGCGCAAGGTTTCTGCGCATGGTCTCGGCAAAGGGATTGGTGTTGTCCTTTGCCGGAAAATAGTTGACCCACAGGCCATCCTTGCGGGAGTCCACGAGTTCGGCCTCCGCGAGGATCTTCAAGTGTTTCGAGACCGTTGGCTGGCTGATGCGCAGCGCTGCCTGTATCTCGCATACACACATTTGACGGTGTTCGAGCATCTTGAGGATCTTGACCCGATTCACGTCTGACAAGGCCTTCATGACCCTGATGAACATTTTCATGGTGGGATCTCCTGTGGGATGGTTGACCAAAAATGTAGTCAGCGAAGCGATGGGAGTCAACAGCAAACGGCATGGGCATGGCTTCGATCGGTTCTTTCGACCCGGGTCCGGCACCATGGGGTATGGAAGGCGATGGCTGGACCCGGGACGGTCTTCAAGGTGTTCAGCATTTTTCTTGACCCTCTGAACACCCTCTTCTATACTACTATATTTCAGTAAAAAGGAATAATCGGCACCGACAAAAATCGGTTTCAGAAATCCGCCGCCCGGCGATCGGTTTTTCTGAATCGGTTTTGGGGTAACGGGAAGTCTTTCTTGGCAGCGCCGATCAATTCTTTTATGGACGGCCGGAAGGCCGACGATTCTACGGGAGGTCATTTATGGGAAAAGTAGCGATTATCGGAGTGGGACAGAGCGCCTTCGTCAGAGGTTATCCGGGTTCCATCAGGGAACTGGCCTTTGAAGGCTTCAAGGATGCCATGCGGGATGCGCAGATCAGTACGAAGGACATCGATGCATCCGTCGTCTGCTCGGCGCCTGAGTACGACAAGCAGCGTTCACCGGCGGGGGTTCTGGCCGAATATTTCGGCCTGACTCCGCAGCCGACCTTTTACCTCGAGAGTCTGTGTTCGTCGAGCAGTATGGGCCTGAAGGTCGCCTATGCCCTCGTGGAATCCGGGCTGCATGATGTGGTGGCGGTTGTCGGGTTTCAGAAGATGTCGGAGATCTCTTCGGCCGAGTCCCAGGAGCGGATGGGGAGGGGCGCCGACATCCAGTGGGAAAGTCCTTTCGGGACCATGATGCCGGCCTATTATGCCATGTATGCCCGCGCCCATATGGCCAAATACGGGACGACATCCGAGGATCTGGCCCTGATTCGCGTCAAGGCGGCCACCTACGGACAGATCAATGAAAAGGCGGTCTATCGCAAGCCTGTAACGTTCGAGATGTTTTCAGATCCCAAGAGTCCGATGGCCTCACCGGTGGCCAGCCCTTTGCGCGTCGGGGATTGCTGTGCGAATGCGGACGGCAGTTCTTGCGTGATCGTCGCGAACGAGGAGAAGGCAAAGGCCTTCTGCAAGAAGCCGGTCTGGATTCTGGGCGTCGGCAGCGCCTCCACGGCCGTGAATCTGGCCGGAAGGGATCTGTTTACGGGTCTGACGGTTGCCCAGCAGGCGGGTGAGCAGGCATACAGGATGGCCGGAGTGGGCCCCAAGGATATCGATGTAGCAGAGGTCCACGACTGTTTTACCATCGCGGAGATGATGGCCTACGAGAACCTTGGCTTCGCCAAGCCCGGCGAGGGCAAGGATTTGATCCGTGGCAAGGAGACCTATAAGGAAGGAAGCATTCCGGTCAACGTTGACGGCGGACTCCTGTCCAAGGGGCATCCGATCGGCGCCACAGGAGGTTCGCAGCTCCGAACCATCGTATTGCAGTTGAGGGGCGAGGCGGGGCCGATGCAGGTCAAGGATCCCGAAATCGGCCTTGTCCACAATATCGGCGGTGTCGGCCTTTACGGCAATGTCACCATCTTGGGGAGGTAAAGAACATGGCGGGACAGAAGAAAGAGATAGACGATCGATTCAAAAAGTTCGGGACGGTAAGCTTTACCTCCATTACGAAGGTCAACGATTTCATCGACCACCTGGAACAGGGCAAGGTCATGGGCACGCGGTGCAAGGGTTGCGGGCTCACGTTTTTTCCGCCCCGTGCGGACTGCTACAAGTGCCTTGGCGGGGAGATGGAGTGGTTCCAGGTCTCCGGAACCGGCAAACTCGTGAGCTACAGCAAGCTCGAGTATGCCCCGGTAGGTTTCGGGGATGATCTGCCCTACGCTATTGCACTGCTGGATTACGGTGATTACAAGGTCTTTGGACGAATCGCCTCCAACGTCCCCGACGAAGAGATCCAGGTCGGCATGGACATGCGGACCGAAGTGAACCATCTGCCGAACGGTCAGTTGAACTACGTATTTCACAAGGCCTGATCGGCCTCAGGGAGGCCCACGCCTCCGCGTGGGCCTCCCTGAGAGAAGCGAAGAGGGCCTGTGAGCGAGGAAGTGACGCATCGTAAGAAATGGATAGAACTGTCCTTTCGCATCGATCCGGTTGCCCGCGAGGCCCTGAGCGCCTTTCTCTTCGATCTGGGTTCCACCGGGATTGTATCGGAGGATTTTGGAGACCCCGCTTTGCGGGCCTACTTCCCGTCAGATTGCGACCCGGAGGCCGTCGCTTCCAGGACGCAGGTTTTTTTGGAGGAGCTGGGCCGCGTCTTCACTGAAATGGAACGGCCTGTCTGGGCTTGGCAGCGAATGGAGGACGAGGATTGGTCCCTTGCCTGGCGCCGCTTTTTCCATCCCACCCGCATCACGCCAAACCTGCTGATCCTGCCGGCCTGGGAAACGCCGGCGGCTGAGGAGACCGGTCACATCATCCGGATCGATCCAGGCCTTGCCTTCGGGACCGGCCAGCACCCCACGACCCAGATGTGCTTGAAGGCCCTGGAGAGGGCTTCTTCCACACGGGAAGCCTGGTCCATGCTCGATCTCGGAACGGGGAGCGGGCTTCTGGCCATTTACGGCGTTCTGCTCGGCGCCGAGCCCGTCCTGGCCCTGGATGTGGACGAGGATGCCCTTGCCTGGGCCGCCAGGAACCTGGAACTCAATTTCGTGCAGCAACAGGTAACGCTTTCAAAGACGCCGGTGGAGGATTGCCGGGAAAACTTCGATGTAGTAGCCGCGAATCTGATTTTTGGCGAGATTATGCGCCTGTTGCCGCACCTCCCGAGGCTTCTCGCTCCTGAGGGGCTCCTGATCCTCTCGGGACTGCTCGATTCGCAGTTGAACGAGGTTGCCCGCGCCTCGACCGTTCATGGCCTCGCCGTGCAGGATACGCTCCTTCAGGATGAATGGGGGTGCCTCCTGTGCAGTCCTGTTGAAAAGGGGTGAGCGGTTCTGCAGGGACGGGGCGCCGGAGAGGTTGCGGATGCCTGAACGGAGTCTCAGGCGTTTTTTCGTGGAGCGGATCGATCCGGATGCCACGGTGTGCCGCGTCGCGGGGCAGGAGGCGAAGCACATCCGCAAGGTGCTTCGGATGGGCGTAGGACAGCCCCTGCTGCTGGTCGACGAGGTCGGCCGAAGGGTCATCGGCCGGATCGCTTCGGTTTCGCCGCAGGAAGTCCAGGTCCTTGTGGAGACGTTGCTTTCCCCTGCCGCCGCCCCTTTGGTCGAGACGGTCCTCTGCCAGGCGGTGTTGAAGTCGCAGCGGATGGACTGGCTGATCCAGAAAACCACGGAGCTGGGGGTCCGCAGGATCGTACCCTTCTTCTCGGAGAGGACAGTGGTCGACCTGTACGGGGAGAAGACGGAGAGCAAGATCCGCAGGTGGCGTGAGATCGCCCGGATGGCAACGACCCAGTGCGACGGGGATCGACCCCCTGTGATCGAGCCCCCGCTCACCTTCGCTGAACTTCTGGCGCGGTACAGGGATGAAGCCGCCCTGAAGGGCATTTTGTGGGAGAAGACGATCGGGTTGGCGAACCTCAAGGATATCCTGCGGCCCAACGCGGCGTCGCCCCGGCGGCTCATCGGCATGGTCGGGCCCGAGGGTGGTTTTTCCGAGCGCGAGATCGAGGAGGCTGCTGCGTGCGGCTTCGTCCCGCTTGGACTGGGAAGACGCATTCTGAGGGCGGAGACGGCGGGGATGATGCTAGTCGGCATTGTCCAGTACGAGTGGGGCGATCTCGGGGAGGCAGCCGATCGGCAGCGGCAGACGGCCGGGACGGATGCAACGGATGGATAGTCCGGCTGGGTGGACACATGAAGGAGATGACATGAGCGAAGAGATGACCCGACGTTTGTCGCGATCCATCACCGGGTGGGTCGCGCTCTGGTTTTTGGTTTTGGCGGCAGGATTGGTTGCCGGAGGGTGGTGGTATCTCGAAAGCCTGAGGGCAGGAGCTGTGATGGACGAGCAGCCGGTGCTGAAAACCCTTTGGGATGCCAGGATGGTTCTCGGCGCGATTTTGGCAGGCAGCGTCATGGTGACCGGAATCCTTCTTCGCCTCTGCATCGGCGGCACGGTGGGTCGGCAGATGGCCGAATGGCGCCCTGCAGCCCCGGCCGGCGGGAAACGCGTTCGTGCCGAGCGTCCACCGGAGGCGCCGGCCCGGCCCGAAGCGGCTGCCGAATCGCGGGAAACGGCGGAGCGTCGCGCGCTGCAGGTCGTGGCCCTCCTGCAGCGGGAGGGCCGTCTGGTCGATTTTCTGAGCGAGGATCTGGCTGCATATGAGGATGCGCAGATCGGTGCGGCGGTCAGGAGCATCCAGGAGAGCTGCCGGAAGGTTTTGCAGAAGCACCTGGCGCTCGCTCCGGTGATGGACCGGGAGGAAGGGGAGCAGGTGACGGTGCAGGCGGGTTTTGACGCCGGATCGATCAAGCTGACCGGGAATGTCACCGGGGATCCTCCGTTTTCCGGGGTCCTGCAGCATCGGGGCTGGCGGGCGACGCGTGTGGACCTGCCGACGCTTTCAGGCACGCAGGACCCGAAGCTGATAGCACCGGCGGAGGTCGAGGTGCAATAGCACCTGCCCGCGGACGGTGGATGACACCAACGGAATGTAACGCACACACCGCGCGAAGCCGGTTGAGGGCGGCTGCCCCATACGGTTGGAAAGCTGAAAGGGAATCTGGATTTGGACAAGCCGAGCTACATCGTCGGTATCGATCTTGGGACAACCAACAGCGTCGTTGCTTATACAGAAGCGGAGGTCGAGGAAACCGGTTTTCCGGAGATCCATGTCTTCAAAATCCCCCAGCTGGTCGGGCCTGGATCCATTGCCGAACGGCCTGTCCTGCCGTCCTTCGTGCTCGTCCCCGGGCTGCACGATCTGCCCCCGGGGGCGCTGGCACTGCCTTGGGATCCTGATGGCGATCTGGCCGTCGGTGAATTTGCCCGCGACCGCGGCGCTGAACTTCCGCACCGGCTGATTGCATCTTCCAAGTCCTGGCTCTGCAATACAGGGGTGGATCGGCGCGCGCCCATTCTGCCGTGGGAAGGTCCGGAGGACGTCCGTAAGCTGTCGCCGGTCGCGGCGTCGGCCGCTATTCTTTCGCATATCCGGGAGGCCTGGAACCACGGGTTGGCCAAAAAGGATGCGAACCTTTTTCTGGAAAATCAGGAGGTTTTCCTGACGGTGCCGGCCTCCTTCGACGCGGTGGCACGGGACCTGACCGTGGAGGCCGCCGGCCTCGCCGGCCTGCCGCAGATCGTCCTGCTCGAAGAGCCGCAGGCCGCGTTCTATGCCTGGATCGAGGCGTCACGGGACGGTTGGCGCAAGCGGGTGCGGAAGGGCGATCTGGTGCTGGTGGTGGACGTGGGCGGCGGGACGACGGATTTCAGCCTCATCCGGGTGTCGGATGACAGGGGCGAACTCGAGCTTGACCGGATCGCAGTCGGTGAGCACCTGCTGGTGGGCGGCGACAACATGGACCTGACCCTCGCTCACGCTGTGTCACGGTCTCTGGCGGCGCAGGGCCGTAAGTTGAACGTCTACCAGCTGCGCGGCCTCTGGTCGGCCTGCAGGTCTGCGAAGGAAAAGCTCCTCGCCGGAGGCGGGGAGGATAAGGTTCCGGTCACGGTCCTCGGCCGCGGGTCGAGTTTGATCGGCGGGACGCTCACGACCCAACTCGAGCGCGAACAGGTGAACCGAATCCTGATGGAAGGCTTCTTCGGCCTCTGCGGGCGCGAGGCCGAGCCGCAAAGCACGGTCCGCACCGGGATGCGGGAACTCGGGCTTGCCTATGCCGCCGATCCGGCCGTCACCCATCACCTGGCCGCATTTTTGCGCCGCGCCGGACGCGCGAAGGAAGGCGTGGACGGCGAAGGGCCTCTGCCGACGGCCGTTCTGTTCAACGGCGGAGTCATGAAGGCGACCGGACTGCGCCGCCGGATCCTGGAGGTGCTTCGGTCTTGGGGGCCGTCACCCGATGGGGTGCGGGAACTCTCGAGCCAGGATCTCGACCTTGCCGTGGCGAAGGGAGCGGCCTATTATGGTTTGGCGCGGCGCGGCAGGGGAATCCGGATCAGGGGCGGCCTGGGTCGGAGCTATTATATCGGTGTCGAGGCTGCCCTGCCTGCTGTTCCGGGCATGCCCACTCCGCAGAAGGCCCTCTGCCTGGCCCCTTTCGGCATGGAGGAAGGCACGGAGGTGACCCTCGAGGGGAAGACCTTCGGGCTGCTGGTCGGGGAACCGGTCCGATTCGATTTCCTGGGTTCGCTGACGCGACGTCAGGACACCCCCGGGACCATTGTGGAAGACTGGGAAGGTGAGATCGAAACCCTGACGACCCTGGAGACCGTGCTGGAGGGTGAACCGGGAACGGTCGTTCCGGTCGTCTTGCAGGTAAAGGTCACCGAGGTGGGTGCACTCGAGGTTTGGTGCCTGGCCCAGGAGGGGGGCGGCCGGTTCAGGCTCGCATTCAACGTCAGGGAGCACGCAGATCGCGAAAATGGTCGATAAGCGTTTCATCGTCGGAATTGATCTCGGGACCACCAATTCGGCGGTCTCCTACGTGGACCTGGAAAACGGGGAACGCCTGCCGGCAGGCATACACCTGTTCGCCATTCCCCAGCTGAATGCCCCGGGAGAAGTGTTGGCGCAGGACATTCTTCCCTCTTTCCTGTATCTCCCGGGTGGGCACGAGATCGATCCGGAGGCGGTGCGGCTGCCTTGGCACACGCCTGCAGCTGAGGGCCTGGTCGGGGTTTTTGCGCGCGAACAGGGCGCCAGGGTGCCGAAACGGCTGGTTTCATCGGCCAAGAGCTGGCTTTGCCACGGCAGGGTGGACCGCAGGGCGGCCGTCCTCCCGTGGGGCGT
>Ga0068714_10000499_pt1 | contig 74441 bp, 60 predicted proteins | sample MTBNYHSulfiMetaG_FD_62988 | JGI IMG/M metagenome (GOLD analysis project Ga0068714, IMG submission 62988) | Enrichment culture microbial communities from rom New York Harbor, USA that are MTBE-degrading - MTBE-NYH (New York Harbor Sulfidogenic)... | ecosystem: Environmental > Aquatic > Marine >...
TCTTTGCCTGCTCTGGATCGAGTCAACGGGGCCATGACGATTCTGTTTTTAAGCAGGAGTCCATCTATATCGGTTGGACTAAACAAAGGCGAAGAATGTCTAGCTTCAGCCATGATTGCTCACTTTCTTATTGACCAATAAACCTTTCGACTCATCAGCTCATCACATGATTGTTGCTGATTCGCCATTGCTGCAAAGCTTCCAGATGCCTTCAACGATCTTCTCTGTTTTGTGACCAAATCAAACGCTAAAATCACAGTTGTCATCTGTCAAGCCGGGCAGGCCATAGGTATTCCCAACTCTTTCTTGGCGGCCTCGTAACGGTCAAAATAGAGTTGTGCGACCTTTTTCATCAGCCTGTATCCCAGCTCCGAATCCGTTTCACAGAGCTCATAAAGTTTTGCGGCGTGAATTGCAAACACCTCTGTTTCTTCAAGGCAAACTGCATGCAATGTGTACTTTTCAGATTGCATGAACCAGGCAGCACCGAAAAGGTCGCCGCGCTCTCTCACCTCGAAGGCGATAGTCAGCTCGTCACCGGATTTAATTCCGCGCAGACTGACAAGCCCTCGATTCACGGCAAACATCTCCTTAGCTCTATCGCCTTGTTTGTACACATATGAGTTGGCTTTATAGGTTTTTCTGTTGGTAATTTTCGCCAGCTCCTCCAATTCAGAAAGCACACTAAACAGCTCCAACGCTTTAAGATCCTTGGGTTCTACCATTTCGGGCTTCTCCGTTTCTTTTTTACATTCCGGACAGGCGGGCGGTTCATTGTCCTCCATGTCGACGAATTCACCATGGATCATGCAATGGCCAACATAGAAGCAATTTCCTTTTTCATCAACCCACACTTGGCTGCACTTCACGCAATGCATGTTCGATCCTTGTATCTTCAGCAAAAGCGAGAAAGAAGAGGCGCAGTCGGTGCCAGATGCGCTGTGCGGGCAAAGTGCTTAAGTTAGTGGTTGTACATTAAAGATCTGTAAGCAAGAAAGGAGAAAAAATGGTGCATCCATTATTGGTATCAATTGTGGGACGTGGCGTGTGGATTGCGGTAGGCGCTGGATTAGGCTACCTGTTCGCGAGCAAGCAAGACAAAACCAGCGCGGAAGCGGGCAAGATGAGCGAAGTCGTCGCAGGCCATATGGCATTTATCGTTGAAGACTACGAGGTCAAAAAAGTTCTGCAGCCGGGAGCCTTTATTTCCGATGAAGAGCTACCAGGTATTATCAATGTAAAATACGCCGGTCATTTACCTCAAGGCGTTGCACTAGAGGTGCAGCATTTGCTCGCCAAAGGCAAAATAAAACTGGGTATCATCGAATCCATGGCAATTGAACATATCCCGACCGGGCTGACCGAAGCGCTCCAGGCCAAAAACCTGCAAAAAGCTAAAGAGCTGGTCGAGCAATACCACAAACTCTTTGCGGAGAAAATAGATCAGCAAGGGTCGGTGGGTTCGATCTGCTTCTGGGTGTGGCTGATTGATAAGGCAAAATCGTTTCACTACAATCAGGAAGAATTGCAGAAAATAGGGATCGTCTCATAGGAGAATTGAGACGTCGGATCTGCTACAGTACGCACTTTCAGCCGCTGCCAGTGGCTCGCCGGTCTTGTGTGCCACAAGCATGATCTCGATCTCATCCGGATCGAGGGTCCTTCTTCCCCAATTGCCTGCGGTTCCTCCCCATATGTTGAGTACAGACATGCCTGCAAGGCGAAACAGCAGAACGAGCTCGGTTGGAACGAAAGCCCGCTCTCGAACCGCAACCGTCGACAGCCCGTCGCGCGGCGGATATGCAGAGGATTCAACCAGGGCTACCGGGTCAAAGCGGCCCTCCGTTACGTCTTTGTTGGTGTACCTGCGAAACATGGCCGCTGCATTGAGCCCAGTGAGTAAGGCCTTTGCCTCTGGCTTCAAGCTTCGACGCAATCGAGACATCCAAAGTTCAAAAAATCACTTGAAAACGGGATTGAAAGATATCGCTTTCGCCAACCCCGGACAAATCAGCTCGGATGTAGTTGAACATCAATTTGACGCTTTTGCTCAGATGCCAATTCAGGCCTGCAGTGAAATCCTCCAGTTTTCCACCTCTTACCCATTCGTCATCGAGGTCGATGGAGGAATACCTCAAAGCCAGCTCCAACGCCCCCCAGCTCCCTCTGGGCGGATTGAACGGCTGTAGCGGTTCAACTGCGCTGAAGATGGCTTCCGCTTTTTTGTACTTTCTATGTTCACCCGTTATAAAGTAGCTGCTCTGAACATAATAGCTGTAGAAATCAAGATCGCTGCCGTCGGCAGCGATTATGCGAGTGTAAATGTATTCCCCCTGAAGCGAAAAAGGACCCAAGATCAGTGCAATCTCCGGGTTGAAAAAATCGGCATCACGGGCCGGGATATCGCCGGTATCGACAAAGCTTATCGCTACCAGACTCGATTCGGGCGACGCTTCAAAACGCAGCGGTGCATCGTCTTCGTTAAAAGCGTGAATGTAGGATAAACCGAGATGGATCAGCTTGCGGCCTTCCTCAGCATACCAGGGGAGACCGGTCAAGCGAGCGGTTAGATGGTATACATCCTGATACCCTTCATCTAGATCGTTCGATTCCCGAAATGCTCCCAAAGCCCAGGTAAGCTTGTCGGAGAACCCGGCGTTCTGCACCTTGATTCCCACGTTCCTTCCCGGTACAAGCGCATTGGGCAAACTTCTTTCCATAAACATGATGTCGTTAGAAGAAGTGAGCTCCTCCAACGAAAAGGGCTCTTTCATGTGGCCGTACTTGACACCGCCCAAGAAGGGGAGATCTTTTAAGCCCACAAAGACGTCCTTGAAATTGGGCTGGGAATCTGAAAGACTGTACTCAAAGGCAAAATCTATCTTGCTGAAAAGCACGCCATTGAACAGCAATCTTGCTTCTCGAAGTTCAAAGTCCATGCCTGAGTCTTCATCTGTGCCAGAACGGACTGAATCCCCAAGATCCCTGGCGCCCCAATCCGAGCGCAGCCAATAGTTGAACTTCAGCTCGAGAGCTCTGTCATGCGTTTCCAGGCAAATTCCATCGTCATAGTGTGAGTTCAGCAGCTTGTTGGAGGTTTCCTCTGCATCAACCGCAGCAGCTCGCGCCGCGAGAAATAATAGAGCAGACAAAAGATAAACGATTGTCTCATGCCTCGATCCCATGCACAGCACCTCTCTCTTTGTTCAGCCAACCCCTGAAAATGTCATACACCAACATGCTTTTACTGATCCGCGGGAATTCTCTGATTGCTTGCGGCGTCTTTTCCGCTCCTTTTCGGCTCTCTTTTTATCTTTTGAGATCTTTTGAGAATTGATGAATCCGTTGTTCTGTATTAATCTTGTATGGAATGGATCTCACCCTGGCTCCAATAATCAACACTACTCTTATACCACCGGCTACTTGGACGACCCAAGTCCGGCCGCAATTCTTTCATTTTGTAAAGGCATCATGCCGTTGGATTTAGCTCCACATCAGTGACTTTGCAATATTTTGAGACCAACTACAAGGAGGCGTGAAATGAAAAGAATGAAATGGATGCTTGCGCTTTTGCTCGTCCTCGCTTTGCTGCAGACTCTGTCGGCCGCAGCCGCAACACAGAATGATTCGGATAATCCCCTTATCGATCAAGAAGCGATGGCTATCTTAATGAAAATGGCCGATTTTCTCGCACATGCCAAGAGCTTCAGCGTATCCATCGAAACCGGCTACGAGGTGCTCCAGGAGAGCGGCCAGATGATTGAATTCGGCGCCGTTCGCAAGATGATCATCGAACGCCCCGATCATGCCAGAGTGGACATACTTCACAGGGACGGCACCAAAGCGGAATTCATCTACAACGGTAAGCAGATCTACGTCTTCAATGCCCGGGACAACGTATTTGGCACGGTGGAAAAGCCTGGAACCATCGATCAGGCAATGAGCTACTTTACGGAAGATCTTGCGATGCGGCTGCCTCTTTCCGAGCTCTGTTCGACCAATCTTCCTGATTTATTAAGGCAACATGTTCGTGTTCTCCATTATGTCGATACCGCCCTGATTGACGGCGCCACATGCGATCATCTGGCTGCCAGAACCGATACGGTGGACTTTCAGGTGTGGATAGAGCAAGGTGAAAAACCGCTGCCGCAAAGAACCATAATCACCTACAAGAACGCAGCGGGCGAACCTCAGTTCTGGGCACAATTCAACGACTGGGACCTCTCTCCTAAAGTTTCCAAATCCACTTTCGCCATCAAGCCTCCCGAAGGAGCGGAGCAAATATCTTTCGCGGCACTGATGCAAATCAAGTCCGAGGCTGGAGAAAAGAAAGGAGATTGATGATGAGCTCAAAATCATGGCTCCGATTTATAGCGGTGCAAACCGCGCTGCTTTTCCTCCTGGTCAGTACCGCGACTGAAGTTGCAGCTTTGCGCGGTGGCGGGGGTGGCTTCGGGCGTGGCGGAGGTGGCTTTTCACGCGGCGGAGGTGGCTTTTCTGGAGGCTTTGAACGTGGCGGCGGGAGTTTTTCGCGGAGCGGCCCGGCCGGCGGGGGCTCCTTCAGAGGAGCACCTTCGGGGGGCAAGCCATCTTTTTCGTCTCGCGGCCCGGCCGGTGGCGGATCGTTTGGTTACACCCGCCCGCCCCAGGGCAAACCTGGCGGCCCGCCGTCAGGAGCATATGGCAAGCCGCCTGCGGGGACACCGGGCAAGCCACCGGCAGTAACGCCCGGCAAACCACCAGGAGCACCTCCGGGCGCGCCTGTGGCAGGTCGACCTTCGGCTCCTCCGGGCGGACATCCACCTGGACCACCGCCGGGTCCTCGACCGGGGCCGCCGCGGCCGGGACCACCCCCCGGGCCGCCGCCTCGACGCCCACCCCCACCCGGTTACTATTATCACTGGGATGATCGCTGGGGCTGGGGATTTGCCGCGGGAGCTGCGACGACTCTTGCGATTGGCGCTGTCCTGAGCGCCTCGGCATTCACCGCCCAGGCGTGCACACCAGCTATGGTCGTGGTGGGGGGAGTCACTTACTATCAGTGTGGTCCCACCTGGTATACGCGTGCCTATCACGGGGGAGAAATGACCTATGTGGTGGTCAATCCTCCCCCGGGATACTACTGAGATCCGTTTTTAGGGTGGAGCGGCGGAGCAGCGCAGAGGCCTGTGACTGAAACAGGCTTCTGCGCATCATCTGCCGCCTGTGGTGAGATCAGAATGGGACGTTTTCAAAAGGTAGAGCCCGGTTTGCTATGATGGGTCAGTCGCATTCCACTAGCAGCGCTGCGCGAGCTTACCCGTGGAACACATCGCGAGCGTGGCTAATCTTGTTCTCCTTGATGATGCTTGGCTGCACAACGCCGGTGGGGGTGAAAAGAGTCGATCCGCAGACCGTGCATCGTGAATTGACCGGTACCGTTCTCTCAACCGGTAAGCTAAGCGAGCGTACCCGAAATCTACTCAACCGCTATGCACTGGCCGAAAAATTCCGCAAACAGCCGCAAGAAGCCATTTCGCAACTGCACGCCCAATACCTTTCCGGGACAGGCGATGCAGCCGCCGATCTCTCCGCCCTTGCCGAAATTTGCTTCCATCATGCTGAGGAGAGCGGAAAACGATCCTATTACCTGGCATCAGCCCTGTACGCCTACGCTTTCCTTTTCCCCGAGGACGGCAAGGATTCTCCGAGCCCATACGATCCTCGATTCCGTCTTGCCTGTGATATCTATAACCGCAGTGTCACATCCGCCCTCAAATCAGCTGACGGATCGCGGATCGAGCCTCGCGAGGGAAAGTACTATCTTCCGGTCGGCTATGTTGATATTTGCTTTGATAAATCGAATCTGTTCTGGAATGATCGCATCCTTGTCAGCTTCGTCCCGGTTGCCGAACTGGAAGTGCGAGGTCTGAAAAACCGCTATCGATGGCCGGGAATCGGTGCCCCATTGTCGGCCACTGCCCTTGCGCTCAGTGAAGAACAGAAGATCTCCGACTTTGTTGCACCCAACGTTCAGGTGCCGGTTACCGCCCTGCTGCGCTTTTCCGAACCGCGCCGCCAGATCCATCACACACGGGTGCGCGCAACCCTTGAGCTTTACAAACCGTACGGTCCTGAATCAGTGCAGATTGGAGATCGAGCAGTTCCGCTTGAAATCGAATCCACAGCATCTCTGGCCACCATGTTGGCCGACTCTCCGGTGTGGCAACTGGAGCTGGCCGGTTTTTTCAAAAGCATCCTGCGAATGCAGGGCACCTCTCAGCTGCGCGCCTTGCGACCTTACCGGCCCGGGCTCATCCCCGTTGTGCTGATACATGGCACGGCTTCCAGTCCAGGTCGCTGGGCTGAAATGGTCAATGAACTGGACAACGATCCAATCGTCAATAAGCACTTTCAGTTCTGGTTTTTTCTTTACGACACGGGCAATCCCATCCCCTACTCCGCCTCGATTCTCAGGCAGGCACTCAGCGATGCCGTAAAAGAATTCGACCCGGAAGGCAAAGATCCCGCCCTCAATAATATGGTTGTCATCGGGCACAGCCAGGGAGGCCTTCTCGCAAAGATGACCGTTATCGACAGCGGCGATGCCTTTTGGAGGTATATCAGCAAGAAGCGTATCGAGGAGCTTAGGATGCAGGAGGAGAGCCGGGAGCTTCTCGTTAAATCCGTGCTCATTACCCCCCTTCCGTTCGTTCGGTCGGTGATATTCATTGCGACCCCACATCGGGGCAGCTATATCGCAGCATGGAGGCTGACGAGCCTGGTGACCCGCCTCATAACTCTGCCCAGTACCCTGTTATTTGCAGCTGCAGATATCATTCGACAAAACCAGGACGACCTGGCTTTCGGATCGTTGCGCGATCTACCGACCAGCGTGGACAACATGACCCCGGGCAATCCTTATATTAAGACGCTCGCCTCCATACCCGTGGCAACGGGGGTCTCTGCTCACTCCATCATAGCGGTCAGCGGAGATGGGCCGCAGGAAGAAGGAAGTGACGGGGTGGTGACTTACAGAAGTGCTCATCTGGAGGGCGTAGATTCAGAAGTGGTCGTCAGATCGACTCATTCCTGCCAGGCGAATTCACAAACGATTGCTGAAGTGCGGCGCATCCTGCTCGAACAGGTCAGGCATGAATATGAAATGTGATTATCATCGAAATAGTATCGGTCTTGCTCGGTTGAACGAATCTGAAGCGGGAACGATCCAGCTGAAGGACTTACAGTATATGAAAAGAAATTCTTCAATCTCAGCAAGCTCAGCAGCTATTTTTTTGCTTTTCGCGCTCCTGGTTTGCGCTTCGACCGGATGCGGCACCGCCATACTCACACCCGGCTATTCCGGAGGAAAAATAAAGGCGGGGTACCAGATTCCGATCAATCCTGAGGGCGAGCAGACCGCTGTTTATCAAACAGACGATGTCAGCATCAATTACCAATATCTTAGAGACGGAGACGGCCTCAAGATAGCAGGCACGGTGAATTTCGGCAGCGGCACCCAGGCGAACTTCAATTATGTGGATTATTTCAATCTAAGCCTGCTGCTGGCCGATTCTCAGGGCTCGATCATCGCCGCCAAATCTCTGGTAAGCAGCAATTCGGTGAACCTGAGATCCGTTAACAGCCGGGTTCTGTTCAACAGAGACCTGAACATCCCGGCAGAGGCGACTTTTATGGCCTTCGCCTATACCGGTCAGGCGGGTCTTGGTGGAGGCGGTAGCAGCGGCGGTGGAAACTCGCAATTCTGGGAATATCCTATCGCCAAGTGATCGATATTCGTTATTCGTTGCTAGTTGCTCGATTTCGGGAGAGCCCGATTATTTGAAAGGAGAACATATGCCGGTAGCAAGTTATGAGACATACTGTGAAATGTTGAATAAGGCAAGAGACAAGTCGTTTGCTTTTCCGGCCGTCAATGTTACTTCGCTCACCACGGCCAATGCCGTCTTAAATGCGCTTGCGGAAGCCAAAAGCGACGGCATCATTCAGGTCTCAACCGGTGGGGCCGCTTTCGCGTCCGGAGCATCGGTAAAGGATATGGCGCTTGGTGCTATGTCCATCGCCGAGCACGTCCACCGGGCGGCGGAAAAATATCCGATCTACGTGGCATTGCACACCGACCATTGCCAGGCGGATAAACTGGATAAATTCGTTCTGCCGCTGGTGGAAGAAACGGAGAGGAGACGGGCAGCCGGCAAGCCCAATCTTTTCAGCAGCCACATGTTCGACGGGAGCGCTCTGCTGCTCGGCGAAAACCTGGACATCGCGGTCAAGCTCCTCGAACGGTTTCAACAAAGCCAGCTCATTCTGGAGATCGAATGCGGCGTTGTCGGAGGAGAGGAAGATGGAGTCAAAGCCAAGGCTTCTGCAAAGCTGTACACTTCTCCGGAGGATACCCTCGAGGTCGCACGGCGGCTCAATGTAATCAAAGACGCCACGTATCTTTTGGCGGCAACCTTCGGCAATGTCCACGGGGTTTACAAACCGGGCCACGTCAAGCTCAAACCAACCATTCTAAAGGATTGCCAGGACGCCGTGGTGAAGCGATATGGTGAAGCGGCCCGTTTTTTTCTCGTATTCCACGGAGGCTCCGGATCGGCACTTACTGAAATCCATGAAGCTCTCGACTACGGCGTTGTTAAGATGAATATAGATACCGACACGCAATATGCCTTTACCCGTGCCGTGGCCGATCACATGTTCAAAAACTACGATGGGGTTCTCAAGGTGGACGGCGAAGTGGGGAACAAGAAAGTATACGATCCCCGCAGCTATCTCGCTTCAGCCGAAGCATCCATGGGCGAACGGGTTAAACAGGCCGTAAGCGACTTAAGAAGCGGTGGCAAGACGCTCTACAAAACCTGAGGAGCAACAATCGAGCGGCCGCTCCCTCGGTACCGCCGTTTTCCACGGCCGCGCAAAAAACCGTTGAACATCGAATGATTCGCTTCAAATAAGAGCGCCAGCGGGAAAAGGTCCGCCGATTCTCCGACCTCCGCTTTCCGCTACCCTGCTACTGGTTTTCGGAGAGCTGTTTGAAGCGCCTCAGCTTGCCGCGGACTGCAGCAATCAAGGCATCCGGCATGATAGGCTTGGTAAGATAATCGTCAACTCCCAGTTCTCTTCCCTTCTGAATGTCGTCAATGGAATCCTTCATCGTGAAGAAAATAAACGGAATGCGGCGCCATTCAGGCCTTTGCTGCACGTTCTGGAAAAATGTGTAGCCATCCATCTCCGGCATCATCACATCGGACAGAATCAAATCCGGATTAAGGCCCGTTTCCAGCTTCTCCAGAGCTGCCCGCCCGTTTTCCGCTACTTCGCACTGGAAGCCAGTTTTGTTTAGTATCATCGAGACCAACAGACGAGTATCTTCATTGTCGTCTGCGACTAAAATCAAAGGTTTTGCTTCCATGACGTTCCTTCTGGGGAGTTGCTCCCTCCCTTTCAACGCATTCCATATCGGCTCCGGCTATCGATCCGGTTTATGTTCTGAGACCATCGACGATTCAATCAGAGGCTTAGAGAGTATAATTTTTCCTCCTTTTTAACAACTCTTAATATCGGGTACGTGCTTATTTGGGGAAAATTGTTACTCAATTGGTGTGACCTGCGTGTAAGTAAACCTTGGCTCTCCATTCACTGTATGGGTTATGATCTCCGTCACTCCGAAAGCATCCCCTTTGGGGACCATCCATAGGTCGATATCCAAGACATCCTCGCTATCCATTGACACGAATTCAACACAGACAGCAGCATCATAAAAGAAGCGCCGACTATTGAACTTTTCATGAGATCTCTAGAAAGCCAAGCCTGCATTCAGATGGATTCAATCCGCGACGGAGCCAGATCGATCATCGAGCATAACCATGTTCTTCCCACCAGCGCCCAGCTGTGTTATGGATTGCCCTATGAGGCTGACGGTCGAGCTATTATCCTGATTTCCCGCCCGGCAGGTACACGTTTACCGGGCGATGCGTTGGAAGCAGTGAACCCATTGGGAGATCGCATGGAACCGAATACAAGACTTTCCCTGGCTGAGCGCACTATGATGGAATTTGCCGTCAAGACCGGTCTTTCGCCGGTCGGGAGGGCTCCACGACGCTATTTATGGACCGATGCGTTTGCCGTGTGCAACTTCCTGGGGCTATATGGCCATACAGGCAAGGAAGAATATAGGAACCTCGCGGTGCTGCTCATCGATCAGGTTCATAACATCCTCGGGCGTCATCGTGAAGATGACGCCCGAAGCGGGTGGGTCAGCGGCCTCGATGAAGAAGCGGGGAAGATTCACCCCACAAAAGGCGGCTTGAGGATCGGCAAACAGATAAACGAACGCCGGCCGGACGAGCGCCCGGACGCACGTTTGGAATGGGAGCGGGATGGGCAGTATTATCACTACCTGACCAAATGGATGCACGCGCTCAACCGCGCAAGTCAAGTAACCGGCAATATGAAGTACAACGAATGGGCCATCGAGCTTGCCAAAACGGCCCATGCAGGATTCACCTATACGCCCGCCGGCGGCGGCCGAAAGATGATGTATTGGAAGATGAGCATCGATCTTTCCTACTCCCTTGTGCCCTCCATGGGACACCACGATCCGCTCGACGGACTTGTCGTCTATAGTCAGCTGCGTGCAACGTCGTCTGCCGGCGCTCAACCATCCCGGCACCTCGATCTGACCGCTGAAATCAACGACTTGGCGCGGATCTGCACGGCAAAGAGCTGGGTCACCGACGATCCGCTTGGCATTGGCGGTCTGCTATGCGATGCCTGCAAAGTGGGGCAAATGATTGCGGCTAAGACATTCGAACAGACGGATCTTCTGGAATCGCTCCTGGAGGATTCCCGACTCAGTCTGAATTCCTACATCAGGACCAGCCCGCTCAATCTTCCGGCAGGATACCGGCTTGCATTTCGAGAGCTGGGACTCTCAATTGGACTGCGGGCGGTTGAGAAACTGAGACAGTTGATCGAAGCAAAACCGATCCGCCTCCATCGGGCAGAGCAACTGCGCGGACGTATCGAAGCGGTCACGCGCTACGTGCCGGTGGCTGAGACCATTGAAGAGTTCTGGCTCGAGCAGGTCAACAGGGAGAGCGCCACCTGGCAGGAGCATCACGACATCAATACGGTCATGCTGGCAACCAGCCTGGCTCCCGAAGGCTACTTGAGCGATGATTCCCAATCCGTGGTTTCGAACCAGTAGCGCTTTCTCTCCTGCAGGAACCCTTCCGCCTCCACTACCGCGATCCAGCTGTTGAGATAGTTGATCGTGTCGTAGTCGCCTTTGGTTACGGCAAAGCCGATGGGCTCTTTGGCAAACGTCTCCTTAAAAGGCAGGTACAGCACATCTGGATATTTGAGAGCCTGAAAAGCGGGGGTCGGCGCAGATCCCACCATGGCATGTGCCTTACCGTTGATCACCTCCTGGTAGGCCTGGGATTCGTCATCGAACATCACCATTTTGGCTTTGGGCAGATATTTTTTGACCGCACCGACCGAGGTCGAGCCGAGCCGTACCGAAATGACGAAATCCTCACGATTGAAATCCTCCAGCCTGCTCAGCCCTGGAGCTAATTTCTGATTTGCCACCATCGACTGGCCGGTGAAGTCATATGGATTGCTGAAGTTGACTTTCAAATTGCGATCCGGACGGATGCCCATACCACCGATGATAATGTCGAATTTCCCGGTCAAAAGAGCAGGGATGATGCCGGCCCATTTGGTCGGCACAAATTCGGCTTTCACGCCCATATCCTGGGCCAGGCGTTTAGCTACATCGATCTCAAAGCCCACCAGGTTGCCGCTTTTATCATTCATGGCCCAGGGTACAAAAGTGGACATGCCGACTCGCAAAACCCCTCGTTTGATCACCTGTTCAACGGTGCTTTCGGAAGCAAGCTGATTCCTGAGTGAATCGGCAAAGGCGGAGCCAATGAGGCAGATCGTGAGAGTCAAAAGCAAAACGGTTTTCAAGAACGCTACTCTAATTCGCATAAGCCAATCTCCCCTTCATGAAGCTGTTTGCAGGTTGCAGGAAAAACCAACCGGTAATCACGCATCGACTGCCGGAGTTTACCAGACTTTTTGCCGGGTGTGGGCTAAAAACCTCTGCCGTTGAGCTTACCGCACCAAGCTATTGGAAATCCGATCGGGCCATATGTATTTCCAGGCGCTCCACGGCGAGAGAAAGGCTCAGGGTTAAAACAAGGTACAGCACCGTGATCGTGATCCAGCATTCGAAGGTGAGATAGGTCGCGGCCATCAGTTCCATTCCTTGAAAGGTAAGCTCCGGAATCGAAATCACGGAAACGATGGCGGAATCCTTTATGGTTGAAATAAACTGGCCGGCAAGAGGCGGCAGAATTCTTCGGATGGCCTGCGGCAGAATGACATGGCGCATTTGCTGCCAGCTGGAAAGGCCGAGTGCGGCAGAGGCTTCGAACTGCCCCTTCTCGATGGATTGAATACCGGCTCGGACAATTTCGGTGATATAGGCAGCCTCGATAAAGGCCAGGGTCAGCGTGGCAGAAAGAAAGGCGGAAAGAAAATGTGGAGGTGCAAAAAACAATGTCAAAGCCGCCCGAATGCCTGGGGAGCTGGATCGGACCAGCGCGTCGACACCCAGAAAGGGCATGATCTGGTCGCTGACGAAAAAATAAAAGATGAAAATCAGCACCAGTGGCGGGGTGTTTCGGATCAGCTCGACAAGGGTCCGTCCCACCAGCCGTTTGAACAGGCTCGGGCTGATGCGGAAAAAGCCTCCAATGGTACCCAGCAGGGCAGCCAGCAGGGTCGCCCAGAAGCTCAAGCGGATAGTAGTGAGAAGCCCTTGGGTGAGCAGATTGGGCACCCATTTGCCAGCCTGTTCGTCAAAGCGAAACAGGTACTGCGGAATCGCGCCCCAGTTCCATTGGTAATGCAGCCCGACCTTGACGCGATAGGCCAGGTAGAACAGCGCGGATGCAGCCAGTAGCATCAAAGCTACATCCAACGAACTTAACTTGACCCGCTTTCTTTTCACCGCCATCCTTCTAACACAAACAACACAGCATGCGCATTTGTTGGGAGTAGCTTCCAGAAGTACTCTTGAATATTTCGACTCGCGGAACGAACTTTCCCCATCGTCGGCAACATTTCTCCTTACCTTTCAGGTCGGAGCTTTGACATGATTTCACCTAGCCTCATGATCTTGCGTGGGAACGGATACTTCCCTTGTCAAGCCTCTATCCTTAGATGGTTTTCGAGAATATTGACCATGATCGAAAGCGTCACAGTAATCATGAGATAAATTGCGGCAATGGTGAACCACACCTCGAATGTGAGGAAGGTCTCCGCGATGATCACCTGCCCCTGCATGGTGAGGTCGTAAACGGCAATGGCGCTTACCAGTGCCGAGTCTTTGATAAGCGAAATCGCCTGGTTGGTGAGCGGCGGCAGCACGTAACGGAGGGCTTGTGGGAGGATGATTCGCCGGTAGGTTTGAAAAGTGCTCAACCCCAGGCTGTAGGCAGCTTCCCATTGACCCTGCCGCACCGAAAGGATGCCGGCGCGGAAGATCTCTGAAGCATAGGCGCCTTCAAACAGGCTCAAGGCCAACACGGCGGAGACCACCCGGTCGATGTCGAGCACCGGGCCGAGCACGAAATAAATAAAAAACAGCTGTACCAAAAGGGGCGTGTTGCGAATCAGCTCCAGGTAAGCGCGCGCGACAAATCTGCCGACGTAGGAATGTGAGAGGCGGAGCAGAGCAGCGATCAAGCCGAAGGCAAAGGAGAGGGCCAGGCTCAACCCGGAAATGTAAAAGGTCACCAGGAGCCCGTCCAAAAGTGGACCGGCGGTAAACCGTCCTGCCTCAAAGCTGAAGATATAGCGCGGAATGCGATACCACTGCCAGTGGTAGCCGAGCCCTTCGACGCCGGCTCTGAGCAGCCAGAAAATAGCCATAACCAGCAGAGCGAATTTGACCAAATCAATGACAGAAGAACGCCTGAGCTTCGCCCAGAAGCTTTTCCCTCCCTTTTTGCCAATATCGTTCATTAGCCGCGCTCTTCTTTCACCAATAGCTTACAACAGTCGCCAAAGGAAATGCCATACTGCGCCTTGATTTCCCGCTGCTTGGAGCACAAGCCCCCAACTGAGTCATTCGCCCCAATGCCTCAAGCTTCTACTCGTCTCCAAACCGTCTTTTTCTCAAATAAACAATTTCACCCATGTTCCTGACACCGATCAACCGCCTGAATAACAATCTGCCCCTTTGCCAATACGTTCACGCCATCCGTACAGTATTCAGCTTAACCAATGTCGTATTTCTATAACGAGCAGTGTGAAACGTCAAATTATGGTTCTGGCATCGAGCTCGCAGAGCAGAGTTTTCAAAGGATGCTGTGTTCAATCCAACCGACAATCAAGGGGCACGGTTCCTTCTCGCCGATGTAAGAAGCGGAAAGTCATGGGATGAGGTCTATGCGTAGGTGTCTGCGACTATGGCGTCTTCATGCTCACATTTGTGACCCTACGCCCCATCCTGCGCAAAAAATCGAACCATATCCGCTCCGCTCCGATTTCTGCAAGCAGGCCACACATCCTTGCCCCTTCCTTCGGTTCGGGAAAACGCTCGACACCAATTGTCAGTAACTGTAAATTGCGAAATAAATATGATGTGTTCGGTTGAACAATGTCTTGACATTGGAGAGGTGCGCCCGATGGATGAAAAGCCAGATGATGTATTGACCATCAAAGAGTTGGCGGCCTACTTGAAGATCCCACAATCTACACTCTACAAGCTCGTCCGGGAAGGCAAGATCCCCTCCCAGAAGATCGGTCGACACTGGCGTTTCCGAAAAGGAGGCATTGACCGATGGCTCGATGAAGATCGATCCAGCCAGGCGGATTCAGGAGGTGATCAGTAATGGGGGAGCCGCTCGCGGAAAGACTCATACGAAGAATTGACCAGGCTGCCGAGCTGTATCACCGCCTCGTCATGCTGGTGGCCCCGGCCGGGATGGGAAAGACCGCCGTGCTCCATGAGGTTCACAAACGCACGAACGCTCCACTGCTCAATGTCAATCTCGAGCTGTCGTGCCGGATGCTTGACCTCACCGAGCGTCAGCGGGTGCTTCAGTTGCCGCGCCTCCTCTCCGATGTAGTGGATGCGGCCCGGGCCGATGTGGTCCTTCTCGACAACATTGAAGTGTTGTTCGATGTCTCGCTCAAACAGGACCCGCTTCGACTGTTGCAGGGGCTCTCTCGAAACAAAACGGTGGTTGCGGCTTGGGGCGGCTCCATTGACGGTGAGCACATGGTCTATGCGAAGCCCGATCATCCCGAATACAAACGATATCCGTTGCGGGATTTCTTATACGTGTGTGGGTCAAGCGTCAAACGTCAAACGTCTGGGGATGGAAATGGCCAAGATTGAACGATTCGAAGATATCCAGGCATGGCAGGAAGCCAGAGAACTGGCCAAGGCTATTTATCGTTTTTCCTCGATTGACCCATGGGCAAAGGATTTCGCTTTGCGTGATCAGATTCGTCGCGCTGCAATCTCCGTGATGTCCAACATCGCGGAAGGATTCGATAGAAAAGGCGATGCAGAATTCGGCAGATTCCTTTCCATCGCAAAAGGCTCAGCCAGTGAAATTAAAGCACAACTCTATATAGCTTTGGATCAACGCTACATCGACCAAACTACCTTTAACTCCCTCTATGAATCGTGTGACAAAACTGTGCGTTTTCTGGGCGGATTCATTCGCTATCTCTCGGGCAAAAAGGACGCTCGACGTTCGACGCTCGACTCGGAGACGAATTCATGAAATACGGAGATCTGATTCAATTCGAGCCAATCGAATCAACCATACAGCTCATTCACGCCGACCAAACCGACCGAGCCCATGAGCACGTAAAAACCTATGTGGTCTCGGAGGAAATGGCCGACCGGCTGACCGCTATCGCCATTCCGATGCTGCAGTTCGAACGGCCGACCGATAACAAAGGGTTACTCGTCGTCGGCAACTACGGTACCGGCAAATCACACCTCATGTCGGTAATATCTTCGATTGCGGAAAGTGAGGCACTGGCGGACGGTCTTTCGAACCAGTCCGTCGCGAAAGCCTTTTCCCTTATAGCCGGCCGATTCAAAGTCATCCGAACCGAGCTCGGAGCGACCACCATGCCGTTCCGGGATTTCATCTGCTTGCAGCTCGAAGAGGCTTTGGCTCGATGGGGAGTGGACTACCAGTTCCCTCCGCAGGACAAGTTGCCGAACCACAAAGTGGCTTTCGAGAATCTGATGGCTGCCTTCCACGAGAAATACCCAAATCAAGGGTTGCTTCTCCTGGTGGATGAATTGCTGGATTTTCTTAGGAGCCGAAAAGACCAGGAGCTGATCCTGGACTTGAACTTCCTTCGTGAAATTGGCGAGGTTTGCAAGGACCTGCGGTTCCGCTTTATCGCCGGCGTGCAGGAAGCCATCTTCGACAGCCCCCGCTTCGCCTTTGTGGCCGATAGCGTTCGCCGGGTAAAGGACCGCTTCGAGCAAATCCGCATTGCCCGCAAGGATGTCAAATTTGTGGTTGCAGAGCGCCTGCTCAGGAAGACCGCCGAGCAGCAGGCTAAAATCCGTGAGTACCTGACGCCCTTCACCAAGTTCTACGGCCGCATGAACGAGCGGATGGATGAGTTCGTGCGCCTCTTCCCCGTGCATCCGGACTACATCGATACTTTTGAACGGGTGACCGCCGTGGAAAAGCGCGAGGTGCTCAAAACCCTGTCTCTGTCCATGAAAAAGCTCGTCGATAAGAACGTGCCCGACGACATCCCTGGGCTTATCGCTTACGACGGATACTGGACGACCCTGCGCGAGAACCCGTCATTCCGAGCGGTGCCGGACATCAAGGCGGTGATCGACTGCAGCCAGGTATTGGAGTCACGCATACAGCAGGCCTTCACACGCCCAGCCTACAAGCCCATGGCGCTGCGACTGATCCATGCCCTATCGGTCCATCGGCTCACTACGGGCGACATCTACGCGACTCTCGGCGCGACAGCTGAAGAACTGCGGGATGCTCTGTGTCTATTCCAACCCGGCATCGAGGAGCTGGGAGGCGATCCCGCCGACGATCTGCTCTCCCAGGTAGAGACCGTCCTGCGGGAAATCCACAAGACCGTGAGTGGACAATTCATTTCCTCCAATCCGGATAACCGTCAGTATTACCTGGACCTCAAAAAGACCGACGATTTCGACGCTCTTATTGAGAAACGGGCCGAGAGCCTGGATTCTTCACAGCTCGACCGTTACTACTACGATGCGCTTCGGCGAGTGATGGAGTGCACCGATCAGACCTATGTGACCGGCTACAAGATCTGGCAGCATGAAATCGAGTGGCTGGAGCGCAAGGCCGCGCGCCAGGGATATCTCTTTTTCGGCGCGCCCAACGAACGATCTACCGCAGTGCCGCCGCGAGACTTTTACCTTTATTTCATCCAGCCCTTCGACGCACCGCATTTCAAGGACGTAAAAAAATCCGATGAACTGTTCTTGCGCCTGGCGAGCATGGACGAGGAATTTCGCATGGCTCTGCGCAGCTATGCCGCAGCCCTGGACCTCGCGTCCACTTCTTCCGGTCAGGCCAAGACCACCTACGAATCCAAGGCGTCGAGCTTCCTGCGTAACCTGGTTCAATGGCTCCAGAAGAACATGACCAGTGTCTTTGAAGTCACCTACCAGGGCCGATCCAAGACCATTGCAGAGTGGACCAAAGGCAAGTCAGGCTCCCAGGAGCGTATCAACTTTCGTGACGTGGTGAACACCGTGGCCGGCATCTGCCTTGGTCCTCACTTCAGCGACCAGGCCCCTGAATACCCCTTCTTCTCGGTGCTAATCACGGGGGCAAATCGGAAACAAGCCGCCCAAGATGCTCTTCGCGCCATTGCGGCCATGGGCGGCGCCCCACAATCTTCAATCGAAAATCAAAAATCTAAAATCACGAAGCAGTCAACCGCCGTGCTGGACGGAATCGAGCTTCTCGATGGCGATAGGTTGGACCCTTACCGGTCAAAGTACGCCAGGCATATCCTCGCCATTGTGAAGAAGAAGGGCCACGGCCAGGTGGTCAACCGCTCCGAGCTGATCCAGGATGTTTTCGGAATCGAGTATCTTGCCCCGCAGATACTCCGGTTGGAGCCTGAATGGGCCGTGGTCGTACTGGCCGCCCTGGTTTACGCCGGCGAGTTGGTCCTTGCCATTCCCGGCAAGAAGTTCGACGCCACCGGCCTGCCGCAACTGGCCGGAACCGGCATCGACGAGCTCACCCAGTTTAAGCATGTCGAACGGCCCAAGGACTGGAACCTGCCCGCGCTCAAAGCGCTCTTCGAGTTGCTCGGCCTTACGCCGGGCATGGCCCAGCTGGTCACCCAGGGCAATGATGGACCGGTCCAGCAACTGCAGAAGGCCATCACCGAAGCCGTGGAACGACTGGTGCTCACGCAGCAAAACTTGCAGACCGGCCTCTTTTTCTGGGGCCGCGGCCTGCTGCCCGAGGATGAAATCGTGAAGCTGCGCGCCAAGCTCGATGGTACCAAGACCTTTCTCGAGTCCTTGCAGGCCTACACCACGCCCGGAAAGCTCAAGAACTTGCGCTATGATGTTCAGGAGATCGCCGGCCATCGCAATGGGCTACAGTCATTGGAGGAGATCGAGCTGCTACAGGAGCTGGCGGGCGATCTCGGGTCCGCAGCCTCATATCTTTCCACGGCCGAAGCGGTTCTACCCGCCGACCACGAGTGGATTGACACGATGAAGGCTGCGCGTGACGAGGTCCTCGACCGGATTGGCGATCCAGTCCAGCGCGGTATGACGGGCTTCCGCCAGCAAACTCAGCACAAGCTTAACGATCTCAAGAAAGCCTATCTGCGGACGTACATCAGCATGCACGTCAAGGCACGGCTGGGAGTGAACGATGACAAGCGCAAGGCCAGGCTCATGGGCGATGAGCGACTCAAAGATCTGCAAAAGCTCTCCACTATCGACCTCATGCCGCGCCAACACTTGTTAGACTTCCAGAACCGCCTGGCAGCGTTAAAGAGCTGTTTCGAAATGACGGAGCAGGATCTGGACGCCTCGCCCTTCTGTCCACACTGTAAATTCAAGCCGGCAGCCGAGCCGCCAGGCCCCCCCGCGGCAACCATGCTCGACGACTTTGACGGCGAGCTCGACAAGCTGATTGAGGGATGGACGCAAACACTGCTGACCAATCTCGCGGACCCGACCACCAAGACCAATCTCGGCCTTCTTAAACCCGAGCCGCGCAAGCTGGTAGAAGATCTTATCAAGAAGGGGGCCCTACCCGACGACCTGAGCCAGGACTTCATCCATGCGCTCAAGGATGTTCTATCCGGACTCACCAAGGTCTCGGTCAAGATCGAGGACCTGCGCGCCGCGCTGCTTTCGGGGGGCTCCCCAGCTACCCCGGTGGAGATGAAAAAGCGGTTCGAGGAATACCTGGACCAACTCACCAAGGGCAAGGAGCCTGGTAAAGTGAGGATAATCTTGGAGTGATTTTAGATTTTTGATTGCAGATTTTAGATTTGAATGCATTGCATGTCTTGGTACCGTCCAGTCGGAAAGCTGCAGTCGTCACTGATCAATCTAAAGTCTAAAATCATCAATCTAAAATCACAGGGGGCTTTTAGATTTGAATGAGAAGGAGTTGAAAGAGCGGACAAAGCGTTTTGCGCTGCGCGTGATGAAGCTTGTCGATGCTTTGCCCAATTCCATTTCTGGCCGGGCGATCTCGAATCAGCTCGTACGGGCGGGAACCTCAGTCGGCGCGAACTACCGTGCTGCCTGCCGCGGACGCTCTAAAGCAGAGTTTGCTTCCAAACTCGGCACAGTGGTGGAAGAGGCTGATGAGTGTTGCTTTTGGTTGGAGTTGATCATGGATGGGGAACTCCTACCTCGGGTCAAAGTTGAGCCGCTGTGTCAGGAAGCAAGTGAGCTCACCGCGATATTCGTGGCATCCATTAGAACAGCCAAAGGGAAGAATGGCTAAGCATCCAATCAACAATCAAAAATCTGCAATCTCAAATCTGCTGGAGGCAGGTGAGACACTCACGGTCGAGTTCAAGAGCGACGCGAAGGGCTTGCCGGATCGTGACCTGGTAGCGGCCGTTGTTGCCTTGGCCAATACCGAGGGCGGACTGCTTCTGCTGGGTGTTGAGGATGACGGCACGGTGACGGGACTGCGGCCGAATCATGAGAATGCCTCCGGATTGGCCGCCCTGATTGCCAACCGGACCAGTCCTCCCATTGCGGTCCGAGCGGAAATCATCGATTGGGATGATAAAAAGGTACTCAGTATCGAGGTACCCAAGTCCAGGAGCATTGTTTCGACATCTGATGGGCTGCTCTTGCGCCGGCGTCTTCTGGCGTCCGGCAGGCCCGAGGCCGTGCCTTTCTATCCCCATGAGTTCATCCAGCGCCAATCCGCCATGGGGCTTGTCGATCCTTCGGCAACTCCGCTTACGTCGCTCAGCGTCGAAGATCTGAATCCCTTGGAGCGCCAAAGGATACGGGAATCGATCCGCCGATATGGGGGCGACACTTCACTGCTTCCACTGGCTGACGAAGAGTTGGACGGTGCATTGGGTCTGGTCACCATCGTCGAAGGGATTCAGCGACCAACGATCGCCGGCCTTCTTCTCATGGGTCGCGAAGGAATTCTGCGACAGCACGTACCTGCCCATGAAGTGGCCTTTCAGGTCTTGGAAGGCACGGATGTTCGGGTCAATGAATTCTTCAGGAAACCGCTGTTGCAGATTTTTGAGGAAGTCGATCTGCTTTTCAAAGCTCGTATCGATGAGCAGGAGATCCAGGTGGGACTCTTCCGTGTTCCGATCCCGAATTACGACCGCCGGGCCTTCCGGGAAGCATTCATAAATGCGCTGGTCCACAGAGATTATTCCCGATTGGGCGCGGTCCATGTCCGCCTTGACGATGAAGGACTGACTCTTTCCAGCCCGGGTGGGTTTGTTGAAGGCATCACTCTGCGGAACCTCCTGGTGGCGGCTCCACGATCCCGTAATCCCCTTCTGGCCGATATCGTCAAGCGGATTGGACTGGCCGAGCGTACCGGTCGCGGCATTGACCGGATTTATGAAGGAATGCTGCGTTATGGCCGTCCGGCGCCGGACTACGGAATGTCGGATGCCACATCGGTCGTGGTAGTTCTACCCAAGGCGGATGCCGACACGGGATTTCTCGAGATGATCTTGCGTCACGAGGAGCAGACCGGAACCGCAATGCCCATCGACAGCCTGATCATCCTTTCCCGCATGAGGCAAGAGCGACGCCTGACAATCGGGGACTTGACCGCGGACACCCAGAAGTCCGAACAAGCGACCCGCACCGCGCTCGAAAGGCTGGTGGAAGCCGGCCTGGTGGAAGCCCACGGAACCGGACGGGGCCGCACCTACACCCTCAGTGCCAAGGTGTATCGTCATACCGGCCAGAAGGCCGCTTACATCCGACAAGCCGGATTCGATCCCATCCAGCAGGAACAAATGGTCCTGGCCTATATCGACAAACATGGTTCCATCAAGCGGGGGGATGTCGCTGAATTGTGCCGTTTGACTCTTCCCCAAGCGTATCACTTGCTTAAGCGATTAGAGAAGAAGGGGAAGATTAGGCAAACGGGGAAAATGCGTCATGCTGCCTACACACGCGACGAGTGATCTCTCACACATGTGCGTAGATCCCAACGCACATGTGTGTAGAGTCCGTGCGTAGATCCATGAACAATAATACACGCGCCGCTCGTATTTTACGAGCGGTGATATGAGTGTACACGAAAATATGAGCGTTCAAGAGGAGCAGGTCAAGGGAGCGTCTTATGTGCGAAAGCGGTAACGCCGGCGAATCGAGTGTTCTTTCGCGTGCTGCGTGCATTTTCACGCACCGCGCGTATTTTATGCGCGTCGCGTGTATTTTGACGCGCTTCGAAAGGGATAACCCGCTTGCCCGCATTAAGCCTGACCTGAATACACTCGAAACCATAAACGCATACGGATACAGCAAGAAGCTCCATCGCGGGAATGCGCTGCATATGTATGCGGACGAGTCGCACCGCTTTGTTGCGCATACTCTTTCCCTTCTTGGTGGATATCGAGGAGCGGCCTGATGAAAAAGGACCATCGCGAACAAAGCGTCTTCGAAACCCGACCCACCGCCAAACCGACTGAGCCGGTAGAATGCCTGGGCGTGACGTTTCCGAACGATGAAGAGCGCCGGCAATACTTCCTTTTGAAGTTGGGTGAAAAGCTAAGGGACCCGGAGTTCCGAAAAATCGAGGGCTTTCCGATAGGATCGGACGAGGACATCTTGTCCTTGTCCGATCCTCCGTACTACACCGCATGCCCCAACCCCTTCTTGGACGACTTCATTCGTTGTTACGGGAAGCCCTACGATCCGCCTGTACCATACAGCCGCAACCCGTTTGCCGTGGACGTGAGCGAGGGGAAGACCGACCCTCTCTACAAGGCCCACTCCTATCACACCAAGGTGCCCCATTTGGCTATTGTGCCATCGATCCTCCACTACACGGACCCTGGGGACGTCATTCTGGATGGCTTCTGTGGTTCGGGAATGACCGGTGTTGCAGCCCAGTGGTGTGGTGTGGCTCCGGCGGAATACAGATTTCGGCTGGAGACCGAATGGGCCAAACAGGGACTCAATAAACCGAAGTGGGGTGCCCGTCGTGTCGTGCTGAACGATCTAGCGCCAGCGGCGACCTTTATTGCCGCCAACTACAACCTGCCGTTCAACGTCCAATCATTCGCCAAAGCCGGGAAGAAGCTCCTCGCCGAAGTGGAGCAGGAACTTGACTGGATGTATGAGACCCTTCATACTGATGGCAAAACGAAGGGTCGAATCGAATATACAGTCTGGAGCGAAGTCTTCACCTGCCCCGACTGTTCGGGCGAGGTGGTCTTCCTCGATGAAGCTCTTAATAAGGAGACAAAGCGGGTCAGAGGTTCTTTCCCCTGTCCTCACTGTAGTGCGGAACTGACTAAGGACAATCTTGAGCGGGTATTCGAGTCGCGCGCAGATCCCATCACTGGCGGCACCTGGAAGCACGTGAAGTTTCGGCCCTCGCTCATCTCCTATAATGCTAATGGTGAGCGTTATGAAAAGATGCCGGACGATGCTGATCTGGAACTGCTTGACCGTATTGCACAGATGCCGTTGCCGAGTGAAATACCGTCAAACCGATTTCCCCTCGAACAAATGTACCACGGTTCACGGATAGAGCCGAAGGGCTTCACGCACATCCATCATTTCTTCCTCCCTCGTGCTGCTCAGTCATTAGCAGCCCTCTGGCGCAAGGCAAAGGCCCATCCGGACGTACGCATCCGTCACATGTTATTGTTTTTTGTGGAACAGGCGATATGGGGCATGGCTGTGCTCAACAGATATCTTCCGACGGCATTTTCACAAACCAACCGTCAGTTGACGGGCGTCTATTATGTTGCATCACAGATTTCGGAGGTTTCGCCCCAGTACAACCTAGATGGAAAGATGAAACGCCTTGGCAAAGTCTTTCAGAATCGACCTTCTGCTGCTAGCGATGCGATCGTCACCACTGGTACTGCAGCTTCATTGAGTCTACCGGACGCAAGTATTGACTATATCTTTACCGACCCGCCTTTTGGCGAAAACATTTACTATGCTGACCTGAACTTCCTAATTGAATCATGGCACCGCGTCATCACTGATGCCGCACCTGAGGCAATCGTGGACAAGTTCAAGAGGAAAAACTTGCCTGAATATCAACATCTGATCCAGCGCTGCTTCACGGAGTACTGCCGGGTCCTCAAGCCTGGCCGGTGGATGACGGTGGTGTTCCACAATTCCCGAAATGCCGTCTGGAACGCCATCCAAGAAGCTATGCTAGCAGCAGGATTCGTGGTAGCCGATGTTCGAACCATGGACAAACAACAGGGATCATATCGGCAGGTGACGAGCACAGCAGTCAAGCAGGATCTGGTAATTTCCGCCTACAAACCAAACGGTGGTCTTGAAGAACGTTTCAGATTGACCGCCGGAACCGAGGAAGGCGTCTGGGACTTCATCCGAACGCACCTGAAGCAACTCCCGGTCTTTGTCTCCAAGGACGGCCAGGCCGAGGTCATCGCCGAGCGTCAGAACTACCTTCTCTTCGACCGAATGGTGGCATTCCACGTACAGCGCGGCGTGACAGTGCCTCTGTCCGCTGCGGAGTTTTACCAGGGACTGGTTCAGCGCTTTCCCGAGCGCGACGGCATGTATTTCCTGCCGGAACAGGCGGCCGAGTACGACAAGAAACGTTTGACCGTAAAGGAGATGCTCCAGCTTGAAATCTGGGTAAAGGACGAATCTTCAGCGATCCAGTGGCTCAAACAACAGCTCACGAAAAAACCACAGACCTTCCAGGAGCTCCACCCGCAATTCCTCAAGGAGATCGGTGGCTGGCACAAGCACGAAAAACCCCTGGAGCTTTCGGATCTCCTGGCGCAAAACTTCCTGCGCTACGACAGCAAGGGATCAATTCCCGCTCAAATCGTGTCGTGGATGAAACAAAGCGCAAACATGCGGGAATTGATCAGTGCGGAAGTGCGAGGTGCGAAGTGCGAACCGGAAGCCACGGGCGCACTTCGCACAACGCACCCCGCACTCCTTCGCGAAGCGAAGGACCGCTGGTACGCGCCCGACCCGAACAAGGCCGGCGATCTGGAGGAACTGCGTGAACGGGCTCTGCTGCGCGAGTTCGACGAGTACCGAGAATCCAAGCAGCGTCGGCTCAAAGTCTTCCGCCTTGAAGCCGTCCGCGCCGGCTTCAAGAAAGCCTGGCAAGAACGAGACTATCCCACCATCGTTACCGTGGCCGGCAAAATACTTGAAACCGTCCTTCAGGAAGATCCGAAGCTGCTTATGTGGTACGACCAGGCAGTAACGAGACTGGGAGGTGACCAGAATGTTCAGTAATTTAAAGATACAGAACTTTAAGCTATGGCAGGACACCGGCTCCATCCGAATGGCACCAATAACCCTCTTCTTCGGCATCAACAGCTCCGGAAAGTCGAGTATTGGTCAGTTCTTGATGATGCTGAAGCAAACCGTGGAGTCCCCAGACCGGAAGGCAGTTTTCTATCCTGGAGGTAAGACCTCTGCAGTCCAGCTTGGCTCCTTTCAGGAGATGGTATTCCACAGAAATCCCAAGAAAAGAATTGAATTTGCATACAAATGGGACCTTACAGATGCACTGAAGATCAGGGATCATCTCTCTGCCCAGTCCTATTCAGGGAATGTGCTGTCGTTCAGTGCTGAAGTTGGCAGCGGAGACGAGGAGCAGCATCCACTAGTCTTGTATCATCTCAAATATGAGCTCCTTGAAAAGGATAATCCAGTCCTCTCTATTAGCATGAAGCGCCGTTCTGAGACAAAACCGGGATATGAAGTTGTGGCGTCTAGATACCCCCTGAAGCGAAATCCCGGACGTCCGTGGCAGCGTGGTTCCCCTGTGCGCTTTTACGGCTTTCCGGATGAAGTAGTCGCCTACCACCAAAATGCAGACTTTGTTCAGGAACTGAATCTTAGACATGAGAAGCTCTTCCGGACACTAAACTACCTAGGACCGTTACGCATAAAGGCAGAGCGGCTTTACTCCTGGACGGGCATTGAACCGGAAAGTGTCGGTTATTCCGGCGAAAATGCAATTGCAGCCATCCTGGCCGCTCGTAACCGCAAAATCGGGCTCGGATATGGGAAGCGAACAAAACCATTCGAAGAAATCATTGCCTTGAAACTCGAAGAGATGGGGCTAATTGAAGAATTTAAGGTCAATCCCATTTCTGAGCAGCGAAATGAATATGAGGTTAAACTGAGAACAAAAGGATCGAAGAATTGGGTTGACCTTCCGGATGTCGGGTTTGGTATTTCCCAGGTGCTGCCTGTGCTGGTGCAGTGCTTTTATGCACCTCGCAATTCGATCATCATCATGGAACAGCCGGAAATCCATTTACACCCAAGCGCACAAGCAGCCTTAGCCGACGTGATGATTGACGTTGTTAATTCACGGGAATTGGGAACGAACAGAAACATTCAGCTCATCATTGAAACACACTCTGAACATTTTTTAAGGCGGCTCCAGCGCAGAATTGCCGAAGAAGCAATTCCACAGGAAAGCGTGTCTGCCTATTTTGCCAATGTATCTAAAACGCCAGCGAAACTGGAACAGCTTGAGATCGATACATATGGGAACATCCAAAACTGGCCCGAGAACTTCTTTGGTGATGAGATGGAGGACATAACCGAGCAATCCAAGGCAGCTATGAAAAGACGCATTAGCACAAGGAGAGCGGGAGGTGGCTCAGCATGAGCAAACCTCTGAAAAAATGCCTGCTGGATACCAACGTGCCCAAGACCGCGAATTTGGCCATCAATCCCGCCACAATTCCCGATGAATTGACTGTTTGTGTGCTGGCGTGTGTGGAAGCAGTGGAACATGTGGTTAAGAGAGGTGGCTTGGTCATAGATGCCGGAGGTGAAATCTTCGATGAGTATCGCCGACAGCTTAATATGCGAGGGCAACCAGGAGTTGGAGACCGGTTCATGAAATGGGTCCATGACAATCGCTGGAGATTTCCCACGGAGGATCGAGTGACCATCACCAAGCAAGGTGATTCATACAAGGAATTCCCGAATCACGAAGGCCTCTCGGAGTTCGACCCTTCTGATCGCAAGTTCGTTGCGGTTGCCAATGCTCATCCAAGAAAACCACCCATTCTGGAAGCAACGGACAGCAAATGGTGGGGCTGGCAACATGCTCTTCTGGATGTCGAAATTGTTGTCAAGTTCCTGTGTCCTGACTATGCAAGGACAAAATACGAAGAGAAGATGGGAACGTGAAGGACGATTTCTATAAATTCCCTTCGACGCCACATCTGGCAATTCTTGGCGAGAACATGGTCCGAGACGACAAGGTCTTGACTGGAAATGAACGAGATCAGTTCTTGCGACACGAGCTTGTCGTTGAAGAAAAAGTGGATGGCTCAAATCTGGGCATTTCATTTGATGCTTCTGGTAACTTAAGAGTCCAGAATAGAGGATCATACCTCCATTCTCCATATTCAGGCCAGTGGAAGAAACTCTCGGAGTGGCTGGAACCCAGGATTGACCTGCTTTCGGACACTCTATCCGATCGGTACATCCTGTTCGGAGAATGGTGTTATGCGGAGCATTCCATCTTCTATGATCGACTGCCGGATCGATTTCTCGGGTTCGATGTCTTTAACAAGAACAATGGCAGATTCTTTTCATGTCCCAGACGCGATGCGGTATTGCATTCGCTTGGCATCTTCCAAGTGCCCGCCATAGCCAAAGGGCGATTTGCACTATCTGATCTCGTAAATCTGCTTTCACAGTCGCGGTTCACTGATAAACCTGCAGAGGGCCTTTATCTCCGTTATGACAAGGGAGACTGGCTCGATCAGCGTGCCAAGCTGGTTCGCCCTGAATTCATCCAGTCGATTACAGAACACTGGCTGCGGAAGGGGATCAGAGCCAATCGATTGCAGCTGGGGGCACCGGCATGACTACGGTTGCATCCCTCTTGGTCAATCAATGGTTCTATTCCGTCGATCATCAGTGCATATGCCAGCTCATCGAAGTTCAAGACCTCTGGGGCGAGAAGACCTGCCGAGTGTGGCTGCCCGGCCGAGATTCAGTCGTCCGCATTCCGGCCTCAAGACTGAAATCTCTGAACAGCATCGACAGCGGTACGGCCGATGCCATCACCTATATCGCTGCCGCGGCGCGGGTGGCCGATGCCCTGACTCAGGACGTTCTCCTAGCACCTATCGAGTCCTCCGTCATCCCGCTTCCGCACCAGATTCGGGCACTGTCCCGTGCCATCGCCAACGACCGGGTGCGCTATCTTCTGGCGGACGAAGTTGGTTTGGGCAAGACCATTGAGGCCGGTCTCATTTTGCGTGAGCTGAAGCTGCGCGGGCTGGTCAAGCGGTCGCTCGTCATCGCTCCGAAGGGGTTGGTGAGTCAGTGGGTCAGCGAGATGCGCTTTCACTTTGGTGAAACCTTCCAGCTTGTTCTCCCCGAGGACATCAAGACACTGAGGCGGATCGCGGGAATTGATGATTTTAGATTGCAGGATTTTAGATTTGAAAACAACACCGCAGCTATTTTCGATCAGCAATCTGCAATCTCAAATCAAAAATCACCAATCTCAAATCCCTGGCAGATGTTCTCCCAAGTGGTTGTGCCGATGGACTCGGTTAAACCCATGGACAAGCGCCGGGGATGGACCAAGAGCCAGGTGCACGAGTACAACCGCGAGCGGTTCGAGGACTTGATATCGGCCGGTTGGGACCTGGTCATCGTGGACGAGGCCCATCGGCTGGGGGGAAGCACCGACCAGGTGGCGCGCTTCAAACTCGGGCAGGGGCTTTCAGAGGCGGCACCCTATTTTCTGCTTCTTTCGGCTACTCCGCACCAAGGCAAGACCGACGCCTTCCACCGGCTGATGTCCCTGATCGACGCTCAGGAGTTTCCGGACGTAGGCAGTGTGACCCGCGAGAGGGTCCAGCCGCATGTGATCCGTACCGAGAAGCGTCGCGCCATCGACGCCGAAGGAAAGCCGTTGTTCAAGCCCCGGCGCACCGAAATCGGCCCGGTCTCCTGGGAAGAGCGCCACCGCGATCAGCAACTTCTCTATGAAGCCGTCACGGAATATGTCCGGGAGGGTTACAACCAGGCCATGCGGGAGAAACGTAGCTACATCGGCTTCCTGATGATTCTGATGCAACGCCTGGTGGTGTCCAGTACAAGCGCCATCCGCACGACACTTGAAAGACGGTTGAGAGTGTTAACCACGAATGACACGAATAACACGAATAGAAATGTCCTCAGAGATCGTGATTCGTGTAATTCGTGTGATTCGTGGTTTGATGATTTTGAAGACCTGGACGGCCAGGAGCAGATCGACATGCTGCTCGGCATCCGTCTCAAAGCTCTCAAGAACGAGCGCGCGGAGGTCAAGCTGTTGCTCGATGCCGCAGCCCGATGCGAGCAGGCAGGGCCGGATGCCAAGGCCGAGGCGCTGCTCGACTGGCTCTACCGTCTCCAATCCGAGGAAGGTGATCCGGCGCTCAAGGCGCTGGTCTTCACCGAGTTCGTTCCAACACAGGAGATGCTGCGCCGTTTCTTGACCGAACGCGGGTTTTCGGTGGTTTGCCTGAATGGCTCCATGGACATGGATGAGCGCAAGAGGGCTCAGGAAGCATTCGCCCATGAAGTGCGCATCCTTATTTCCACCGACGCGGGTGGGGAGGGCCTGAACCTGCAATTCTGCCACGTGGTGATCAACTACGATATCCCCTGGAACCCGATGCGGCTCGAACAGCGGATCGGCCGCGTGGATCGTATCGGGCAGCCCCACACCGTGCGCGCTGTCAACTTCGTTTTTGAAGATTCGGTCGAACACCGGGTCCGGGAGGTCCTGGAGCAGAAGCTCGCCATCATCTTCGAGGAATTCGGGATCGACAAGACCGGTGACGTGCTGGATTCGGCCCAGGCCGGTCGAATGTTCGATGAAATGTACCTGGAGGCGATCCTCAACCCGGAAAAAGTGGAAGAATCCGTGGACAGCATAATCGCCCGGATGCAAGACCAGGTGCGCGAAGCCCGTACGACCGCTTCAATACTGGGGGCGACGGAAGACCTTGAGCCAGGCGAAGCCCAGCGACTCCTGACCCATCCGTTGCCCTATTGGGTTGAGCGCATGACCGTGAGCTACCTGAAAGCGCATGGCGGCCAGGCCGAAAGAAAAGGCCAAAGTTGGAACATCACCTGGCCCGATGGTGAGATTTACACGAACGTGGTCTTTACGGGCAAGGAGGCTGAAAGGTTTCCCACCGCCCGGCACCTCACCCTGGAAGAGCCGAAGATTCGCGGTCTGGCCATGCGACTTCCCCGCTTCGCACCCGGTCAGCCGGTTCCAATCGTATCCCTTCATGGCGTCCCCAAAGAAATCAATGGCGTATGGTCCCTGTGGCGGATCGCCATAACAACCATGGAATGGAACCGCAGAAGGATTATGCCTTTATTCCTTGCTGACGATGGCAGGGTCTTCATGCCGACGGCAAGACATGTCTGGGACCAGCTCCTCATGGCAAGCCCGAAAGTCCGCTTCATTCTCGACGCTCAGGTGTCCGAGTCCGTCCACGCGCAGATGCACAGGGCCGCGGAAGAGCACGGGAAGCCCATTTACGAGGCGCTCGTACAGGAACACCGAGCCAGAATCGCTCGTGAGAGGGAGAAAGCAGACTACGCCTTCGCGGCCCGACGTAAGACCATCGAACGAATCGGCCTGCCGCAAGTGCGCAATTACCGCCTTGCCCTTCTCGCTCAAGAGGAGAAAACCTTTCAGCAACAACTCGACGAAAGAGCCCATGTCTATCCCGAGATGGTAGCTTTGCTCTTGATTCGCGTGGAACCAAACCACGAATGACACGAATGGAGAGCAGGAAGAAAACAAGGCGGGACGATGGAGATATTGTACAAAGACGAGAGTTTCCTGATCGTGGGGGCATGCTTCGAAGTCTATAATCAAAAAGGATACGGATTTCTGGAGGCAGTATACCAGGAATGTCTTGAAATCGAGCTTGGGTTACAAGGTATTCCGTTCCGGGCTCAGAAGGAACTTCCTTTGGATTACAAAGGCAAACCCCTGCGCCAGATATATAAACCGGATTTTATATGCTTTGAAAAAATCATCGTCGAGTTGAAAGCCGTCTCCAAATTAACGGATGAACACCGTGCGCAGGTTCACAATTACCTCAAAGCTACAGGAATGAGGCTCGGGCTGCTGGTTAATTTCGGCCACTATCCAAGATTGGAATACGAGAGAATAGTCAGGTGATAGAAACTGTGAACAATCCCTTTCCAACACCTCATTCGTGTAATTCGTGTCATTCGTGGTCAACTTCCTGGCGCGATCAAATTCTGCGGGAGTTTACCCCGAAAGTCGCTCGGCTCACCCTGGTGGCGGACCCGGACGGTCTGCTGCTCGAAGAGATAATTCTCGAAGGCATTTGTGAACGGGGGTTCGAGCTGATCCCCTTCGAGGACCACATCGCGTTCCGTTACGCCTATGAATCGAAGTTCCGTTCCCGTTGGGACAAGGAAGTTCGAGGTGCGGGGTGCGAAGTGCGAAGATCAGTTCAGTCATCGCACCACGCACTACGCACTCCGCACGACGACTTAGTGGTCGTTTTGCATTCCCAGGCAAGCGATCTCGGTGCGTTGCCGTACGACCTTCTTCAGGCAAGCCGCAAGCTCTCCTTCAACCTCGGGGACATCTTCCCGAACCTCAGCTATCCGGTCGTAACCACTTTGGACCGTGGGGACCTGGATGCTTTGTACCAGGCTCAAAAGCGGCATACTCCCGGCCAACTTGGCGATAACGCCACCAAGGGATTCGTCCTCCTGCATGTCTTCGAAATCGCCCCGGAGCTTATCAAACAGCCGTCTGATCTGCTGAGGGTACTGTTGCGCCGTCATTACCGTGGTCAGCGAATCCCTGCCATCCTCGACGAACGGTTCATCCAGCTCCTGCGCCAGAACAATGCCTTCGACGATTGGCCACTTGAAACCCTTATTCCGGACAGGGAAGCATTTTTCGGCTTTCTCCAGGAACGTTGGCCTATTTTCCTTGACCGCTTGGCAGAAGAAGTGCGTGGTGCGAAGTGCGAAGTGCGGGAAGCTGAATCCCCAAGTTACGGCCGTGAAACGCACCACGCACAGCGCACTATGCACTTGGTTCCTGATCTTCCCTTCGAGCATCATGACATCCGTGTTTATGTCGATAACCTGTTTCTCGATGGACTGCTTCATTCCGTATCTCACGAGCAGGCAGATAGCCTTTCCAATACATGGGTAAGCGTCGGCGTTCGAACCGATCCTGCCTCGGACCGGTCTCGTCGCTTGGCCAAGCTCGTCGAAGGCCTTCGGCCATCCATTCCCGCAGAGGATGCAAGGCACCTGGAGTGGCTGCACTTCGCCCGCATATGGGCGGAGCTGGTGATGTTGGCGAATGGAGAGGGCGGAGCCGTTTCCGCGAAAACGAGCGAGCGTATCAAGAGATTGCAGGAACAAGTGGACACGGGATTCTGCACCTGGCTCTTGAAACGATACGCCGGCCTTGTCAACCTCCCGCCAGTACCTCCGGTCATGCTGCATCACCTTCCGCGATTCCTTTCCCGCCAGGTGGCAGAAGATCGTAGTGTGAAAGTCGCGCTGCTCCTGGTGGACGGCCTTGCCCTGGACCAGTGGCTGGTAGTCCGTGAAGCGCTTGCCTCACGGCAGTCCGGTTTCCACTTCCGGGAGCAGGCGGTCTTTGCATGGATTCCTTCTCTCACATCCGTCTCGCGCCAGGCGGCCTTTGCCGGCAAAGCCCCCATCTTCTTTCCCAACAGCATCCAGATCACCGACAAGGAACCGGCGCTGTGGACGCAATTCTGGGCAGATCAAGGCTTCACATCGAGTGAGATCGTGTACCTCAAGGGATTGGGTGACGGCAGTCTGGAAAGTGTTTCGGAAGTGCTTTCTCATCCCAAGGCGAGGATCGCCGGCCTGGTGATCGACAAGGTCGACAAGATCATGCACGGGATGGAAATGGGCACGTCCGGCATGCACAACCAGGTGCGCCAATGGGCCCAGCAGCCTTACTTAAGCTCGCTCCTTGATCTGCTCTTGGATCATGGGTTCCGAATCTACCTGACCTCCGACCATGGCAATATCGAGGCCGAAGGCTGCGGCCGCCCAATGGAAGGAGCTGTGGCGGACCTGCGCGGCGAGCGAGTCCGCGTCTACCCCGACGCTGTGCTTCGCGCCAATGTGAAAGAACGTTTTCCGGGCACGCTGGCATGGGACCCCATCGGTCTCCCGAACGATTACCTCGCTCTCCTTGCCCCGGCCAGACAGGCATTTATTCACGAGAAACAGCGCACCGTGGGTCACGGGGGCATTTCTCTCGAGGAGCTCATCGTTCCTCTGGTACAAATCGAGAGGAAAGCTGAATGAGCAGTCGAACCAACCAGATCGGATTCAGCCAGCGTGTGCGCCTGGAATGGCTCGAACAGACCGCTAACCTCGTCCTCTCCGGGAACGACAAAACCGCTGTCAACGATGCCCTTCAGGATCTTTTGAAAGACAAGGTCTCCATCGGGGGGCAAGCCGTCCGCGGCAATCGTGAGAAGATCATCACCATCCTTTTGAAAGTGTGGCTCACGGCGCCAACCGAGCTCGAGCCCCTGCGCATGAACGGCCTAGAGCTGCTCATGGGTGTTCCTAGATCTGACCACCTGCCCGTGCATTGGGGAATGGTTATGGCCGTCTACCCCTTCTGGGCGGACGTGGCCACCCAGGTCGGTCGTCTCCTGAGGCTCCAGGGCTCCGCCGCTGCGGCACATGTCCAACGTCGCGTCCGCGAACAGTACGGCGAACGAGAAACGGTCTCCCGCGCTGCCCGTCGCGTCCTGCGCTCGTTCCTGGACTGGGGCGTGCTCAAAAAGACTGATGCGAAAGGGATCTACAGCGCAGCTTCCCCAGTGACCGTTGACAGCCCCCCGCTGATCGCATGGCTGGTTGAAGCATCCATCCATTCCCGAGCCAATGGATCGGCACCTTTGAAGGACCTGCTCGACAGCCCCAGCCTTTTCCCCTTCCGTTTGGCTCACATATCCGCAGAGCACCTCGCGTCTCTATCGCCGCGCATGGAGCTTTTGAGGCACGGACTGGACGATGACCTGGTGATGCTGCGGGAAGAAAGCCAGACATCCAGACGGAAGGGTCAATAATTGGTTGCGCAGGTGCCTGCGCAGAGTGAATCCGCAGAGAAGTAACTGTTTGTTAATACTGCGTCTCTTTGCAGCTCCTAAGCTGTATGGTTTTTTATTCAGCATTGTATGTTTTTGAGACTGCGCATTGACTCCCCACCAAACCAGAGATGTCTCCGATTCCAGATCTGATGTGCAATCGGCTGTTTTCAACATTAACAAAACGGTTGGAACAGGAAGTGCAACGAACAGACAATCAGGAGGAGAGCTCCCGTTTGAGGACTGCCCTTCGGTGCGAATTTCTTATTGAAGTCGTTCGAGCTCCGGGTTGAAACCCTTCTGCAGTCCAAAGTAAGGCCTTGAGCTTTCCTACCTCAGCCTGAATAAGGGTTTCGACGTTTCGCTAGATCACTTGACCAGGAGGGATTACCATGAACCAGAGAAAAAGTCTCCTTCTCGTCCTTTTGTTGAGTATCGTCCTCATCTCCGGGGTTGTGCTGGCTCTCGGCAGAACGAATCACCCGGAGCCGCTGCAGAATCCGGTTCAATCCGAGCCGGTGCAGAGCCCCGCTCGGCAGCACGAGCCAGTGCAGAATCAGGCCCAGACCCAGCAAGATCCGGTGCTGGTGGGACGCGTGCTTCACGTTGAAGGCCAGCTGCTTCGTTACGTCCCGGAAGAGCAGCAGTGGGTTGCAGTCCTGCCGGACACTCCCTGGGGGAAGGATGAAACACTCTACTCGGCCGAGAAGACGAGAGCCGAGATGGTCCTGCCGAACAACACCCGGGTCAGAATCGGCCCCTCTACGGAAATAAGACTGGTGGATCTCACATCCGGCAGGACTGAGGTTGATCTCATTGCCGGCACGGCCCGCTTACTCAACAAGAGCTCGGAAGTCGAGATCAAGGTGGCTACAGCTTTCGGATATGCAGTGATAACGGCGGGTACTATACTTGAGGTTTGTGCCGACGGCACTTCAGCCGAGCTGATCGCCCTGCAGGGAAACGCCAATTTCGTGCACAGTCAGACAGGATCTCACTTCGAGGTAATGACGGGGTCCAACTCTCTGCTCGTGGACGAACAACAGGTGGGAGTTGGAACAGGCCGCATAGATACCGCGTGGCGGCAGTGGAACAAGACCCGAGACAATTTGTGGGCTAAGCGGCTTGAAGTCAAGGGGGATTCGGTCAAGTACGTCCATCCCTCGATCCGGGACGAGTCGTATGTCCTCGATAGATATGGCAGTTGGAGTCGGGTGTACTATGATGGTGCGTATCGCTACTTCTGGCGCCCTGCCCATGTGGCGGTCGGGTGGGCACCCTTTACGGTGGGCTCCTGGATGTACTGGTATGGCGATTGGTGCTGGGTACCCTCTGAACCGTTCGGCTATGTAACCCATCATTACGGCAACTGGGTGCTGGTGAGCGGTTGTTGGTACTGGGCACCTCCGGTGGCGGTCACCGTTGGCATCGGCGGTCCGTTGCTCGACATCCGGTTCGGCTGGTACCCGGGAAGAGTCGCCTGGGTGCATTCTGGTGCCCACATCGGATGGCTGCCGTTGGCTCCCGGGGAGATCTATTACTCTCACCGGTATTGGGGGGGGCCGGGCTCGGTGGTGGCTGGCCCCGGGGTGAGAGGTGTCGCAAGACTGCATGAGTATCGGTATGCCCGCAACGCGGTGATCGTCAAACGTGCTGATTTCGCTCGAGTCACCAACTATCGAAAGGTAATGGTAAGAAGGGCCAACCACGCCGCGCTCCTTAAAACGTATAAAGCGACGCGCGTGGCGAATGAGCAGACGCTTCCCGGCTTCGCCAAGATGAAGCGTCGACAGGGTTTCAGTGCGGCCGGCACCAAACAGAAACCCACCATGGCCGACCTTCAAAAGGCACGCAACAAAGCAAAGAAGGCAGGCCCCTCAGCCTTGAAGCCCTCACGTGGTAAAGGCTCGAACGTTAGCCGTTTAGTGAAAGGCGGCTCCAAATCGTCCCTGAAAACAAATAAAGGCTCCAGGGCATACGGCAAGGACAAAGGCCGGAAATCTTTCTCTAGCGGCGGGTTAGCCGGCAAAGGGGGCGGGAAGCATTCGGGACATGGAAAACCGGTTCAAGTGGCAAATTCCAAGTCAAGAGGAAAATGGAAGTAGGTTCATTGAACGGGTCGGCGGCCTCAATTTTTCGCTTAACTCTCTGTCCAACGTTCAGTCCCGGCTCGCTATTAGGAGCTCAATTAGAGATAGTGCCGGCTGAAGCCTGTCTTTGACACGGCCACATCATCGATAAAGAAAGACGGCAATCAGCCTTCGGAATCCCTGCATCGCCTTGACCCTTTATTTCCATCGACTTGTACACAGCTACTAGGAGCTTGTCCGAGAATGCCTCTTTTGTCATTTCGAACGGAGCGTAGCGTAGTGAGAAATCTGTAAAATCAGCCACTTGCAAGCACAAGATTTCTCGTCTTCGGCTCGAAATGACAGTTCTCGGACAAGCTCCTAGGCCGGTTTAACTGTGCGCACGCACGCCGATTCTTCTCTCTGCTGATCGCGAAATGCGGCGACTACTGATGATTGCCAGGCGAAACACTCCCACACCAACAAGAAGAGATGATTTGGGTTTTGTTATTGAATCCTGAGTGGTAATCTGGGCAGGAAATGTTTTTCCCGATCGGCTGGTTGCGGAGTCCGATCCCTCATCGACTCCGGATAGTCAACAGGTTAACGAATTTCTTCGTCGATTGATCGATCTGGGTGTACTTTAAAAGAAGCTGACGACTGTTGTGAGCCGGCGTATCCCTAACTGACCATTGAGAATCTGTTTGGAGGATAAAATGATGTGGGTTTTCTTTCTAGTCGCGATCGGTGTGGGAGCTTACCTTGTGTGGAAGAATCCGAACCTGCAAAAGAGCCTGAGAGCTTATATTTCCGGCGAATCCAGCGAGAACGCCATCGATATCTTGAAGAAGCGTTATGCACGAGGCGAAATTACCAAAGAAGAGTTTGAAGCAATGAAAAGAGATTTGGAGAATTAAGCCAGTTCAGCCCTGCCATGTTTCAAATTCTGCCCTTTCTCGTTTGCAGGCATTAAACGCTGTGCAAGGGTTCGGTTATGAAAAAATTTGTCCTTGCAGATTTTTTCCAATCCAATCGATCGAGCATCATCGAAGAATGGGTCAGAAGATTGCATACGGAAATAAGCGATCAGTATGCTCTGAGGCCCCGCGAAGAGCTCGCAGAAACCATAGCAGAGGCTTTTGATGCCTACTTCCGTGTCCTAACCAACGGCGATTTCAGCTATATTAATCAGTTCATTGAAAAGATCACCCGAATGCGCCTGGAGGCCGGATTTTTACTTTCAGACGTACAGAAAGCCTTCGAGCTCTACCGAAGCATCGTGATTCCCCTTTTAGCGAAGGAACCTGCAATAACGACAATTGAGGAATTTTGCGATAATGTGATGTTGATCAACCGCTGTCTGGGCTATACGATTCAACGCTTCAGCGATCATTTTCAGGAGATGCACGAAAAAAGGGCACTGGAAGACAGCCGGAGACTCGATGAGGCTCAAAAATTGGCTGCACTGGGCAGAATGGCAAACAGAGTAGCCCACGAGCTCAGAAATCCACTGCTGGTAGTTGGCGGTTTCTCGCGCAGAGTGTACGAAAAAATGCCCGACGACGATCCCGACAAGAAATATCTCGCGATAATCCTAGAGGCGGTCACGGCTTTAGAGTCGCATATTTCAAGAATCATAAAGATCAAAAATGAAGAAGAATGATTGTTTGAAGCAAGTGGCTACAGCGGGGATGCACTCAGGTTGGTTGGTTGTTGGAGAGAATAAGGAGGAGGAATCTCATGAGAAGAATGATGGTTCTTTTATTCGCGCTATTGTTGTTAGTGACGGGCACAAATGAATCGGTTCTGGCGTGGCAAGGAAGAATGGCCGGAATGGGTGATCCTTACGGACTGGTTTATGACCATTCGGACTTCCTGATTCACCCTGCATTGATCGCAGATGGCCAAGGTGTGCAGTATTTTTCCCACTACCGCTTCACGTACGACGACGTTACCGACTGGAACTGGGGAGGCAAGAGGTATTCTTCCCCCTGGTATCACGCATCAGGCGATGAGACTTATCATGACGCCCTGGTGGGAATGGCCCTTCCAGCCGGACCGGGGCGGTTGGGTGTTTTCTTTACCTATAGCGGCAAGAGAGGCAATTTTGACGACAATGAAGGGCGTTGGGTGACGGAAGACGTATTTACCTCCTTCAACATGCATAGTGAATTTGATGACATGGCGCTCAAGTTTCTCTACGGTCTGCCGCTGGGCAGCTCGTTCAAGTTCGGCGCTGAATTTCAGATCGCCTATCACGAAGAACAAAATGATACCTTTCTTTTCCGGTCAGGAACCGAAAGCACAGGAGACCTCTTTTTCTGGGACTTCTCCAACTACTACGGCGGAGCTCTGCTCCCATTCATGACACCCTACGACTCCGACTACTGGGAGTTTCAGCTCAAAACGGGAGTCGAAGGCAACATCGGCCCGGCGACTCTCAATGTGACCGCCAGAGGCGGAGCCCTGTTTGCCTCCGATAATAAATTGGCTTACGAGGGAGCATATGCCATCGTCGACAGCGATCAAAACATCAGCGGCTCTCGCAGTTATTCCAAGATGGACAACGGTGTGGACGGATGGAAGATCGGCGGCGACGCCTGGCTGCGCTATCCACTTTCCAGCACTTTGACTCTGCCTTTTGTCCTCAGAGCCGGCTATGAAGAAAAGACGCGGGATGGAGATGGATTCGAGTATTGGGAGGACTTTTTCAACGATGATTTCGAACCGTCGACCATTTTTTCAGACCATTATTCCTCTAAGAATTCTCATTTGAAGATCGAAACGGGCGGCGGCCTGGATTATCTTCTGCAGAGCGGCGTGCAGCTTGCCGGAGGAATGTACTACGCATATATCAAAGACACAGCCGACCTTGCCATAAGCTGGCTGCCCATCGCGCTGGCAGACAGCGGAGATGGATACGACTTTGACGGTTATCCGGACACCAAAGAGCATCGAATCATTTGGCGCTTTGCAGCAGAAAAGCAGATGAGCTCGGCCTTGATGATACGAGCCGGCATGAATGCTTTCCTTGGATGGGTGAGCCAGAATTATGATTACACCTACGAAAGGATCCCCTATAGTCCAACCGAGTCGTACGGTCAAAGCGCCTCGCTGGACGGCAACCACTGGGGCATTCTGGGATCCTTGGGCGGTACTATGGTATACAAGGGACTGAAATTCGAGCCCTTCGTTCAAGGCGGCTATCAGGAGCTGTCGGTTGACGGCGACGCGAGCTACACAGACAGCAGCACCCCTTACAGCCTGGAATATCAAAAAAACGAAGCCATCATAAGCACCGGCATATCCATCTGGTTCTAATACCGCAATCCGGCACTTGCGGTCGATTCGCGCGGGCTCTATGCCGTAAAGGCAGCCGCGCGCGCATCCGATTTCAGATCAGTAGCCAAGCTTGATGACACTCCCAGCCCTTGCATGTCTTTAGTTTAATAAGTCTTCATGCGTTTAGGCAAATCGACGGATCCATTCGAGACTGGTACAGACTGATTCCGTTCGTTTAGTCAAAAGAGCAGCTGCAGTGTTAATTCGACAAAGTCGATCGAGTCGGCAGGCCCGGTTTCTCTAATGAATTGACCTGGAAAGAAATGAGAATGGATCGCGGTAGCTGTCATGTATTTGTTGATTCGCCAATCGGTCGTTAGAGAGACAGCCGAACCGACGAAGCGCGCGTCGCTACCTTCCGAAGACCTAAGCAGCTGCCCGTTCGGTGAGTATACTCCGTCCTCTAGTCTCTGCCGCCAATAGAAGTTCACATCGGTGGTTATGGAAACGTTTGCCAAGGGGTTTATGGTCAGGAATGGATGGACGTTAAAAAAGTTTCTCGGTCCCAGCAACCCCAGCTCAGAAAAATAGTTCCCCCGAGGATAAAGCGGGTTGAAGGTCTGCAGGTCCGGGTCCGAAGGGTCCCGATCGCCGCTGGCGATGTTGGCGTTTAAGGCCACGCGAGGGCCAAGGGGTGCATTGTGCCACGTAAATCCCGCCTCAGAAGCAGCAGTCCAGGCCATGATATCGCCATTTCCGAAGCGCCCCCACTGATAGAGGAATTCACAGTTGTAGTCCCAGCCGTTGATCTTTTTCCCCCACAGCCTCGTTCCGATACTGTGTCGGGTCTCTTTGCCGGCTCCTTGATTGTATACGGCGTTATCATTCTCAAATCCCAGATAGTACAGATCTATTCCACCCTTGGCAAACAGGGTGTGCTTCCTCACTGCGTAGACTCCCCAGAGTGCCTGTGAATCATTGGTATCATCATCAAAAATGCCCTGCTCATCCCCTACGGGACGCGCCGCAATACCGTCCACTCGCCACCTTTCGCACTCAAAAAAAGAACGAATACCGTCGAATTTGCGTCGCAGGTTCGGTCCCTCACGCACATCCACAATGCGCCCCGAGCCGAATCGCACCTCCTGGCGGCCCGATCGCAGGGCAAGCCTAGTGCCGCTCCAAGGTGCGCCATTCAGATCCAAGAAGGCCTGCTGGACAGTCATCTGATCTTCGTCGACCGGGCTTGGACCCCCTTCTCGTCCACTGGCCAGAGCGCTCTTCAGCTGTCCGAAAAAGCGAAAGTGCTCGGTGAAGTGCAGGTCGGCGTGCAGAAGATAGCGTTGGAGAAAAACTCCATGCTGGTCCTGGGGGTCCTGTCCCCAGACCGGGTTGCTTGAATACTCATAGCGTTCGCGGATTTCACCGCCGAGCGATAGAAAGATGTCCCCATCGGCATTAAGCGGAATGTACTTGAAGGAGCCTAAAAGACCGGCCCGCTTGCCGGGATCGTGCAGATACGAGTAGTCTTCATCGTATCTGAGCAGATTGAAATCGGGCGCCGCAACCGGCTCAAGCTTTCCAGTTGCGGCGGCCGAAGGTGGAATCAAAAGCTGGTTGGAGAGGCAGACCGCCGCCATAACAGCAACCAATGCCAACCATTGTCTTCCAGACCTGATAAAATTCTTTACTCGTACCATTTACAGTTAAGACGACTGCGCTGATTTGTATACTGATTCAGTCACGAAATGATCCGCAACAGGGCGATCGCGGCCGATGTGAAAACTTTGGACCTTTTCTTGAGCTTGCCTGTCGGAAACCGTCACCCGTTGATGTTGCCGGAGGTGCTCCACCCAAGATTGAACAAAGAAAACCTCAATATACCGTGAAGGATCGCCGGTGTTTCGCGCCAAGCTCCAATTGTAGGCTCCGTCGCGCAGCCTCAAGTCGCGCAATGGGCGAACAGCCTGCAGGAACGCGTCCCGGTTTTTCGGATCAATCGTATATTCAATGGTAACAATCAGCGGCTGCCTTTCCCTTGCGTTTTCTTCGCACCATGCCGGCACCGGCCAGTGACCCGAAGGCGTCAGATCCAAGTTCTCACCGGCAGACAGTCGAAACCGAAAAGTGGTCAGCAATCCCGCCAAAAGTCCCAGGCCGGCAACGCAGGAAGCTTTCGGAATGCCGATGATGGAGGCCATGCTTCCCCATGATAAGGCTCCAAGAGCCATCCCGCCGAAAAAGACCAGCAGATAAACCGAGAGCGCTCGCCCCCTCACCCAGGACGGAACGGCAGACTGCACTGCTACATTGAGCCCCGAGAGCACGGTTAGCCAGGAAAAGCCCGCGAGAATCATGAGTGGACAAAGCCACCGGACATCTCGTACAAATGCCAGCCCAAACACCGAGACTGCAAATGCGGCTGTTGCCGTCACTACGCGCGCGTCCGCTCCCAGCAGGCTGCGGATCGTTGGCAGCACGGCAGCCCCGGCAATGGCTCCAGCTCCAACAAAACCGAGAATCATGCCATAACCCCAGGCAGTCAATCCGAGCTCCTGTCGGGCGACAAGAGGGAGCAGCGCATAGAGAACACTCGCGCAAAATACAAAAGCAAGGGCTCTAACCAGCACCGCGATCATTGGTGCCGAATGGGTGACATAGCGAAATCCCAGCCACATGGCACTGACGAATTGTTCCGGAGGAAGGGTAGCCTCTTGGGGCCGATGCTTCCATCGCTTCAATACAATCAGCACTCCAAGAAAGCTTAGCGCGTTCAGGGCAAAAGCGCTCCATGAGCCAAACGCAGCCACCAGAAGGCCCCCTATGGCGGGGCCCAAAGCGCGGGCAATGTTGATGGAGACACCGTTCAGGGTGATAGCCCCGGCTAATAGGGGTTTTGACACGATCTCGGGAGTGACGGCCTGCCACGCGGGAGAATTTACGGCCGTGCCGACTCCAAGCATAAAGGTCAAAGCAAGAAGCAGCCAGGGGGTGGTGAGGTGCAAATATGTAGCCGCCGCCAGACTGGCAGCGGCCACAAGCATCCAGGTCTGACTGTAAATCAGCAGACGGCGCCGGTTCACTATGTCAGTCAGGGCCCCCGATGGTAAAGCGAACAAAAACATCGGCAGCGAAGCGGCGGTCTGCACCAGTGCAACCATAAGGGGCGAAGGATTGAGAACCACCATGAGCCACGAGGCCCCAACTTCGTGAATCCAGGTGCCTATGTTGGAAACAACGGTAGCGATCCAGAGCGACCGAAAGAGCGGTTCGGTTAATGGCTGCCAGGGCCCGTCAATTTGCGCCTGTTTCATGGCAAGCATCCCTATCTCAGAATAATCATATCAACCCCCTTACGCACCTATTCGCTCCGGTCATAATGCAAAGCAAGTGCATCCCGGATCCCAGAGCCCCTTTGCTTCGTTAATAAATCCGGGCACCAGTGCGGCGCGGAGCTTTTCCATCGAATCGCGGCTCCAGGCCTTCGGATTTGCAGGGATGTGACCGGCCATGGTGGCGCTTGTCTGTTTACCCCTGATGCCTCCATAGCCGCCGAAAACCCGAACCGGCGACCAGTCAGGACTTACCGGCAGTGGAGGCGGACTCAATCGGGCGAACTCTCTTGAACCGTAAACCACTTTTCCACCCAGGATAGTCAAGACCGACTCGATCTCTTTGATTTTCTCTTCGGGTACGGAAAAATAGTCTGCTGAAAGCACCGTAAGGTCGGCCAATTGACCTGGAAAAATAGTGCCCTTTTTGTTCTGTTCCCCGGAAAACCAGCTGCTGCCCGCGGTCCACAGCCGCAACGCTTCCATCCGTTCCAGTCGGTTGGCTTTCGGGTAGAGGGAAGTGCCGCCAACCGTTTTTCCCGTTACCAGCCAGTAGAGGGAGACCCATGGGTTGTAGCTTGCAACGCGGGTCGCGTCGGTGCCCGCGCCGACGGGCACTTCGATCTCCAGCATCCGCCTTATGGGTGGAGTGTGCCCGGCGGCGCTTGTGCCGTAACGATCAATGAAATACTCACCCTGAAACGCCATCCGATGCTGAATCGCGATCCCACCGCCAAGGGCTCGAACGCGTTCGATGTTTCGATCGCTGATGGTCTCGGCATGATCGATAAACCACCGTAAGCCATTGAACGGGATCTCCCGATCCACCCGTTCAAACACATTCAGAAACCTGTTGATGGATTCGTTGTAGGTTGCATGAATTCGAAACGGCCAGCGGTTGACCGCCAGAAGCTTTACAATCCGCTTGAGCTCCGCATCCATATTGCCCTGCAAGTCTGGACGGGGTTGCAGAAAATTCTCGAAGTCGGCCGCAGGCCAGGTAAGATTCTCGCCGGCTCCGTTCATCAACAGCATATCGCTTCCCTCTCCGGGCATGGTCATTCCGATCCAGCGTTCATAGTCGTCAAATTCCCGTCCGGGATTTTGCGCAAAAAGGTTGTAAGCGATCCGCAGGGTGAGCTCCCCACGCTTTGCGAGCTCCTCAATGATCCGGTAGTCTTCGGGGTAGCTCTGGCCCCCACCACCCGCGTCGATCACACTGGTTATGCCGAGCCTGTTCAATTCCCTCATAAATTGCCGGCTTGAGTTGATCTGCGCGCTGCTTTCCAGACGGGGCCCCATGCTGAGGGTTTTATAGAGGATCAGGGCACTCGGCTTGGCAATCAGCATCCCGGTCGGTCTGCCTTTCGCGTCTCGAGCCACCTCGCCCCGGTCAAACACCGGGGGGTTTTGGTCGTAACCGAGCGCTCTCAGCGCGGCCCGGTTGAGGAGAGCACTGGAGTAGAGGTGCAGGATGAAAACCGGGGTGTCCGGCGCAGCTGCATTGATCTCGCCCAGGGAGGGCATTCTTTTCTCTTTGAACTGGAATTCGGACCATCCGCCGACAACCCGTATCCACTGAGGAGGTGGCGTCCGCTGCGCCTGCTCGCGGAGCATTTGCAGAGCTTCGCCGAGAGAATGAATCCCGTCCCAACGGAGCTCCATGTTGTAATTGAGGCCACCGCGAATGACATGAGTGTGCGAGTCGTTCAATCCGGGAATAACCGTTCGGCGGCCAAGATCGATGAGCTCTGTTTTGTCCCCCTTGTAACGCATCATTTCCTGGTCCGATCCGACCGCAAGAAAACGTCCGTCCTTGATCGCCAAGGATGATGTGAAACCCCTGTCCGACAAGGTGGCCACGCGTCCATTGTGAAGAATCATGTCAGCGGTTGGCTCTTCAACTCGAGCGGTGGCATGAGCCAGCCCTGTTCTCGCAAAGAGGTACGAGAGACCCGTCGCCGCCCCCAATTTCAAGAAATCTCGTCGTTCATAGTTGACTCTCATGGCTTACTCCTTCCTGCGCGGCATCTCTGCGCGCCTCGCATTCACAAGTCGCTAATCGATGGGAGAAAGCTCGGTAGCGGATAAAGGTTTGGCATTCACCCGTCACCTCGCCTGTATGGGGTGTGCAGCCAAGGCTCGCTCTTTTTCTCAAAGTAAGAGTGGTTTGAATGGGCCTTGGCTCCATGTGAGACATACGAGGCTCCTGTTTCCGGTGAGTGATTTTAGCCTTAGCCCCGGACTGCCTCGTCACAGAGAATCACGCAGGTCAAATTCAGATCATTTAGTTCCCTCTCCGAGCGAACTAGCTGAAGAATCCTCTGTCCCATACGAATACCTGGTACTACTTACCGCCGCTGGCCGGCTGTCCGTGAACCATGGTATAGGCGTACTCGACACCGGAACCGTAAGCCCCTGCATGCTGTTTGACCAATTCAATGACAGCGTCATATGTTTTCTTGCGCGCCCAGTCGCGTTGGAATTCGAGCAGCACCTGCAGCCACGTGACGGGCACCGCACCGGCCTGGATCAAGCGCTGCACCCCCATGTCGTGGGCGTGGGCGCTGGTGCCGGCGGAGGCATCAGTTACGACGTATACCTCATAGCCCGCTTCCAACGCGTTAATGGTTGGAAACACAACGCACACCTCCGTCCAAAGACCTGCGATGATCAGCTTCTTGCGCCCGATGCGCTCCACCTCGGCGACAAAACCTTTATCTTCCCAGGCGTTCATGCTGGTGCGCTCGATGGTCTCCTTTCCCGGAAAAACTGCCAACAGCTGCGGATACGTGTAGCCGCTGAAGCTCTTAGTCTCCACCGTGCTGAGGACCACCGGAACATCGAAGATCTTTGCCGCCTTAGCCAGACCGACCGTATTATTAATAAGCGCCTGTCGGTCTACACCATTGACCCCGAACAGCATCTGCGGCTGATGGTCGATGAAGACAACCGTGCAGTTGTCCGGGTCGAGCAGACCATGAATATGATTTGAGGTGCTCATGCTAAATCCTCCTTACAATCACTCAGGTTATCTTTTCGGCTCCGACCGAGTTTTTTGCACAACCGGCCGAGCTCTTCTTGTTCGCTTGCCGTCAGGCTCTCCATCTCACGCACGATCTCTTTTGCCTGACGTGGGAATATCTCGCTAATCAGTCGGTGTCCCTGGCCACTAAGGGTTACAGCCACCCTTCGGCGGTCTTTCGATGATCGTTTCCGCTCGACCAGTCCCCGACGTTCCAGGTTGTTGATGATCATAGTGACGTTGCCTCCGGTTTGAAGGAGTTTTCTCGCGATTTCACAATGGGGCAGCGGCCCCAGATGATAGAGCATTTCAAGGACCCAGAACTGGCTGATAGTAAGCTTTGCTTCTGCCAGGTGGCGATGGATGCGCTGTGTTGCCGTATTGCTGGCCCGCACCAGCTTGATATAGGCATTCAGCGCTCTGACTTCCTGCTCGTCGCCACGATAGTGGGTTCCCACCGGCGGCTTCTCCCTCAATAATGTTTAATATTGAACAATCCAATCAGAAGCTAATAGCGCTTTTATCGTTGTCAATTGCTCTCGGATGCTCCGCCTGGGACAAGCAGCCAATAATGATCATGCTAGTTCTGGCATGCTGACATGATTGCTTCTGAGGAAGTGCGAGACAAAATGCCTGGACTCGCCGGCAGAACGTCTCACACCATCTTCTCCAGGATCTCAGACAAAGTCGCCTGGAAGAAATATGGGGGTGGTTCGAGACATCGAAGAAATCCGGAACATAAACAGCAGCTTGGTAAAGACGTGTGTGCAGTCGAGGGCGCCACACTCATTTCCACCCTGATAAGCCAGGGCCTGATTAATGATCTCCGATTTGATCGTGTACCCTTTTCTGGTGGGAAAGGCGCTGCTCGAAGACGTAAAGCAGCGGCAAGCATGGAAGCTCCTTGAAGGTAGAACGGTAATGTCGGGCACTGTTCGTCTGATTAACAGCACGTGATTATTTACCAGACCCGAATGCGCAATCCGGAGTTTAGCCGCTACCACATCCGGTCTGGTTGAATCGGTACTCTCTGATCATTTTCCTTTGGGCTCGATTTTGACTACTTTGATGGATTGCGTGCCAATGAATTGTTCTTTGTCGAAAGTAATCCCGATCAAGGTGAGCAAATTATCGCCACCTATGACCAACCCCGGCAGATTCTTGATCTCCTCCATAACGAATTTGGCGACGAAGTTGCCCTGTGCATCAGCTTTCCACCAGTCGATGGGAACGCTGTTGAGCAAAACGGTTGCACCATCTACCAGGGAGTAACTGATGTTGGTATGAACCGTGACGACTTCACCCTGGCTCTCTATGTTAAGAACCTTGGGAGCGACTTCGATCTCAATTTCAAACGTGACCGGGTCGTCGGCACATACCGCAACAGGTAAAAGAAGCCAGCTGAACAGCATTGCGCAGCTTAAAACCTTCACTATGTATGAGCTCTTCATCGATTCTTCCTCCTCTTTCCTTGTAGTCCATGTTCTTCCTTGGATTGTCCACTTCCTCGCCTGAAATGGTTAAGCAACTCCCCACAGCACATCTCAAAGAGCAAAGACCTCCTTTGAGGTAAGGCCGCACTAATACCCATGAGAGTTTAAGCTGCCGTTCAGGGAAACAACGGTAAGGCCCTTGGAGAATAGAAGATGGAAAGAATCGAAAACTATGATGTCTGAGATCTGTTGCCCTGGATCCGCCGTTAATCGACTGCTTGGCAACTCTGCTACCATATCCGTGTTCTCCAAGGACTTAGGCCAGTAGTTTTGCGCCCTGCGCTTTCACGCAGTTTGCCCTTTTCAAGTGATAACAAAATGCTACTCCGGCATTAAAATCATGTCAAGCCTATTTGCAAGAACACCTGAATGCCGAATTGTAATGGTGGAAAAGCGTGCTGGTGTACTGCGTTCCAATAAAACATTTGTCACACTACTCGATCAGAGATCGCTTTATGGCAGCATCACCGATTTTTATGTCAAAGCAGAACGGAAGCAATGCGGAATCGATCTTCCCTTATTTTTTTGCCTTCAGTCCGTGTGCTTCAAAAACCTCCCTGGTGCCCACCCTGGCCCCCTCCTCGGTTTCTTTGAGGCCCTTGCAGCGCTCAGGCATCTCCAGATCCTTTTGTCGAACACATTTATCATTTAGCATCACCTGGGCTGCACACCTGCCAAAACGGTAGCCAACTTGATAGCAGGGCTCCTCGGTCTCCACCGCCAAGGCAGGGGCCGCCAAAAGCGCGGTCGTTAATCCAGCGAGCACAAACCCTCTAAACGTCCTTTCTCCGCCCATTTGCTTCTCCATTGATTTGCTGAAAAACCGGTGTGTAATTCGACTCGGATTCTAGATCCTTGAATGCCGATCATCCAGATAGACAGGGACCGGTTTGACATTCCAGATGTCTCGGCAATATTCTCGAACCGCCCGATCGGAGGAAAACATGCCCGTGCGAGCCGTATTGAGGATGGACATGCGGGTCCAGTGCTCCTGGTCCCGGTAGGCCTGATCCACCTGTTGCTGGGCATCCAGATATGCGCCGAAGTCGGCCAGCAACATGAACGTATCGTCGAAAAGCAGTGAATCGACCAGGGGTCTGAACAGCTCCCGATCGCCTTTTGAAAAACACCCCGAACGGATATTCTCGATTACCTCCTGGAGCTCAGCATTGGAACGATAGTACTCCATGGGCTGATAGCCGTTTTTCTTGAGCGAGCTCACCTCCTCGGCCGTCAGTCCGAATAGAAAGAAGTTCTCGGCACCGACTTGCTCCCTGATTTCAACGTTGGCTCCGTCCAGGGTTCCGATCGTCAGGGCGCCATTCATGGAGAACTTCATATTTCCGGTTCCGGAGGCTTCCTTCCCGGAGGTAGATATCTGTTCGGACAAGTCGGCAGCCGGGTAGATGAATTTTGCGCTTTTCACGTTGAAGTCGGGAAAGAAGACGACCTTGAGCCGTCCGGCCACATCGGGATCATGGTTTACCACGTCGGCAACTGAGTTGATCAGTTTGATGATCCGCTTCGCCATGAAGTAGCCCGGCGCGGCTTTTCCGCCGAAGATGAAAGTGCGGGGGCACAGGTCGCATGCCGGGTTTTGTTTGAGCCGGTTGTACGAGGCTATGATGTGGAGGACGTTCAGATGCTGGCGCTTGTACTCGTGGATCCGCTTCACATGAATATCAAACAGCGAGGATGGGGCGACGTCGATCCCAGTACGCTCACGAATCAGCCGGGCAAGATTTTTTTTGTTCTCGAGCTTCACCCGACGCCACTCCGCACGAAAAGCGGCATCGTCGGCAAACTTTTCAAGTTTTTTGAGCTCCTCGTGATCGCTTACCCACGCCTCGCCGATTTTCTCGCTGATCAATCGGCTCAGTCCTGGATTGCTCAAGACCATGAAGCGGCGTGGAGTTACCCCATTGGTCTTATTGCTGAACTTCTCGGGGATCATTTGGTAAAAGTCGCGCAAAACGTCCTCTTTGAGCAGGCGGGTGTGAAGCTCTGCCACGCCATTGATGGCGTGGCTGCCGACGCAGGCAAGGTGGGCCATGCGCACATAGCGTCCGCCGCTCTCGTCGATCAGCGACATTCTTGCCACACGTTCTTCGTCTCCCGGGAACCTCTCTCTCACTTCTTCCAGGAAGCGCCGGTTAATTTCATAGATGATCTCCATGTGCCGCGGGAAGAGACCGGCAAACAGATCGATCGGCCATTTCTCGAGGGCTTCCGGAAGCAGCGTATGATTGGTATAGGCGAATGTGTTGCGCGTGATACCCCATGCCGTCTCCCAATCCATATCATGGTGATCGATGAGAAGGCGCATCAGTTCGGCAATGGCTATGGCGGGATGGGTATCGTTGAGCTGGATGGCGAAGTGGCTCGAGAACTGGCTCAACTCCAGTTCGAGCAGCTGGTAGATCCGCAACATGTCCTGCAGAGAACAGGAAACGAAAAAATACTGCTGCTCAAGTCGCAACTGCTTCCCCTGAACCGGTTCGTCGTTGGGATAGAGCACTTTGGTGATGTTCTCCGAGTAAATCTTTTGGTCCACGGCTCGGTAATAATCCCCCACGTTGAATGCTTCAAACTCGAAGGATTCAACCGCTTCGGCTTTCCAGAGCCGCAGCAGATTGCAGGTGTTCACCCGATATCCCAGAATAGGCGTGTCGTAGGCCACCCCTTTGACGGTGCGGTGAGGCACCCATCTAACCCTATAGCGGCCCTTATCGTCTGTGTAGGGCTCGGTGTATCCGCCAAAATTCACCTGGTAGGTGCTCTCCGGCCGAACCAGCTCCCACGGGTTGCCCAATCGAAGCCATTGGTCGGTTCTCTCTACCTGCCAACCGTCTCGAATCTCCTGATCAAAAATTCCAAACTCATAGCGTATACCGTATCCGATAGCGGGCACATCGAGGGTTGCAAGTGAGTCCAGGTAGCAGGCTGCCAGCCTGCCCAGTCCACCGTTGCCAAGACCGGGCTCCTCCTCCTGGTCGAAGATGGCCCGGATATCAAGACCCGCTTCTTCCGCTGCCCTGCAAACTTCCTCGTAGATACCCAGATTGATCAGGTTGTTTTCCAAGTGGGGACCGAGAAGGAATTCAGCGGAAAGGTAGCTGACGATTTTCAGGTCTTCTCTGCCCAGCTGCTCTATGCTCATGATCCAGCGGTGCAGAAGCTGATCCCTTACCGTGTAAGCAAAAGCCATGTAAAGGTCATTCATGGTGGCACCTTCCGGAAATTGTCCCTGAGTGTAAAAGACGTGCTCACGAAAAGTGCGGGTCAGACCTTCAATACTGATGTCCGAACGGCTGCCGATGTCTGCTGTTGATTTTCTGGATTTTGATTTCTTAACCATCTTGTGGCTCCATCATGCGGGTCTCTTAAACCAAGTCAAAACATGTCACGGTCCGACGGATTCAAATTGCATGCAAAAAAAATCGAGCTTATCCGGATTTATCCCACGGATGCTGGGCATAATTTATGCCTAGGCCAGATGCCTGAAGTCTGTCAAGTCATTGAGTACCTGAGACATGGAAATACTCTCACAGGCAACACTCGAATTGCGGAACCCTTGTGAAGCAGCCTTGCCACTAACTCAGCCAGGACTTAAATATGAGGTTGAATGGTCATCACGGGTGCCAAGCCCTTCTTTAGGAAACGATTCAATTCGTGCGCACTTTTGCCAGTTTTACGAAAGACGAAAACATCAATGCGCCTCCAAGATCTCTCTTCTCGAGCTCATGCAGTACTGCCCTCGCTGTCTCCGATTCTCGTTTACACGCGCAGCAACACAAACAGGCCGCCATATTAAACGATTTATTCAGTTTTTTTTGAAGCGATTTTCTTCATGTAGGGCAGCATCTTAAGACGAGCGAGCACCAACAGGCATTTTGCACAGTTAAGCCAGTCTCGAGCTCAGAAGTCAGATTTTCAGCGATCCGAAAGGAGCAAGAAGATGAAGGAGAAGGAAAGAGATCATAGATTGAGATTACTGGACAGAAGACAACTCCTTAAGGTCGGAATCGCGGCCGGAGCCGGGCTCCTGTTATCCGACAAGATCGATTCCCACAGAGCTTTGGCACAAGTGCCTTCAAACTGCCCGGATCAGCCCGCAAATTGGATTCTGACACCGTTTGTTGAACCGCTGCCAAGACCATCCAAATTGAAACCTGCCCGCGTCGATCACCAAGCCGTCCATTACAGTTTGTCCATTGACCAGTTCACTCATCAGTTCCACAGGGAGCTGCCGTACAGCCCCGTTTGGGGATACAATAAGATGTATCCCGGTCCAACTTTGGAAGCTTTCAAGAACCGTACAGTGAGAGCAACGTTCGCCAATAATCTGCAATCCTATGTTCTCTGTCCGGATTTGAATGTCCACGGCGCGTTTCCAGTACCTTACGCAACGATTCACAACCACGGGATGCTGGATCGTCAGGACTCCGACGGTTTTCCGGAAGACAGGTTCCCACCCGGTGTTTCTTATACTTACGAATATCCTAATATCCAGCGGGCTGCTGCTTACTGGTACCATGACCACAGTCTGGGAGTGACAAGGTTGGCAGTATTATCAGGACTGGCTGGGTTCTATATCATTCGGGACGGGTGTGAAGCAGAGCTCAATCTTCCGTCAGGCGAGTTCGAAGTGCCGCTTCTCCTTCAGGATAAAGCTTTCAACAGCGACGGCTCCATTTGGCTCGCCTATCCATGGCAGCCTGAAGATTTCGGCGGCGATTTTAGCGGAGGCGATTTCGCGGTCGTAAATGGCAAAGTCTGGCCTTTTATGAGGGTGAAGCGAGGCAAATACCGGTTCAGAATGTTAAACGGTGCCAATTCCCGCTTTTTTAATTTGAATCTGGAGCCGCCGCCGCCCGCTGAAGCATTTCTTCAAATAGGAACAGATGGCGGCCTGTTGCCGCATCCTGTGGATCTGACGGCCCCATCAGCCACCGCATTGGGTGGATTACTTCTCGCACCTGCCGAGCGCGCAGATGTGATCATCGACTTTTCGGTCTATCCTGCGGGTACAGAAGTAACAGTTACCAACAATGCCCCGGCTCCTTTTCCAGGTGGCGGGGAGACCACCCTGGATAAAATTATGCAGTTCAAAGTCATGGATGTCGAAGGTTGGCCATACCCCATCCCACGCAAGTTATGCTCCTTGCCGGTCTCCAAACCGGCTGTAAGAACCAGATACATGACTTTGGTGGATTACGGATCGCCCTCCCCCGGCTACCCGCCGCCACCGGATACCTATCCCTATCCCACCCTGCTCCTGAACAACAAAAGATGGATGGAACCGCCTACTGAAACTCCAAAAGCCGGGAGCACAGAAATTTGGAACCTTATCAACCTGGCCCCTGACACTCACCCCATTCATCTTCATCAGACTCAGTTCCGCATCCTGGACAGGCAGGACTTCGACCTGGAACAGTACCTCGCACAATATGGAGTCGATGGTCCGCTGGAACAACCGGATATCCCCTTCACGGGCCCCCCGGTTCCGCCCTATGCCCACGAAAACGGCCTGAAAGATACGGTTCGATCAAACCCCGGACAGGTCACCCGGATCGAGGTACCTTTTGGTCCGTTCACAGGGAGGTTTGTCTGGCACTGCCACATGCTCGGTCATGAGGACAATGAAATGATGCGTCCGCTCTTCATCGTGTGATGAACTGAAAGGGGCTGGTTCTTGACTCAATATTCGAAGAGCTCCTGTTAGCTCAGGATGGTGCTTCGACCGGAACCACCTCGATCTGCATCCGATCCTGTCCGCGAAGGATGGTAAGCAGCACCGGACTCCCGACCGGCCACTCTGCAAGGTACTTGTGGATGTGATCCACACTGACCGCCTCGTGCCCGTCGATAGCTATAATGACGTCTCCTTCTCGAATACCCCCCTGAGAGGCAGGGCTTTGCGGCGCTACAGCCATGACCTCGACACCGTAGTCTGCGCTCAGCTCAAAGAAGCGTACCAGGCGCCTTGCAAGCGCGCGCTGCTGAGCGGCGATCCCCAGGTGTCCGCGTCTCACCCTCCCGAACTTCAGGATTTGAGAGACCACCCATTTTGCCGTATCGGAAGGAATGGAAAAGCCTATCCCTTGGGCCATTGCTATGATGGCGGTATTGAGGCCAACGACTTGTCCTCTGGAATCGACCAGCGGTCCGCCTGAATTGCCCGGATTGAGAGGCGCCGTATGCTGGATAATATTTTCTATGAGGCGGCCGTCTGTGCTTCTGAGAGCCCGACCAAGGGCGCTCACGACTCCTGTCGAGACCGTCGACTGGAAGCCGAACGGATTTCCTATGGCGATGACGAGCTGACCGACACGAAGTCCCGACGAGTCTCCCATGGCGGCATAGGGCAAGCCGGATCCGCTGGCTCTGATCAGCGCAAGGTCGGTCGCAGAATCGGCACCAATCAAAGTAGCATCAAAGTTTGTTCCATCCTGCAGCGTCACGGTAAAACGCTTTGCACCCCGAACCACATGTTCGTTGGTGAGAATGTAGCCGTCCGGAGTGATGATCACGCCCGAGCCTGATCCGATCTGCCCAGGCATTCCTTCTGACTCGGTTTTTGTTGTGGTAGCAATGCCGACAACCGCAGGCCCTACCGTTTCAACAACCGTTATGACAGCCCGTGAATACGCATCGAGCAGCTCCACATCCTGCTTGCCTTCAGCACTAACCTCACAACGACGGTGCGCATCCTCCGCACCTCCTTCACCCTTTATCAGAGCCAAAGCACTCTGAATATCCTGCACTTCCATTTGCTCTCCTCTACCTAACTTGCCATAGCGTTTGAACTGTCTTATTCAATGCATCGTCTGTATTTGTTATGAATCGTTCAGTTGAAGTCAAGTCATCGCACCCTGTTGTCTGCCCTTATAGTGTTCAGGAAGAATATGGGTTGAAGTATGAAGCCCAACAACATAAGCATTGGAAGACTCGGCAGCGCAGGCATTTCGCGTGTATGCGCTGCGAGCAGCCCTGAAGGGCCGCGCCATGTCAAAAAGCGGTCTCCGTCTGGCAGCTATTTCCCGATTGACTAGAGGAAAAAGCTTACTGTATCCTTCCTTCACGTACCGAATTTTCCTGAGCTTTGTCTTGAAATTCCGATCTGATCGGCTTGGCCGACCCTTTTTAACTCTTGAGCACTGTTTTCTTTCTTATGGCCCGGAGAAGAGCGATGCTAATGAAACTAACGGGAATGCCGATCGACTGCCTTCATGGGGATTGGTCCGTGCCCTTGCCGGTCATGGCTTTCATCCCGGAAACGCCGTGAATTAACAACCTCCCCTCAGCCGCCGACAGCCGATTGAGCAGACGACGCAGCCAAGAGAAAGGAACCGGATATGAGAAGGATATGCCTGTGCCTGTTGCTGATTGCAATCACGCTTAACGGATACGAGCTCAATGCGGTGGAATCTCCAAGTGATCACGGAAAGCCTGCACATGAAGATGAGCAGGACTATGCAATCAAGCTCAAATCGCGTCAGTTTACTCCACCCGCGCGCATAAGCATGCAATTCTTATGGGCTCTTAGAACCACTCCCCTATCCCGCCTACACGCCTTCGCACAGTTCTATAAACAGCCGCTGGCTGCGGACAAAGAACTTGTGAAGAAAATGGGGATCGAGCTACTGTATCATGTGAACCCCCGCCTGTGGGTTGCATCCGTCTCCAAGGACTTTGCCCTGAAGGACAGAAGGATTCCTTCCCTCATTCGTTGGATGGGACGTGTCCTACCGGCGGACAAACTGTCGCCGGATCTGCAGAACTGGAATGATTTTCCCGACTGGGCGTTAACGAAAGACGGCCGGGTGAAGCTCTCGGTCGAATTTTTCAAGGATGTTTCTCCTGAAGAAGCGAAGAATATTCTCGCCAACTGGTCGGAGGAAATACAACCCTGGAGTGTTCCCAACGGATGGTATGTCCGGGTACCGGCATGGGACGTCGCCAAGCTGGCCGTCTTTGATCAAGTCAAATGGGTGGAGCTTGGACCACCTCCTTTCATGCCGTTCAACCACTTCAGCAGGCGGGCTACTTTTGTCGATGCAGTGCAGGAGCTGGACCTGAGCTCGGGTGTACCCTTCTACCTGGGTTTGACCGGTGCCGGAGTACAGGTGGGGGTGTGGGACAGCGGGATCGATCCGTCCCATGAAGACTTCATGCTTCATGATGCCACAGGCGCCATTAACGGATCGCGGCTCATTGTCTCCAGCGGTGCGCCCGCAGAATCTCACGGCACGCAGGTAGCCGGCATTATTGGAGCAAGCGGATATCGCAGTGCGCTTTGCGGATCGACCCCTTACCTTTACCGCGGTATGGCCCCTGAAGTGGAGCTGCTTTCCCTCCTGTCAAGTGAATGGGGGCCGGCGACATCGCATATAGCCGATGCCATTGTGCGTTATGGTATGGATCTGAGCAATCACTCCTATCTGCAAACATGGAACGGACGGTATAGTGGGGTTGCTCAAGCGATGGATCAGCTTGTGCGGGGAAGCGTAGATTGGGACGGATCCACGATTGCTGCCAGGCCGATGGTCTGGGCGGCCGGAAACAACGGCCAAAGCGCTCTCTACAGCAGTGTTGAAGGTTATTTTTCCATCGAAGCGCCGGCTAAAAACGTCATTACTGTGGGTGCCACCATTGAAGATACGGCGGGGTTCCCCCATCATCTTGCCGACTACAGCAGCCTCGGCCCCACCTGGGACGGCAGAATCAAACCTGAAGTGGTGGCACCCGGTGACAGGATCACTTCAACCCGACTGGGCACGAACTGTTACACCACAGCGAGCGGAACTTCTTTCTCCTCTCCGGCAGCCGCCGGAGTGCTCAGTCTCATGCTGCAGCAATACTCGGAGCACCACGAAATCAACCTTGATACAGACCCACCTTTGCCATCCACCCTTAAAGCCGTCCTGATTCAGACGGCAACCGATCTGGTGCACGAAACGAAGGACATGCTCGACTCGTGGGAGAATCCGGACACCGGTGAGGCGGTCCTCTATCATGTGGGCCCCGACTATGCGACCGGCTACGGAGCAATTAATGCTCAAGCAGCAGTGAGTCTCATCAGGGAGGAGAATCTGATTGAAGATGTCATCTCTTCACGGGATGAGCTGGATGAATATGCCCTTGAAGTCGCCCCCGGCACGAGCAGGATCCAGTTCACCCTGGCCTGGGATGATGAAGCATATCAGGACGCTTACGCGGATGAAACCCTGCCCAGGCTTGTCAACGATCTTGAACTGGTACTCGTTGCGCCGGACGGAGCCAGGCATCTGCCATGGGTTCTGGCTCCGCTGCCCCCTGCCGGCACAATGGGAGATGCCGACCCCATAACCGCAACTGATATTCTCCCGGCCTACCGGGGAGAGGATCACCTCAACAACGTCGAGCAGGTTACGGTGGACGATCCCATGGCCGGAACCTGGACCGCTCAGGTGGGTCTGCACGGAGATTCTCCCGGCCTGCTCGAAGAGGCGCAGCCCTATTCGCTGGCGGGGGACTTTCATGACAAGATCTTCTTCTGCAACTGGAACGAAACGCCCGGCTCGGTATATCGTATCGACGGCGGCGCCCCGACGCCGATCTTCACTTGGGCCGGCACAACCGTCTACCATTCGGCCTTCTCTCCCGACGGGACGCTGTACGTCTCCAATGCCAACGACTACAGACTCATCGAAGTCGTCGATCCGGAACACAACGAATATCGGGAAGTGGTGTCTCTCAACACCTATTTGCGTGATGTCGCCTTTGATCCGGCAGGAAATCTCTATGTGAGCGAATCCTCAGGAACCCTTAGGGACGGTGTGATCTATCGGGTCGACCTTTCCACGCGCCCGGCTACGGCCACGCCGTTTTATACGGTCAGGCTTGCTCAAGTGGACCACTACTGGGGGGGAGACTTTTGTTTTGGCCCTGATGGAGAGCTCTACCTGAGCAACGGCAACCGGATAGGCGCCGGCATTTATCGCGTGGATGATGTGGCGGGAAGATCTGCACCAACCCTGATCTATTTCCTCAGCGGCGAAAGCATTTGTGGCATTGCCTTCAACCGGGACGGGCAGTTCTTTTTTACGAACTGGACCGGCGGACGCGGAAAAATCTATCGACTTGCTCTCAATACCGGCAAAAGAGCTCTGGTCCGCTCTTTTGCGGATCGCTACATTTCGGACGTCTCGTTCAGGTAGAATAGCTTGCCAGGAATATCCTCAAGTTTCCATCCGAGAATCCTATCTTAAGAGCGTGTCAAAAAAGTTTAGACAGGACAGTTGCTTACACATAGTGCAAGCCAATATGGGTAAATCCGACAACAAGGAGGAGCCCATGTCCCAAACCAGTTCCTCAAACGCAAAGACAACTATGTCAAAAGCGTATTCGATATCCTTGATCGTCGAGTAGAGGATGAGGCCGATCTGATTTTCAAGCGACATCGTGAGGCTGAGGGGAGGCCCTTTATACGGAAATCAGCGCGGCCATGAGTGAAGAGATCAACCGTCACTATGAGAGCTGTTTGCATTCTCCAACACGTATAAAAACCCACTTCAGAAGGCGCATCTTCGCACCGTCGTGCTTAGCCACCTTTCAGCCTTTTATCAGGGATAACCCTCGATACTGCACTCGCATCAGGAGGCTTCCGACCAAGATAGTCAGTGCCATATTGGCCTCTGGAATCGGCTCGTCCCTCATCTATCGAGGAGGCTGGAGAGAAGATCTTGAAGACAAGCTCAAGAGGTTTCTTGCTTGTCATTATCCTGTCAAAGAGGATCGGCTCAGCTCGACAATTTCTTAGTAAAGGCCCGCACAACGGATTGGCAAAGGACGGAACGGTTACCCGAGCACGATGCCGCCGTCATGGAGGTCATCTACCATTGCGAGCTGGAAGCTAAGGGGCGCGGCGGTCTTTTGCCGCCTCCTTATTGAGTGGCTTGTTGGCCTTTTCCTTCAACTTATAGTCCTTGAGCTTTACATTGAACTCGTAAAGCTCGCTGAGCTTTTTGAGAACCCTATCAATCTTTTTCATTTTCAAGCTTCTCTATATCGGCCTGATCCTGCTTAGAGCTCCTTGACTTCTTGAGCCGGATCAAATCATGTTTATCCGCGATCATCACTCTTCCTTGTTCCGACTCGGCTTCTACTGCATTCTGGATGATATCTTTTGTCTCTTCGTTGTTGGCAATGAGAATATCGATCAGCATTTCATCTTCTTCGCCTACAACTTTCAAAAACCGGTGAAGCTCGACGGCCACATGCGGAAATGTCCAAGCTGACGCGGATTCGAAATATCCATTTTTCTCTAGAATGCCTTTTATCTTCTCGAAATCTTCGGAGTCAACGAGGAGGTCAATGTCTCTTGTAAATCGCGGCTCGGCGTAGAAGGCCATTGCTACCCCTCCTACGAGGGCATACCTCACCGCCTGTTTCTCCAACTCCGACACAAGTAGTCTGAATTCTTCAAATACATTCACGTGGTTTCCTTCGGTCGATCAATGCTTCTGACAATGATATCGTCTGCAACATACTTCTTAAGTTCTGTGACCTGGAACTCCACACTGTGAAAGCGATTATCAAGACATTTTCCATTGGGTCTTTGAGTGCCTGTACCCTGACCACAAAACATTTGAATGCACTCATAGAGCTCTCGTGCTACCGGACCCGTCAACACCCGGAACGATACTTAGGAGCCCATACAATATGGTATTGACGATGCCAGATAACATGCGATGTTTTTCTACACCTGCTCACTCGCTACTCTTCCATTTTGAATCGTGGGGACAATTCAAATGGAGTTTAGCAGCAGGTTTATTTTAGGTTAAGCCAAATAACTCTGTCCCCGTCCACAGGACGGGGATTTTCAAGGTGAATTAAAGCCGGCGGTTTGTTCTGGTAGCTGTTTTTTGCCATCCTGTTTTCATTGGGCATTTTTGCCCGTTCTTGTCCGAGTAATGAGGAGGGAGATAACTCACTCCCTATAGGCTCCTAGATCCTGCAAATTCCGTAGATCGAGTCGCATGCCTGATCATAGAGGCGGTCGATCCAGTCTGCACCGCGCTGATGAAAGAAGTGCGCCGCCCGGCCTTCCATCAGGGCTTGGTTTTCGGTCATCCGCCGCAGCAGGCGATGGATCGTTGCAACGTAGGTGGCGTGGCTCCAAGTGAGGGGAGATACCGAAAGCGGCTCACCGCTGAGCGGATTCAACTGCTCGGCAAGGCAGCCCGATGGCAGCGAGTTTTCGGCGACCCAGGAAAGCAGGTTTAGCGCATCATTAAGGTCCTCATCTCCCAGGCTTCTCTCCAGGTAGTAGTCGGCCAGCCACAGGGTGCAGATGAACCAGGGATTGCCCGGCAGCTCGTCAATCACCCGTTGATAGGGATCGTTTTCGTAGCGGGCCATACCTCCCACTGGAGTTCGAACCCAAAGGCTATCCTTCAATGCTGCCATGGTCGCCATAATGCGCGGATCGTCGGCGCGATAAAGGCCGAATGCAAAGAGCCCCCAAAGGCTCGAGTCGCATGCAGCATCGATTATCCAGTTGCCCTGAGCGTCTCGCTGAATCATGCGACAGAAGCGCTGCAAATCCTCCCGCCACAGATGAAGCGAAGCGCCGTCTCGGATTTCCGCCGCAATCTTTTGATACTTTTCGGCGCGATTGTCTTCTCCAAAAACCCTGCAAAACAGGGATGCTGCGGTCAGGCCGCCAAACACCGTGCCCACCGTGAAGCTCAGGATGCCCTTGCGCTCTTCCCATAAATCGTAGGAGGGCGAGGGTAAGCCGGTCTCCTGGTCGCGATACGCGCACATGAAATCGGCGGCTTTCTTGATCAGGGGCCGATAGAGCACCTTGATCAAATCCAAGTCGCGGTACAGAACGAAGTGCTGCCAAAGAGCCCACAGCACCAGCGCGGTGGAATCCTCCTGGATCGGCAGCTGGGGCTGTCCTTCGTCGTACCAGGGATGCCAGGAAGAAGCCAGGGTGCCATCGGGATTGAACTTGTGCAGCAGGCACCCTTCGGGCTGAAGGAGCCCGGCGATAAACCGGAAGAAATTGCGGGGCATGGTGGGGTGGCCGGAAAGGTCCAGTGCGTGGGCCACCAGGGCGGCATCCCGCGGCCACACGTAGGAGTAGGTGTCGCGGTTGTAATCAATGACATCCGAGTCATTGGCGGCGATGATGCCCCCCTGCCAATCGATCTGACTGCGCACCGCGATCAGGCTGCGCCGATAGAGCTCCCTTACTTTCTCGGGCAACAATTGAAGCGGGGGCGATTCCTTGCGCACCCACAGGCGCCAGTAATCTGTGGTCCGCTTCAGCAGTTCCTGCGGATGCTTGTGCTTTACCAGAGCATTAAGGCGATCGACCTCCTTCCAGCTTGAGCCCACCGCAACCCAGAAGAAGGCCCGCCCCCGAGACAACGGCTCAACCGTCACGTGTACGGCGATTACCGAATCAACCGACCCCTGGGCCATGGGATTTCCAGACAGCACACCGTCTTCCGCGTCACGGAAGGTGCCTTCCCTGCCCCCCATGCCTTTCTGTCCGACGGCGTACTGGCTCAGTCCCGGCCGGTCATTACCAAGACCGCTCGATAACAAATAACGGGCTCCCTTGTAGTGGATGACGGCTTCCGTCTTGGGATCGTACCCGGCCGTATCGCCGATCTCATTTCCGGAAATGCCGAGGTCCAGGGTGAAAAAAAGCCGGATCTCGCGCTTGTGCGGAGCCATGTTCTCCACCGTCACTTCCTTCACATACACGTTTTCATGGAAATCGACCGCATCATGGCAAAGCAGCAGGATCTGGAGCCCCGCGTGGTAGAGGCTCACCTCCGTAACCATGGTGTCCGTAAGATAACGCAGCTCCCTCTTCCAATCCGGACCGATCCAGGAAAACTGCCCCTCCACCCACACTCCCAAACGGCAGTAACGTCCAAAGACATGGTTTTCCTGGCCCACATGCGGGTAGTACAATTCCCGCATGGCGTAGTCTTTATCGAAGCAGATCAGCAGACTGCCGTTGCCGATCGGAATGTCTCTTGGCATGATAATGATCCTCGCTCTATGGCTGCAATGACAACGTAATTACGCATACTTATACCTTATTGAGACAGAGCCGTGCAATAACATTTCCGTGCGCAGCAATTCGTTTTTGCGCAGCGGTTGATTGAATATATTATGTGCCACGGAGGACGTATGACCTTAGATTTATACGATCAAGCGCTTCATCCACCGACCGGTCGCTGCATCAACGGCTGATGGGCGAGCAAATTACGTCGTTGATTATTCATTAGCCCTTGCAAAGAAGGAGAAGAGATCATGGCGTTTCTGTTGAATATCCTGGTACTGAGCGTTGCCATTTTTGCAGTAGCACAACTCCTGCCGGCGATTCACATTCGAGGGTTCGGCACGGCAGTGATTGTCGCGGTAGTCTACAGCGTAATCAATTTCCTCCTCGGCTGGCTCTTTTTCATACTCAGCCTGCCCTTTATCATTTTGACTTTCGGCTTGTTTAAATTCGTCATCAACGCTGTTTTACTCTGGATCACGGATAAAGTGGTTGATGGGTTTAAAATCGACGGCTTCGGCTGGACACTGGTCGCCGCATTCCTGATTGCCTTGCTTGACACCGTTATTCGGTGGGTTATCTATTGATCCAGTAAGACCGCCAGGCACAAGTGTTGCATCGCGCATGACCATCGTCATTTGCGAAATCGACAGTTGTGCTCAGGGTGCCCCGTTCTACCTCTTCACATTCTCCGATGCTCTCTTTCTCAGGTTCTTGCTGCGATTTTAGAAGAAACTGAAAGGAGGTGGGAAAAAGCAAAGCATTGTGCTCTCGTTGCGGGCTGCGTCTTCTTGTTGCCCCAAAACACCACAAAACAAACTGCAGGAGGAGTTAGTCATGAAGAAAGTGTTTATCGGCGTATTCGCTTTAATCGCTGCTGTCGCTCTCGCCACCGGTGCACTGGCGGCAGATAAAGATTCAATTAAGGCACAAGTGGATGAGATCGTTGTTGCTATCGATGGAGGAAAAACCCCGCAGGACTTCCAGGATGCAGCCAAAAAAGAGCCCTATTATGTCTTTATCATGCAGGAGGATGGAGCAATGCTGGTCCATCCGACGCTCACGGGAAAGAGCTTGAAGGAAACCGCCGAGCCGGTTTACAGCGCATTGACGGCATCCACGCCGGAGGGCACCTGGGTTGATTATGAGTGGCAAGGCAAGCAAAAGCACACCTACGTTAGAACCACCAAAGGCGGTCTGATTGTCGGGAGCGGCTACTCCGAATAGCAGAGTATAAGACATAGGCAGGACCGCTATTCGTTTTCCATCCGGGTGGCGGTCCACGCCGTCAGAAACCTAAGATCCCGATACTCCTCGTCTGTATCCGGCATCTTCTCGAATTCAAGCGTTATTGGCAACCCTCCGTGCCAGAACAATTGCCCTGCCCGCTTGACTCCAAGCCGTATCAATTCGGCCCCTATCGCACCTCCACATAGCTCAGCTTTCTGCAGGTAATTACATGCAGCAGTGTAGCCAAAAGCCTACACTCGGACGACTTCCGTCCGCGCTTGACATTAATTTGGAGAGCCTTAATATGAGCTGCAACTATCCTTAGCTTGCCGATTGTAGATGGATCGGCAGGCGATCTTCAGACCTCCATCGGAGCACCCGGAATGGCCACACGCGAGATGAATGCGGCATTATGAAATGGATGGGGCTTGCAGTCCTCCTGGTGGTGCCTCTTGCGTATCTGATGATCTGTGCTGCTGTCTTTCTTGAACGACAAGGGATAGCAAGTTTCTTTAGGCGCTCATTCGCCAAGATTCGAAAGAGGTTCGAGGGAAAACGTTCGAATGGATCCACCAATTAACAGATTCAATACATCGCAGCTGCTGCATGCCATGCAGTCGGGTGCGGCGTCCAATTACCTTGCAGGCTACCGAGAAGTGTGTGATTCTCATTACTATAAAAGGCTTGGAATATCTGGATGCATAATCAAGGTGGGGGGTAAAAGATGATTTCAGAAGATGAGCTCCGATCCCAACTGGCCGAAGGCGGCCTAAAAAATCTCGGCAGTATTCATTGGAACAGGTCGACTCCCGAGCTCTACGAGCAAGTAGTGAAAGCCAGAGAGGGGCATATCGCACACCTGGGGCCGATTGTCGTCCGCACCGGGCACCATGTGGGGCGCTCCCCTAACGACCGCTTCATTGTCAGGGAGACGTCGAGCGTTGACAAGATCTGGTGGAGCCAGGTGAACAAGGGAATCGATGAGGAGAAATTCACTCAGATCCTCTATCGATTGATGGCTTACTTTCAGAATAAGGACCTGTTTGTTCAGGATTGCTACACCGGCGCCGCCCTCGACCAGCGAATCGACATCAGGATCATAACCGAAAGGGCTTGGCACAATCTGTTTGCCAGGAATATGTTCATTCAGATGAAAAGCAAGGAAGAAGCCCAGTTTCATCGGCCCGAATACACCGTGATCAACGCTCCAAGGTTCAACGCCATTCCTGAGGTGGACGGAACCAATTCGGAGGCTTTTATTCTTCTGCATTTCGGCAGAAAGCTGGTTATCATCGGAGGCACAAGCTATGCCGGTGAGATAAAGAAGTCCATTTTCACCATTCTCAACTATATCTATCCTCAAAAGTCGATCCTGCCCATGCACTGCTCCGCCAATGTGGGAACCGCGGGAGACGCCGCCGTATTCTTCGGCCTTTCCGGAACCGGCAAAACCAGTTTATCCGCAGATCCCGATAGAAGATTAGTGGGAGACGACGAGCATGGTTGGAGCGACAACGGCATTTTCAACTTCGAAGGCGGCTGCTATGCAAAGGTGATAAGACTGTCGAAGCAGGCGGAGCCGGAGATCTACGAGTGCACAAGAAGATTCGGCACGATACTGGAAAATGTGGGCATGGATTTCATCACCAGGCGCATTGACCTCGATGACGATTCCTTGACCGAAAACACTCGGGCCGCCTACCCCATTTCCCACATCGAAAGCGCCATCAGGGAAGGTGTTTGCGGGCACCCGAAAAATATCATCATGCTCACCTGCGATGCCTTCGGCGTGATGCCCGCCGTCGCACAGCTCTCCACAGAGCAGGCGGTCTATCATTTTCTCAGCGGCTACACCGCCAAGGTTGCCGGGACCGAAATCGGGGTCAAGGAACCGCAAGCCACCTTCAGCGCCTGTTTCGGAGCGCCCTTTATGGCACTTCCTCCTACCTTTTACGCCCGTTTGTTGATGGAAAAGATAGAAACGCACGACGTGAAATGCTGGCTGGTCAACACCGGTTGGGCCGGTAAGCCTTACGGGGAAAGCGAGAGGATCAGGATCGCCCACTCCCGGGCGATCGTCAAGAGCGTACTTACAGGGCGGCTTGATTCGGTGGAATTTGAGGTTGATCCACTGTTTGGCTTCAGGACCCCACTTAGCTGCGAAAGCGTGCCGGCAGATATTTTGAATCCGCGCAGAGCCGTCACTGACAAGTCGGGCTACGAACACCGGGCTGCCAGGCTGGCAGATGATTTCAGGAAGAATTTCGAACAGTTTAAAGAAGATGTCGCCCCCGCGGTCGCCAACGCAATGTGACAGAGGCGTGGCTCATTGTGCCGGGGTTGCCAGAACAATCGCAATTCAAGCAGAAGAACAGGTCTGCTTCACACAGGGGGAAACAATGCCTGAAGATGAGTTTGATCTTTCCATCTCAAAGTTGGGGGAATGCCGCATTCCATCGCCAATGGGAGGGGTTGAGTTTGTAAATAGCGACATGCACGTCCTCTATCATTCCAATCTTGCGGAAATCGAAAAATACCTGGGCTCCAACCTCCGCCCGCCTTATTTTGAAATGGCCGGACCGAGGAGAAGCATCTACTTCGACCCGTCCAAGCTCAAATGCGGTATTGTGACCTGCGGGGGGATTTGTCCGGGCCTGAACGATGTGATCCGAGCTATTGTCCTGAGCCTCCACTACCATTACGGGGTGCAGACAGTCTTTGGCTTTCGTTACGGCTATGAAGGACTGACCTACAAGAAGAGTCATACGCCCTTGGAACTGAACCCGACCGTGGTGAGCCACATCCATCAGCGAGGCGGCACGATTCTCGGCTCTTCCCGCGGCCCCCAGGACGTGGGGGAAATGGTTGACACGCTGGAGCGGATGAATGTGGGAATCCTCTTCACCATCGGGGGCGACGGAACATTGCGCGGAGCCCAGACCATCAGTGAAGAAATCGCAAAGCGCCGCCTGAAAATCGGCGTAATCGGCATTCCCAAGACCATCGACAACGATATATCCAATGTGCAGCAGTCGTTTGGCTTCGAAACGGCCGTCTCCGAAGCGACCAAAGTCATTTATGCCGCGAATACCGAAGCCACCGGAGCATGGAACGGCATCGGTCTGGTCAAACTGATGGGCCGCCATTCCGGGTTCATAGCCGCAACCGCCACACTGGCCACATCAGAGGTTAACTTTTGCTTAATACCGGAAATCCCGTTCTCCATGGAGGTTCTTCTCAAAGCTGTCAGAAAAAGGCTGGGGAAAAGGCAACATGCCGTCATTGTAGTCGGCGAGGGTGCGGGGCAGGATTTAATGGAAGCAACCGGTGAAAAGGACGCGTCCGGAAATGTTCGCCTCGGCGATATCGGGCTGTTTCTTAAAGAGCACATAAAGAGCTATTTTAAAAAGATAGGCATGGATATAACGCTAAAGTATATCGATCCGAGCTACACCATCCGGAGCATGCCGGCCAATTCACAAGATTCGGTATTTTGCCTGCTGCTTGGATATAACGCCGTACATGCGGGAATGGCCGGGTGCACGAACATGGTAGTCGGCTTCTGGAAAAATGAATTCACCCACGTGCCGATTCCGATGACCGTCGCCCAGCGCAAACGAATCGATCCGGGCGGAAAACTCTGGAACAACGTCCTTGCAGCTACCGGCCAGCCGCGTGAAATGAAATAGGAGCTTGTCGGCAATGTTTCAGTAGCCCGCTCCCGGGTGTGCAGGCAGGGCAACCCTGCTGAAACCTGCCGGCGGCTCAAAGACATCTGGTGGAAGCTTCCTTTCCGTAACCGAGACGATTTCCGTCACATGGTAAGTTGGCTCCGTACTGAACGGATCCAGTTCGAACTGCTTTACAATCACCGGCAAGCCATTGGGAATCTTGTTGAAAACCTGCTGCATTCCGCTTTCTCCCGCAAGCTCCTGAAAACCTCCAAATTCCTTCATCATGATGTCAAAGGCTTGTCTGACTTCGGGGTACTTGTTTGAAACATACAACTGGGCAGCAGCTGCCGCCATTTCAGCCCTATACTCGTCACAAGGAAAACCATTGATGGTTGCCGTACGATTCGTTTTGGTAACCTTTACCTCCTGCTGTTGAGCGGGTGAGGCACCAGCGCGGGCTTGCATCTGGGCACGTACCTCCGGGGGCATTTGTTCGAGAGCTTCTTCCATCGGGGGCATGTTCTTCATGGCATCGCCGGCCTGCTTTTGCATTTGCTTCATGCTCTCCATTGAAATCTCCGTATACTGTTTCTCTGCCCACATAATGCTGTAAATCTTCCTCTGATCCAAACGCATAATGCCGCTCATTTTGCCGTTGGCATCAGTGCTATCGACACGTATTTTCTTCCCCGAAAAATAAAAGACGTTCTCGCCAACTTCGGGCCACACACCTGCCCTTCCGATCTTTTGCATGATATCCTCGACCGGCTGAGCGAAAAGATTTTCGGCTATGCTCCTCAGCCTTTGCGGATCGAAGGCTTGCGTCCCAACTATGGCGTTGAGACTGCCGGGCGGGAATACAACGAGGCGCTGCTTCACTTCGAACTCCCGAGCATCCACCGCCAACGGCCAAGCTCCCAAAAGAAAAACCAATAGAACTGCAAGCAGTTTAAAGTGTTTCATGCTTCCTCCTTTAACTCGGTGCCAAGTCAAAAACGTTCCATGCCACCGTTGCCTCGCAAAATCCTCACTGGATCTTGTTCATTTTTTGATCTCTCCCGTATATCATGCATGCGACCGATTGGACACATTTGTTTGCCGCTCGCCGAATTGTGCAAAAATGAAAAGGCTTGCTACACTACACTGTGCTTTCAACACAGTGAGGGAATTTGCTGATTCTGTTCGGAAGTTGCACTGCTCCGAGAGGTCGTCCAATGGGCCGCGATAGGGCGGAAATGGCAGAAGAGAGGTTGCGCGGATCTATACACGTCATTAAGTATAACTTTAGTCCTTATCTACAAGCCTCATCAGCAGAAACGGAATGATCAATGAAAGCTCTAAGACCGACCCGAATGGAACGCTGTATCGGCTGCTATTCCTGCTCGCTGGCGTGTGCCCGGCTGGTGCACAACAGTTTGTCATGGCATCGGGCGGGCATCAGAATCCACTCTGCGGGGGGCTTGAGCACCGGCTTCGAAGCTCAGCTCTGTCTGGCATGCGACCCGGCGCCTTGTGTTGAGGCGTGCCCGACCGATGCCTTCTCGCAAAGGCGCGGAGGTGGCGTCAAAGTCAAGCGAGAAACTTGTATCCGTTGCGGCGAATGCGCTCGGGCCTGTCCGGTTGACGCCGTCTATATGGATCTTGAAAGCGGCTATCCGGTGGTGTGTATCCATTGCGGACGGTGCGTTTCTTTCTGCCCTCACACATGCCTGGAAATGGTCGCCACCACAAAGGGAAAAAAAGACGATGAATGAAGATGTTTTTCGCGTCTTGCTGGTAGATCTCGACGAACAAAGGGGAGATCCGATTCATTTCGGAAATCCCGTTCGAGCACTGGGAGGCAGCGGGCTGGCAGCGGAGCTGTTCGCCGCGTACGGGCGAAAGGATCTGCCCGCAGACCATCCCGAGCAACCTTTGATTTTTGCCATCGGTCCGCTCACCGCGTATTTTCCTCTTATGAGCAAGGTCGTGCTGGCCTTCAAGTCCCCTTACCATCAGCAGTATGCTGAAAGCCATGCCGGCGGCAGGCTGGCGATGGCGATGCGCTTCGCCGGATACGACGCCATGGTGATTAGAGGCTCCGCCAAGACGCCGTCTTGCCTTATCGTCGGCGGCAGAAAGCTGGAAGTTCGCGATGTCCATTATCTTTGGGGCCAGGATGTGCTGGCGACCGGAAAATGGCTCAGAAAGATCGGCAAAGGTCATTCCGGCCACCGCAGTATTTTGCGAATCGGTCCCGCGGGAGAAAAGCAGGTAGCCTTTGCCAGCATCAACGTGGACACTTATCGCCATTTCGGCCGTCTCGGGGGCGGCGCCGTGATGGGAGCAAAGAATTTAAAGGGAATCGTTGTAATCGGAGACAGCAATCTGGATCTGCCGGCGGGAAAAGAGTATCGGACCCTGTATAAAACGATTTACAGCCATATCACCGATTCTCCGGCGATGCGCAAATATCACGACCTTGGCACTCCGGAGAACATGATTCCACTGAACGAAATGCAGGCCGTTCCCTGGCGAAATATGCAGGCCACTAGTGATACCGCCGCAGTGCAGATCTCCGGCGAACGCTTCGCCGAAGAGCTGCTTTTACGCAAAACGGCTTGTGCCGGATGCCCGGTGGGATGCATCCATGTCGGACTGCTTCGGGAGAATTTTGCCAGCGGCTATGAATACATCTATCGCCAGGTTTCCTACGATCATGAGCCCATTTTTGCCGCCGGCTCCATGCTCGGAGTCACTCAGGCAGGCGACGTGCTCATGCTTCTCGAAGAAATGGAGCGTCAGGGGCTGGATGTGATCAGCGCCGGCGTCGCTCTAGCCTGGGCGACTGAAGCTTTGGAGCGGGGAGACATCACCGAGCGGGAAGCTCTCTATCCTCTTCAGTTTGGCAACTCCAAAGGCTATCAGCAGGCTATCCGGCAATTGGGCGGGCGAGCCAATGAATTCTATCACTTGCTTGGGCAAGGTACACTCACTGCTGCAAAGCATTACGGCGGCGAAGATTACGCCTGTGTACTGGGCCAGGAAATGGCCGGTTATGCAACGGGTGAAGCCTTTTTTGTTTCACAGGCTTTCGGTCTGCGCCACTCACACTTGGACTGTGCGGGATACAGCTTCGATCAGAAGGCATCCGAGAGGAACGAGTGGGCGGCCGTTGAGTTTTTCCTGGAAGAGGAACGGAGGCGCGTCGAGCTCACCTGCATGGTATCTTGCTTGTTTGCCCGCAACGTTTACACCGAAGAAAAACTGCAGGAATGCTTGAGCTCCATAGGCTTTAGACAAATGGCCGACACTCTTTCCGAGCAAGCCAAACAGGTTCAGGCGAATCGCTGGCGGCTGAAATTTGAATGCGGCTACGATCCTGCTCAGATAACCATACCCAAGCGGTTCAAACAAGTACGGAACTGGAAAGGACCTGTAGACGAGCTGTTTATGGAGCAGCTGAGCAGAAGCTACCAGCAGACTATCACCGAAATCGCAAAAGCCGGGAGCTTTACCCCGAAGGATTCTTCAGACCATTAAAATCGGAGTTTTGAAATGACAAGGGCGAACTTACAAAAAATGATCAGTGAAGGCCGCTTTGATGCACTTTTGTTCGACCTGGATGGAGTAATAACCGATACCGCTTCAATTCATGCCCTATGCTGGAAGAAGATGTTTGACGAATTTCTGCTCCGCTTTGGAGAAGCAGGTCGAGCTGTGTTCAAGCCGTTTGATATCGCCACGGATTACAAGCAGCATGTGGATGGCAAACTGCGCTACGACGGAGTGCGCAGTTTTCTGGATTCGCGTGGAATCCGCTTGCCGTTTGGCGACCCGGAAGGACCTCCCAGCTACGACACGATCATCGGACTTGGCAAAATCAAAGACTCCCTGTTCAAAGAATTCATCGAAACGGAGCCGATCAGCGTATACGAGGGAGCAATCGCATTGCTGAAGTATGCGAGAAAGCATGGAGTCAAGACCGCTGTAGTGTCGGCCAGCAAGAACTGCAAAAGAGTACTTGAGGCTGCCTCTATCGAGCATCTGTTCGATGTAAGAGTAGACGGAACGGTGGCCGATCGGCTCAAACTCCCCGGAAAGCCGGCACCCGATACGTTTTTGAAGGCTGCAGAGCTACTTGATGTTGCTCCCGGGCGGGCGGTCGTTTTGGAGGATGCAGTCTCCGGCATCCAGGCGGCTCGTGCCGGTGGATTCGGGATGATAATCGGCGTTGACCAGAACGGGAATCCTGAAGAGCTCGAGAGTAATGGCGCCGATATTGTGGTTGAAGATGTTGGCGAATTGCTGGAGCATTAAAAGAACACGTCGTCACCATAGCGGGCCTTCAGGGGCTCGGCCGAAGTCGCCGTTCACCCATGAATTGTCTGATCCACACTTGGGGAGAGGAGCAACTGCGGGAGCTCACAAGCTCCACGAGCTCACGGTCGGCGGACCCGTCAATGCGCCAGTCCACTTCCTTATTCGCCTGGAACCAGACTATGCCCAGCACTTTCCACCGATCGAGGGCGGCAAGGGCATCCCGAAGCCAGCGTCCGCGGCTTAAGGATTCACCCGCTGAAGCGGTTTCAAATACAATCAAAGGCTTGTCCGATGAAACCGATCTCAGCTCTTCGTGGAGGGGAGAAAAGATCTCTTCAAAAGACTGCCAGCGGCTGTCCCACCCGTTCTTTTCCTTCCTTTGAGTCTCTCCCCAATTGTAGCCGTCCATCCCCAAGATATCGACGACGTCATGGCCAGGATAGTAATTGCGGGCTGCGTTCCATTCGGTGCCCGGCTGATAGGATGGGTTCGGAACGGACTCCGCATTCGGACAAAATGTCCACAGCACGTTGTCTGCTCCACTCCGCCGAAAGATACCCACAATGTGCCTGAACATCTGCTGATAAATTTTCGGACTCTCAGGTCCGAACACTTCGCGAGTAGTCCCCCAATGATAGCGTTCGGTATTCATTTCATGCGCAAAGCGGATGATAAAAGGCTTCTGCCATTGGCGGGCGGCCTGGGCAAAGCTTTTGATATACGAATCGTAGCTTCCCTCCAGGATTTGCCGGTAAGGAATCATCGTCTCAGTAGCGCCATCATAGGTCATCGGCTCCCAGGTGAGGCAGGGAATCGCCTTATGCTTCCAGATGACTTCGAGGCTCTCCCCGGGGAAATGCACCTCAGACGGCGAAGAGGGCCATTGCAGGTAAAACACGACGATCTTCGGCGAAATGTTGGTTTCCCGTTCAACGCCGGCAAGCCTTTCGGAAGTGATTGGATAACCGTCCAAAGCAACTCCCCAAAAAAAAGGCGTCGGCGCGCTTTGCCCCTTTCCTGCATTCGCCCTTTGACACATTACAACCGTTAACGCGACACATAAGAATATTATCGACCTGCTCATTGCGGGCTCTCTTCGGGATGGTTGAAGTAAAGCACAGAGGAAAGGATAACAAAGTGATAAATGCACCAGATGCTGTTAACCAGCATAGCAATGGCCGGTTCTCGCTCATAGTAGAGCCGGTTGACTCCCCACACCACGCCGCCGAAGCATAGGATGGCAGTGATGATTTGCGGCCAGAGCCGGTAGAGCGGCAGAACATGGCTCTGCCCCTTGGGAGTTATGCCGAACGTGCCGCGTATGCCGATCATTGCCAGCAGAGATGCCCGCATGTAGACCGGGAAGCTGATGGCATTCAACAGGACGCCCTGCACCAGGTCGAAGGGATTGTATCCTCTGTGCCCCATCGATCCGATGAACATTGTCAAAGTCAGAATGGCATAGGGCAGATAGACGAGAAAGTAAATATCCGCCCGCACGAAAAAGCTCGGTACATTAAAATAGAGGTAGAGAAGCGGGCAATAGACCATGACGAAAAAGACCCAGCCAACGAAATAATGGGTACCCGACAGGAAATACTCCCACCACTTACTGATCGGCAGTTCGCGCGGGCCGTGCAGAAATTTGCCGATTATTTGCCGAAACAGCCCTACCGTGCCAAGCGACCAGCGAAACTGCTGCTTGAAATAGCCGCCCAAATCCTCCGGCCCCATGCCGAACGCGAGCACCCTGTTAAGATAGGCCGAATGCCATTGCCTTATGTGGAACTTGAGCGATGTGGCAAAATCTTCCGTGACCGAGGATTCGTCAAAGCCGCCCACATCCACCAGGGCTTCGCGCCGAAAGATCACATTGGTGCCGCAGCAAAACATGGCATCCTGCATACTTTTGCCTTCGCAAATGTATTCATAGAAAACCGCCTGCTGCAGGCCGGAGGCACGAGCCACCCGATTGAATTCGAAATTGGAGTAATACTGGGGCGTTTGCACAAACGCCAAACGAGGATTATTCTCCATGATCGCCACCAGCGGCTCGACCATGTCGGGAAAAGCGTTCATGTCCGCATCAAACACAAGAATGTATTTTTCTTTTTCGCCTCTCTGTTTCTCCCCGAACGGCTTGAACGAGAATCCCTCTTTGGGACGGCCTTCAATGAAATCCAGGAAGTCATTGATCATTCCCGCTTTGGCACCGCGCCATCGGCGTCGAAACAGGTTGATTCCGATGCGCTGACAAAGAGCGTCGATGTCGTCCCGGTAGGCCTGCATCTTTTCCGGAGTATCCCAGGCCGTGTCGTAGCGGGTATCGTCCAAAAAATAAAGATGCTTGTTGGGATAGGTGAGATTATAGAAGCAGGTGAGCGTATCCTCCACCACCGACAGCGGCTCTTTGAAAGAAGAAACAATAATCGCTACAGGAGGATAGTTTTCCAGTTGCTTTACAGCCGGAGCCAAGACCGGTGGATTTTCCTTGCCACGGAGCACATGGTAGAGATTCAGGAAGTAGCCGATGCCGTGCAAAATTATAAAGGTTTCCGCTACGAGCAGAAAAAAAGCCGTAATCTTCTCATACCAGAAATAGGGAGCGGCAAAGAACGAGACCGTGCGTACCATCAGATAGGCGTAGATCACCAGCATGGTGAGAATGAGCAAAAATGACGTCAATCCTTTCTTGGAAAAGCCAAACATCGATGCTCCTGATATTAAAAGCGGTACTGCAGGGTTCCCCAGAAGCCATTGGCATCCCACTGCCGGGATCGGTGCAACAGTCCTTTAAGCTGAACCGTCCAATGGTTTGCGAATTCATAATGCCACTCGGCCTGCACTGCAATCAGCGCGTTATCGTCTGACGCGGTACCGGTCGAAAGGCGAAGGTCGTAATAGTGCAGCTCACTTCCACAGAAGAGAAATCTCGACAGATCATGGTACCATTCGAGACCCACAACGCCGGCAAAGTAGCTCTGCGGAGCCCAGTATGGATGGGTGATGTCCACCAGCTCCGTTCCGTCGTAATGGAACACGTTTGTTTCTCTGGTGTCGCGATATTCGCCCAGCAGATTGAGCTTCAGTATCCTTGGATGGTCCGTAAAAGCGTATCCGGCACCCAACGAATAAACCTGGGCATCATTGTCATCGGTGTATTCTAAATATCTGGCGCCCAGGCGCAGCTCGAGCCTGCGGGTTACATAAGAGGAGAGCGACAGCCACCAGGCGTCCGCCTGAATTCCCTGGAGAACGGCAAATTCGTTGACGTATTGGCTGGTCCGATCGTAGCCCAGCTCCAGTTTGGCGTAGTCCTTCAGATTAATGGCCAACTGGGCGAATCCCGTGTTCTGATCTTCCAGTTCGCCGTCTTCGTAATAGTGTCTGGTCCAGGCGGCGGCTGCGCTGAAATAAGCGTTCAAAACGCCGCTGAAGGAAATCGTATGGCCGTAAGACTGGAACGAGTCACTGAACCCAATGGGCTCTTCGAGCCAACGGTGGGCGGCGAATTGCAGGTGATAGCGGCAGTGCAGCGGAATGTCGGCGGCGAGCTCGGTATGATGCCGCCTCATTTGGGACAAATCGCCGTAACCGCTTTCCTCCCAATAACTGTAGCCGGCACTCACCGCCGGATGACTGCGAGTCCGCTGCCGCTCCAGTGCAAGGCCCGCCCGATTGTTCAGCGGATCGATCTTCAGCACCTGCTCATAGGCTTTCGCCTCCTCATCGCACAATCCGACCGCACACAGCACCTGCGCATAATCAAAGAGAGCCTCCTGATTGCCCGGCTCGAATTCTATCAGCTCCCTGTAATCCTCTGCGGACCGTGCGAACCGTCTATTCCATGCCAGCCATTTGGCCTGGCTCTCAAGAAAACCGCTCTTCTGTATCTGATAATCCGGCACAGGGCAATCGCATGAAATCATGCCGCCCCGAGAAGCCGCTTTATGTACTCCAGGTCCCAACCAGCCCGCTTTCGGCTGGCTTTAATACCGATTTTCCGGTTAGGATCTTGCTTAATCAG
>Ga0068714_10000503_pt1 | contig 74206 bp, 70 predicted proteins | sample MTBNYHSulfiMetaG_FD_62988 | JGI IMG/M metagenome (GOLD analysis project Ga0068714, IMG submission 62988) | Enrichment culture microbial communities from rom New York Harbor, USA that are MTBE-degrading - MTBE-NYH (New York Harbor Sulfidogenic)... | ecosystem: Environmental > Aquatic > Marine >...
TCGCTCATGCCTTATTCCCCCCCACCCGGGATATCAGATCGAGGTAAAGCCTGGTGTATTCAGGGGTTTCACGCTTGACGAACTCCCCGGTCACGATCTTCCCTTCAAGATCCTCTGGTGTCATTCCCTGGGCCTTTGCTATTGGAACGGAATTGTTCCTGAAGAAGTTGATATTGTCCAGGGGAGTCCTCCGGTTGTTCTTCCTGCCGAATTGTGTATGGCAGCTCGAAATGATCTCAACCACTGAAAAGCCATTATTGGCCAGGCCGTTCTTGATGTACTGCTCGCAAATTACGGGCTGGGCGATCGTCGCCCTGGCTACATAAGTTGCACCGGCGCCCTGTGCGAGCTTGCAGATATCAAATGGAGGATCTATGGCCCCGTAGGGTGCGGTTGTTGCCTTGGCTCCCAGGGGAGTGGTCGGTGACGCCTGCCCGCCGGTCATCCCGTAAATATTGTTGTTCATTACAACAGCCGTAATGCCTATATTCCTTCTGCATGCATGAATAAAATGGTTGCCCCCTATGGCTGTGCAATCACCATCTCCCATGACATCGACAATGGTAAGCTCGGGATTCGCAAGTTTTATGCCGGTGGCAAAAGCGAGGGATCTTCCATGGGTGGTATGGATCGTGCATGCGTCAATATAACCGGGCATGCGGCTTGAGCACCCGATGCCGGATGCAATAACGGTCTCTTCCCTTTTTTTCCCTGAATCCACTAGGGCTCTGAGGATGGCATGCAGGATGATCCCATGTCCGCACCCGGGACACCACATATGGGGGAAAAATCTCTTTCTCAACCAGTCAAGCACTTCAGGACGGGGCATTATCAGGCCACCTCCTCAATTTTGCCCAGAATTTCGGAGGGCTGGAATAGCTCACCATTTACAAGGCTCATCTGGATGATCCCGGCTTTCCCGTGAACTGCACGCTCCACCTCGTGGATCATCTGACCGAAGTTAAGCTCAGGGACAATAAGTTTGCCTGCTTTTTCAGAAAGCTTCTCTATCTCCCTGTCAGGGAACGGCCAAAGTGTTACCGGCCTGAAATATCCGACCTTTATATTCCTGGCCCTCGCCTGTCTTACTGCGCTCAAAGCGGTTCGAGCCACGCTGCCGTATGCCACAACGATCATTTCTGCATCCTCGACGCTCTCAGTCTCATACTCGACGATCTCATCCCTGTATACATTGACCTTGTCCATAAGCCGGGCTGACTTGAAAGCTATCTCAGTGGCACAGTTGGTCGGGAAACCCCACTCGTTATGGGTGAGTCCGGTTATATGCCACCTGTAGCCATCACCGAATGAAGCCATAGGAGGAAGGTTATCTTCGGGATCGGGCTTATAGGCCATAAAATCATCGGGGCTGCAGGCAGGTTTTTTCCTGTCGATAAGGGTTAGATCACCAGCCTCCGGAACAACGACCTTTTCTCTCATATGTCCAAGCACTTCGTCGCTCATTATTAATACCGGCTGCCTGAAGCGTTCTGCCATGTTGAAAGCCTTTATGGCAACCTCGTAACACTCCTGGACGGATGAAGGAGCATAGGCGATGGTCGCATGGTCTCCATGAGTCCCCCATCGGGCCTGCATGACATCCTGCTGGGCTATCGAAGTAGGCAGACCGGTCGAAGGTCCTCCTCGCATAACATCAACTACTACGATCGGGATCTCCGCCATGTAGGCGAGGCCAAGGTTTTCCTGCTTAAGGGAGAACCCGGGTCCGGACGTAGCCGTCATGGCTTTGTAACCGGCGACAGAACCCCCGATGGTGGCGGCTATTCCGGCGATCTCGTCCTCCATCTGGATGAACCTTCCGTTCACCCTGGGAAGTTCTTCCGACATCACTTCCGCTATCTCAGAAGAAGGAGTTATGGGATACCCTCCAAAGAAACGGCATCCTGCAGCGATGGCCCCATAAGCCAGCGAAACATTTCCCTGCCAGAATTCAATTCTGGGCATCTTCAGCACTCCCCTCAACTGTTATGGCAAGGTCAGGACATATGTTTTCACACTGCTTGCAGCCAATACAATCCTGAACTCTCGCAGGGGTAGACTTGAGGTTATTGTCGAAATCGAAAACCTTCTTTGGACAGATAGCCAGGCAAAGGCCGCACCCTTTGCACCAATGTGAGTTCACTACAACTGAGTACTTCTTCGGCAAACAACTCACCTTCCTTCAAAGCGGTCGATCCCTTGAGGGATCTTTTCCATAATTATTATGCCATCTTGTGAGAACAGGTACAAGCCTTATTGGTATCTATATATTGAATATTGCATTACAAATGGAAATTTCCCATCAAGTGTAAACAATTTTTAGAGGATCCTTGATAACACAGAAGGGGATGAGCTGGTCATCCCCTTCTGATACTGCGCAAATGCAGCGGATTTGAGCTAGACTACAGCAGGTTCAACAAGAAGTTCCCCTCTTTCGAACCTGCTGTAATGCAGCATGTCGATCGGGATCCATGGCTCCTGACCAATGATCAGCTGGGTCAGAAGTTCCCCCGATATCGGGCCGAACATGAATCCATGGCCCGAATAGCCGCAGGAAAGGAAGAATCCTTTGACGTTGTCTGCTTCGCATAGTATGGGCTGTCGATCGGGGGTCATGTTGTAAAGCCCTGACCATTGCCTGACCACCCTTACTCCTTTGGTCCTGGGAAGAAGTTTGATAAATGTTCTGGACATCATTTCAAGGAAATCCCATGATGATCCCATTTCGTAATCTTCCGGGTGACCTTCCGGGCTGCATCCCCCGATGATCGAACCATGGGGCCTCTGCTGAATGTAATAGTTTCCGGAAAAACTCATGAGCATGGGAGGGCAGACACCCGGTTCAACAGGCTCGGTTATGATGATCTCATGCCTTTCGGAAAAATTGGGTATTCTGACCCCGGCCATGTTCGCGATTATCTGGGAGTATCCCCCTGCAGCGTTGACGACTACGGGGGCATCGATCTCACCACGGTTTGTTACAACTCCTGCGATCCTGCCGGAAACGGTCTTTACGTCAGTCACTTCCGTAAACCTGTGGAAGGTCACTCCCAGCCTTTTTGCAGCTTCCATATAGGCGAAAGTCGTAAGGAACGGGTCGGCGTGGCCATCCCTGTTGTGAAAGGTGAAGCCTACTGCGTCATCTGCGGCAAGTCCCGGACAGATCTCCCTGGCTTCGGAATATGATACGACCCTGGTATCGATTCCCAGGCTGTTCTGAAGCTTCATGCTCTTCTGAAGCTGGTCGAACTCACTTTCCTTGTAGGCCACCATAAGGTATCCGCTCTGGTTGAGACCGCAGTCCATGCCCAGTTCTTCGTGAAGCTGTTCGAACTTTTCGACAGCAGCAAGGCCGAAGCGGCAGTTCATCTCTGTGCCCCACTGGGCCCTTATGCCGGCACCACACCTTCCAGTCGAGCCGGAACAGATCGTCCCTTTTTCGAGAACAACGACATCCTTGACGCCCATCTTGGCCAGGTTGTAGGCGATGGAACAACCCTGTACTCCTGCCCCTATAACGACGACATCGGCTGTCCTCTCAAGGGTCATTACTTGTCGCCCCCCTCGGCAAGCACAGCAAGCTTTACCGGTTTTGCAGGAGGACGGAAAGTACCCGGATCGATATCTGCCACAGGGGCGCCTGTTTTGGCAGATATCTCGCGAAGGATCATCTCGCGACAACCTCTCCCCTGGCATGGTCCCATCCCGACACGCAATACTCTTTTCAATTCATCAAAAGTCTCGTAACCCTTGGCGATCCATTCCCTTATCTCGCCCAGGGTGATCTCCTCGCAGCGGCATATAACAATATCTTCCTGTCTTCCACTCATGCCTGCTTCACCACCCTGATAGTGCGGATATCCATGACCAGGTCTCTGGGAACTTCCACATGAACTACCATGGTCCTGTCGTGCATCGGCTCAAGAACCTTGACGATCTTGCCCTTTGAAACCGTATTGCCAATACGGTTAAGGCAGTCAACGGTCTCTCCCTCCTGAGGAAGGGGGAGCATCTCATAGGGCAGCTTCATCAGGGCGACACCGTCCCCGCCCCAGGTAAGGTCGACCACAAAACAGGCCAGGCCTGGACATACCGCAACGCACCTGGCGCAACCTGTACATTTTTCGTAATCGATCTCGGGCTGATCATTGATATCCTTGAAAGCCTTTACAGCTCCTGTAGGACAGCTTGTATGACAGGGATTGCAGGGTATCCTCTGGGGACATTCGATAATTACAAGCCCGTTCTTCTTGTTCTCCCAAAGATCCCTGGGGGGCTCTATTGCACCCTTTCGGGCTTCAGTAAGTACTCCTCCGTTAAAGAGTTTTTCCTTTTCGTTCAATTTGTCACACCCCCCACTCGTTGACGGTGCAGCAGGAGATGCCCTGGCAGATCTTCTGCCCGACCTCTCCGCCCCTGAGATCGGCCAGGCGTCTCTTGAACTCCTCAAGCCGCCCGGAATGTTCCGATGCTTCCCCATGACCAAGGGCTTTGGCTACCCCGACCCCTGCGATCCTTCCCTCAACCATTGCGGCCGACGCCTCTTCTATTCCTGATGCGTCTCCCGCTACCCAGATATCCTTATGGCTGGTCCTCATGAAAAGGTCTCTCTGGGCAACGTGACCGCATAACTGCGGAACAAAGACCATTTCGCAGCCTGCCTGCCAGAGCAGTTCGCATGTGGGGGTAAGACCTACCGCCATACAGATAACATCGGCATCGATCTTTATCTCTTTTCCGGTAGGCTGGAAACGGTCATCGATCTCCTGTATCACGGCGCCTTCGACTATTTTGTCCCCGAGGGCTTCCCTGATCGTGTGACGCAGATAGATCGGCACGCCAAGCCTTCTTATCTTGGCTGCGTGGACCCAGTACCCTCCAACTTTATCCATCGCCTCTACAATGCCTGCAATTTCAACGCCCGCCTGCATTAGCTGGTAGCTGACAATAAGGCCTATATTCCCGGCTCCGACCATGAGAACCTTCTTGCCCGGCACCACCCCGTAAACGTTCATAAGGGTCTGTACTGCCCCGGCACCGTAAACCCCAGGAAGATGATTGTTGGGGAAGGGAAGAAGACGTTCCTGAGCACCAGTAGCCATAACGATCTTTTCCGGTTTGATGCGGAAATATTCATCTTCTCCGATCACGCAGGAAACAACACCGTCTTCCTTGTAGAATCCGGTAGCGGTACAGTTGGTATGGACTTCGACCGTACCCTTATAGGAGTTCAGCTCCTCGAGGAGGATCTCGGAGATCTTGAAACCCCTGGTCCCTGCTCTCTCGTCTTTGGAACCAAAAAACTTGTGAGTCTGTTTGATAAGCTGCCCACCCAGAGCCAGATCGCTGTCGACAAGAGTGACATGGCATCCAAGCGAAGCTGCCTCAAGAGTAGCGCTCAATCCTGCAGGGCCACCCCCAATGACAAGAACCTCTGTCTGCCGCAATCCTTTCACCTTCCCCTCTACTAGGCATCCATAGGTATGACGCCTTTACCCAGCTGCGTTTCGACCCTCATCCCGGTCTTCAGGGGAGTAACGCAGGTGCGGACATTGGGCACACCGTCGACGACCATGAAGCATGACGAACACTTGCCAATAGCACAGAAAAAGCCCCTGGTCTGCTCTTTCGCGGGAGTTATCCTGTATATCCTTACTCCATTGGCATGAAGGGCAGCTGCTATAGGTTCGCCCTCGTAACCCTCCATCTCGATGCCGTCAAAAGAGAATTTGACCTTCTTCGAATGTTTGAACTCAAGGATCGGATGTTTCTCGATCAGATCCATAATCGTGCATCCCTCCTCCGTGTCATGGGCGTAGCCTTGCTTTCCGCTTCAGGTCCATATTCCACCTTCTTCCTCAATCAGCAAGTTCAGTTTTTCACTTATAAGGACAACAGCAAATATAATACACTTCATTGATTATCTTGACCAGTGACTTTTTTTCATTTTTTTTTCTGCACTTCCAATATCGGGGGATCTGAGGTACAGGGCCCTTGCTTCTGAAGGAGACATCCGCTTCCCTGACAGGAGCCCCCCAAGAAGAGCCACTGTACCTCCTCTGGGGTATGTTCTGACTTGTACATCCAGACCTCCTTCCCGAAGTTCTTCTAGAAGGAGCCGGTCATCATTAGCCACGAAACAGAAGGGACCGGCGCCAACAAGCCTTTGCCTCAGAAACCTTATCTCCGAAACATCCGGGGGAGCAACAATATCAGGCAGATCTCTCGTTCCGGTGATGACAGAAAAATAGACTGAACCCTTCCTCGCCCTTGAAAGAGGTACCACTACCCTGTCCCCGTCAAGAAAGGGATTTCCCAGGACCGACAGGCTGTCAATTGTGATAACCGGGATCTTGAGACCTTCAGCAAGACCGCAGGAGTAGGAAAGACCCACCCTGATACCTGTGAAAAGCCCTGGGCCGGAAGTCACTGCTATTGCTTCAAGAGAGGAAAGCGCTGTCCGGCATGACGACATGAGATGACCTGCGAGCAGAGCGAGAAGTGATGACTGTTCCCTGCCTGCCCTTATGTTGAATTCCCCGGCAACCATCCCTGATATCGATAGACCCAGGCAGGCCCATTCGGTTGAACAGTCTACCCCCAGCACCTTCATGATCTCACCCTTTCGAGTTTCAGAACTGAATTGACCGTGAATTCCCTGAATTTCAGGCAAGCCTTCCTGCCAAAACAGGAAAGTCTTAAGATCCTGATGGTCTCATTAGCAGGATCATAAAGGGAAGTTTCAGCGGGATAAGAAAGATCGATCTTCCAGAAACCCTGTTCTGAGGAGATCTTCAAATGGTCTGCCCATTCCACGATAACAACATATCCATCCCTTGAATATTCCTCGAGGTGGAATTCCTCTCCTGAAGGTTCCTCTACCCTGTACAGGTCAACGTGAGCAATGGGTGTTTGTGCCCGGTATTCGTTGATGATGGTAAAAGAGGGGCTTCTGGTATTCTCCCATCCGAATTCGGCCGCAAACCCCCTTACAAATTCGGTCTTGCCTGTTCCCAGTTTCCCGGTCAGACATATTGTTAGCCCCGGATAAGAGAATTTTGCCATTTCCGATCCCAGGAGCCGGGTTTCTTCGGGCTTTCTTGCCACAAAAATAAAGGACTCCTCCCGGCGGCAACCAGGGTTCCCGGAACAGCTCATCAAATCACGTCACCTCGATCTCCAGGTTTCTCAGTTGCGAGATCGCAAGGGGAAGGGTTGAGGCTATCTCCTTGGCGGTAATGCCATCAAACCCGTTTTTTTGCTGGAGCATCTGTCCGGCCAACCCGTGAAGGTACGCGCCTGCGGAAGTTGCCCCGAAACCGTCAAGTCCTGCTGCGGAGAAAGCTCCAATAATCCCGGAAAGGACGTCTCCGGAACCAGGAACGGAGAGAGCTGGCACCAGGAAAGGAATGATCCTGACCCGGCCGGCATCGGAAACAAGAGAGCCGGGCCCCTTAAGAAGGACAGTCCCGAAAAGTGCGGATAGTTCCATCGCGGAACGCAGTCTGGAAGACCCCACATTCTCTCTTGTCGTGGAAAGAAGTGAGGCGGCTTCCCCCTCGTGGGGGGTGAGGATCGTTAAACCGGGTCTGGATCTGTATTCAGGCCATTTCGAAAGGGCGAAAAGGGCATCACCATCTACGCAAAGAACGCCGTTCCATTCTTTCCATACTTTCCGTACAAGCGCCTGGGAAGGCTCCCCCCTGTCGAGGCCCGGACCTATGACCACAGAGTTGAAACGCCCGCCCCATTCTGCAAGGACCTTGTCCCATATCAGAGGGGTCATGCACCCATTCTCCGTCCCGGCCTCCAGAAGGATCATCTCCGGATGGGGGGAGAACATCTGCGTGGAACCGGTCGGGACCGCAGCTATCACTCCACCCGCACCGGCCCTTAATGCCCCGAGGGCAGAAAGCAACGGGGCACCTCTGTACCTGCCGCTTCCACCGATCACAAGAACAGTACCGCGATCGCCTTTATGCATTGAAGGATCTATCCTAGGCAGAATTCCGGGAACATCCTCCGCGCATAACAGCTCAAAATTCGATCCTGGCTTGAGGAGAGCACCAGCAGGTAATCCCAGACCAACTGTCTCGATATCACCCCTGAATGCTCTTCCCGGCATTATCTCGAGCCCTGGTTTCCTGGCGAATAGGGTGACTGTAAGATCAGCCTTTACGGCCTCACCTTCTACTTTGCCTGACGAGGGATCGACTCCGCTGGGGATATCAATGGATACGACAGGTACCGTGTGTCCCATCGAACGGATGGCCCTCAGTATCTCGCCTCGTGGCGCTCCGGAAGAACCTGTTCCCAGCAGAGCGTCAATAACAAGATCCTCGTTCTGCAGGATCGACCGCAGTTCACTGTCAGATATCAGGGAAGAGAACAGGGTCCTGCCCCCCATTTTGCAAAAAACGTCCAGGTTGGTCTTGAGGTCTGCTGTATATTTGCCAGGCGAAGAAGTCAGCAGGACTCTGACCTCTTTTCCCTCTGCAACAAGAAGCCTTGCAGCGGCTACTCCATCACCGCCGTTGTTCCCTCCCCCACATGCAATGATGATCTTTTTCGCATGGGGAAATCTTCTTATGACAGAATCTGTAACTCCCCTGGCAGCATTTTCCATCAGAACGAGGGAAGGTATCCCTATTTCATCAATGGCATACCTTTCAGCCCGTCTGATATCATTGGCATCGAAAAGAAACAACGGGGATCACCCCTCTATGACCACGACGGCGATAGCGAGATCGCCATCGTGGGTTATGCTCACATGTACGGTACTTCCGCCTCCGGAAATGAAGAGGGCCTCCGCGTTGCCGGAAAGCCGGATGCAGGGAACGCCGTTCTCCCTTTCCAGTGATATATTCAACAGCCCTGTCTTTCCCAAACCCCACCTGCCCGCCTTGGCAAAAGCTTCTTTCGCGGCAAATGCCGCAGCCAGGTGCCTGGCTTTACAACCATGCCTGGAAGCATGGTCTTTCTCGGACTCCGTGAAGACCTTATCAGTGAAACGAGGGTTTTGAAGGGCTTTTTCGATTCGTGCCACATTGCATACGTCAATCCCGATCCCCTTGATCATTCTTTCCCTCCTTCTGTCTGAACAGATTATATGCCAAAACCTGGCAGACTATCAGGAAGGGCTGAAGCAACGGCCTATTGTTTTCGTTATGCGGCAGGAAACATCAAGGGCATCTCTGGTTCCTCAATACCAAGAAATGAAACGCTCAAAAAAAGAGCTCCCCCTTGCATTTCAAGGGAAAGCTCTGAAGAATAACCTGTACAAGATGTCTGTTTTCGCCCCCCTTCCCTGAATGGAACAGCTATCAGGATCAATGGGGGAAAGCCGGGAATAATATCAACTGGTGGGTGGTGCAGGACTCGAACCTGCGACCTCTTCCGCGTCAAGGAAGCGTTCTTCCTCTGAACTAACCACCCAGGCGTGTTGCATTTTACCCGCGCTATGATACCTTGTCAATGATCCTCCTCCACTCGTACATCCCTATTGCTGCGGCGCTCGCAGCGTTCAGGGACCCGGTACTCCCCTTCATAGGGATCCGCAGAAGAAAGTCACAGGATGCTGCGGCAAGTCTTGAAAGCCCGGAACCCTCGCCGCCCACGACAAGAACAGTTCGCCCCGGAAGATCCCTGTTCCCAAGTTCTTCATCCGCCCCATGATGAAGGCCGACTGCCCAGTAACCCATTTCCTTCAGATCCTTTAGCGCTCTGGCCACGTTGACCACACCGGCCACGGGTACCCTGGCAATGGCTCCGGCGCTCGTCTTCATCACGGTAGAGGTGGGCAGGGCCGACCTGCGCTTTGGGATAACAATAGCATCTGCGCCGAAAACTTCAGCGCTCCTGGCTATTGCACCGAGGTTCTGCGGGTCCTGGATATGATCAAGGAGGATAAGGAGGGAATGCCCCCCATGGTTTGTAACCTGCGTGGGAAGGGATCCTATATCTACAACACCTACCGGCATCATTTTTACGGCTACGCCCTGATGCCTTCCACCCGGGCATAACCTGTCAAGAAGGGAGGGTTTTACGATCTGCCAGGGAATACCCGATCCCCTGCACAGATCGATCATCTTGTCCCTTTCCATGCCTTTCAGCCTCTCCGAGATCATAACCCTTGAGCAAAGCTGCGGGGCAGATCCCAGTGCTGACAACACGGCATTCCTTCCGTAGACATTATCTTCTTCTTTACCCGTGGGAACTTCAGGAAACCGATCCATGCCCGCCCCTCTCTCTTAACTGATCCAGGAACTTGCGCAGGTGGGCAGCAGTATGCCCCTTGTTGTTTTCGGTTATTTCAGATGGCGTCCCTTCCGCAACAATGCTTCCCCCTTCAAGTCCCCCCTCGGGGCCCAGATCGATTATGTGGTCCGAGGAGGCCAGAACGTCCAGGTTGTGTTCTATCAGCACCACCGTGTTTCCCTGGTCGACGATCTTTTGAAGAAGGATCAGAAGTTTCCTTACATCAAGGTAGTGAAGGCCTGTAGTAGGTTCATCCAGGAGATAGATCGCATGCCCGCGGAACTGTTTGCCAAGCTCCTCTGCAAGTTTTACCCTCTGGGCCTCTCCCCCGCTTAATGTGGTCGCTGGCTGGCCAAGACGGATATATCCGAGTCCCGCTTCCCTGAGGACAGAAAGTCTCCTCGATATCCTCGGGATATCCCCGAAAAAAACCACGGCCTCATCCACAGACATTTCGAGGACTTCAGCTATGTTCTTTCCTTTATACCTTATTTCCAGTGTTTCCCTGTTGTATCTCCTGCCGTGACACACATCGCATTTCACGTAGACATCGGGCATGAAGAGCATGGATATCTTGACCTCTCCATCCCCTCTGCAGGCTTCGCAGCGACCACCCTTGACGTTGAAACTGAAACGACCGGGTTTATATCCCCGGATCTTCGACTCTGGAAGAGAGGCGAAAAGCTCGCGGATCGGAGTGAAAAGCTGGGTGTAGGTCGCTGGATTGGAACGCGGTGTCCTACCGATCGGAGCCTGATCTATCATCACCACGCTTTTCAATGCTTCCCACCCTGAAATTTCACGGTGCTTCCCTGCCCTCTCCCTGAAGTTGCGGTCAAGCCTCCTCTTTAGTCCTTTGAAGAGCACTTCGTTCATAAGGGTGCTTTTACCGGACCCTGAAACTCCGCTGATACAGACAAGACGGCCCATGGGGATCTTCACGTCGATCCCCTTCAGGTTGTTCTCTTCAGCTCCAAGTATCCGGATCTCTCCGTTCATCTTTTTCGGATCTGCGGCCCTTATGGATACACCAGAATCAGAACCATCGATAAAAGGTCCTGAAAGGGACCCGGCTGCTACAATATCTGAAGGTTCCCCGAAGGCTATGACCTTGCCTCCCAACTCTCCTGCAGCTGGGCCAAGTTCTATAATGTAATCGGCTCTTATCATTGTGTCCCTGTCGTGCTCCACAACCAGGACCGTATTATCAAGGTCCCTGATCGATTCCAGCGTATCCAGGAGCCTGGAGGTGTCTCTCGGGTGAAGCCCTATCGTGGGTTCATCAAGAACATAAAGGACACCGCTAAGTTTTGAGCCGATCTGGGTAGCTAACCGGATGCGCTGACTCTCACCTGAACTCAGAGTGTCTGACCTCCGGGAAAGCGCAAGGTAACCGACACCTACGTCAACCATGAATGAAAGCCTTTTGGATATCTCGTCAATGATCCTTCTTGCAGGTTCGGTCATGAGCTGTTGAAATCCAGACTCCTGCAATCTTGTCAGTAATTGTAATACGGGCATATCCACCATATCCCCGATGGTCAACCCGTCAACCTTTACGGAAAGGGCTTCCGGTCGCAGTCTTTTACCAAAACAGGACTGGCAGATATCTTCCGCCCGGTAACCCGCCAGTTCGTTCAAAATTGATTCGGATTCGGTATCCTTCCACCTTGTTTCAAGCCAGGGGATAAGACCTTCATACCTTCCCATGTAATGCATCTCTTTGCTGCCTTCCCGATAGGTCATGGGAACCCTGCTCGTATCCCCTGACAGGATGACTGTTTTCTGTTCTTCCGGAAGGTCACGGAAGGGACGATCAAGATCCCATCCCCTGAACATGGCAAGGGAAGCCAGTTTCCTCAGCATGTAATGTTTGTTCTTCCATGGAAGAAGAGCGCCCTCGAAAGGTTTGGCCTCGGGATCCAGGGCCAGTTCTTCCGAAAAATACTGGTGGCTGCCCAACCCGTTGCAGGCAGGGCATGCTCCTGCGGGGTTGTTGAACGAAAAAAGCCGGGGTTCTATCTCTGGAAGAATGATGTCGCATTCAGGACAGGCGAATTTTTCTGAAATAATGATCTCTCTTTCCTCGATAAGAAGCATAAGATAACCCTGGCTTAGAGAGAGCGCGTTCTCCACGGCTTCGGCAAGCCTGTCCCTCCTGCTCCCGTCAACGGTCAGCCTGTCTATGAATATTTCAATATTGTGTTTTTTGTTCCGGTCCAGGGGGATCTCTTCTTCAAGCCAAAGAATAGTACCGTCAACCCTGGCCCTGAGGTACCCTTCCTTCTGGTATTGGAGGAAAAGATTCCGGAACTCGCCCTTCTTGCCTCTTGCCACAGGCGACAGAACATCGACTCTTTTACCTTCATGCTTTTGCAAGAGCATTTCCAGTATCTCATCCACACTGTGTCTCTCGACTGGTTTGCCGCACTGAGGGCAGGAAGGGGTACCTGTCCTGCCGAACAAAAGACGCAGATAGTCGTAGACCTCCGTTACCGTTCCTACTGTTGACCTGGGGTTGTGTGAAACCCCCTTCTGCTCTATGGATATGGCCGGAGACAGGCCCGAGATGTCGTCCACATCCGGCTTATCCTGTATCCCCAGGAACTGTCTCGCGTAAGACGCAAGGGATTCGACATAACGTCTCTGACCCTCGGCATAGATCGTGTCGAAGGCAAGTGACGATTTTCCTGAACCGGATGGACCGGTAATTACGACCAGCCTGTTCTTAGGGATCCTTACGTCGATGTTTTTTAGATTGTGCTGTCTGGCGCCTCTTACCTCTATCCATTGCGGCACGATAAATTTCGCCTCCCTGTGCTGCTTGCAGCATATCCCTTATCCGGGCCGCCCTTTCAAAGTCGAGATCCTCGACGGCTTTCCACATCATCTGCTCAAGTTCCTGGCGGGTGAATCCGTCTCCCCCCGGCCTCAGGAATATATCGTCAGTGAGGTCTTCCATAAGTTTTTCGGGAAGAAGGGAGGTAACTCTCTTCTGGATCGTTTGAGGGGTTATGCCATGTTCCAGGTTGTAACTCGTCTGCTTTTGCCTTCTCCTTGAAGTCTCTTCCAGGGCAGACTTGATGCTCCCTGTCTCCTGGTCTGCATAAAGGATGACCTTCCCTGAGGTGTTCCTTGCCGCCCTGCCGATGATCTGGATCAGGGATCTTCTCGACCGGAGGAAACCCTCCCTGTCTGCATCTACGATACCCACAAAGGATACCTCGGGAAGATCGATGCCTTCCCTGAGAAGGTTGACGCCTACGAGCACCGAAATATCACCTTTTCGGAGATCCCTTATGAGCTCGGTCCTTTCAAATGCATCCAGTTCGGAATGAATATACTTCACCTTGAAGCCAATTTCAGAAAGATATTCCGAAAGATCTTCGGAGGATCGTTTTGTAAGGGTGGTGACCAGTGCGCGTTCCCCTTTGGAGACTACACCCCTGAGCCTTTCCGTAAGGTCGTCGATCTGCCCGGTCGCAGGGACGACTAACACCTCTGGATCCACAACCCCGGTCGGTCTCACTATCAGTTCGGCCACATTTGAAGAAATGTTCATTTCCCAATCCCCGGGTGTTGCGGACACAAAACACGCCTGCCTGAGGAACAGACAGAATTCTTCCCATTTAAGGGGACGGTTGTCAAGACAGGATGGAAGTCTGAAACCATGATCAACAAGCGTCTGTTTCCTGGCTCGATCCCCGTTGTACATGCCCTGAACCTGTGGGATGGTAATATGGGATTCGTCAATAAAAAATAAAAAATCATCGGGGAAAAAGTCGAGCAGAGTACCGGGAGTCTCACCTGGCATCCTCCCGTCGAGTAGCCTTGAGTAGTTTTCGATACCGGAGCAATACCCAACCTGGGAGAGCATCTCCATATCGTACTTTGTCCTCATCTCAAGCCGTTGGGCTTCGAGAAGTTTTCCCTGGGACCGGAAGAGCTCCACCTGGATCCGCAGTTCCTCTTCGATACTGGGAAGGGCCTCAGCTATGGCTTCGGTTGAGGTTATGTAATGCTGGGCGGGAAAGATGGCGGCATGCTGTTTTGCGAGGACACGTTTGCCTGTCAGGGGTTCTATCTCCTCGATCCTCTCAATAACGTCCTCCTCCATGAAGATCCTCACGGCAAGGTCGCTATAGGCGGGGAATACCTCTACGACACCACCCCTCGCCCTGAAATTCCCCGGCTCAAGGACCATATCGTTCCTCTCGTAATGATTGGCAACAAGCCGTTCCATAAAATTTCTCCGGTTGCAGGTTTCACCAACAGAAAAACGGAAGATGGCATCCTCGTATGCCTTCCTTTTCCCCAGCCCATATATGCAGGAGACGCTCGCCACAACAACCACGTCACGCCTTTCAAGGAGTGTCTTCGTAGTTGCCAGCCTCAGTTTCTCTATCCTCTCGTTTATTGAAGCATCTTTTTCAATGTAGACATCAGAAACCGGCACATATGCTTCAGGCTGGTAGTAGTCATAATAACTGACAAAATAGTTGACAGCATTGTCAGGAAAGAACTCTTTGAACTCACTGTAGAGCTGTGCCGCAAGTGTCTTGTTATGGGCAAGCACAAGGGCAGGCCTCTGCAGTTTCTCAATAATGTTAGCCATGACAAAGGTCTTTCCGCTACCCGTTACACCAAGGAGGCATTGAAAGCGATCCCCCCTATGGAAACCGTCGGCAATTCTGTCGATTGCCTCGGGCTGGTCTCCTGCGGGGGGCCATTCGGATCTTAAGATGAAACTGCTAATATCATTGGCCATTTTCTTCCCCCAAAGCCTTCTGGCACTGAAGAGAAAAGAGCGTCCGGTCGTTTGATCCCGTCCGAACGCTCAATGAAATAAATTGAACAGGGTATGGGTTTACTGCCGATCCGGGAGTGCTCAGGCCACGGACCCTTCTTCCAGCCGACCGTCCCCGGGATCCGGCTGCGGATCCTCGCCGGTGCCCGCTATCCCCTCTTCAAGAAGCGCATCCAGCCTGTCGCCCTCTATTACCTCTTCGACCAGAAGGGTTCTGGCAATATGCACGTGAACGTCATAGTTCTCTTTCAATATGGTTCGAACTCTTTCGTAGCATTCCTCAACTATGCTCCTGACTTCCTGGTCTATGGCGTAAGCGACCTCATCGCTGTAGTTCCTGTCCTCCATTATGTCGCGCCCGAGGAAGACTTCGTGCTGTTTCCGGCCCAGGGTCACTGGACCCAGAGTATCGCTCATCCCGAATTCAGTTACCATCTGTCTTGCTATCTGAGTGGCCCTTTCCAGGTCATTCTGTGCTCCAGTGGTAATATCGGAGAAGTGGATCTCTTCTGCAACGCGCCCTCCGAAAAGAACGCAGATCCTGTTGATCAGTTCCTTCCTGGACATCAGGAAACGATCTTCTTCAGGAAGTTGCAGGGTATAACCAAGGGCCTTGTGTCCCCTCGGTATGATCGAGATCTTATGGACCGGATCACAACCAGGTATCATTTTGGCCACAAGAGCATGTCCGACTTCATGAAAGGCAATTATCTCCTTCTCATGGTCACTGATAAGCCGGGTCCTTCTTTCTGGCCCGGCAAGTACCCTGTCAATGGCCTCTTCGAATTCGGCCATGGAGATGCTCTTTTTATCCTGCCTTGCCGCCAGCAGTGCCGCTTCATTCACCAGGTTGGCAATGTCGGCCCCGACAAATCCGGGGGTCCTTTTCGCTATTACCTCAAGGTCGACACTCTCTTCAATTTTCATTTCTCTCAGGTGAACCTTAAGGATCGCTTCCCGTCCATTTCTGTCAGGGCGATCCACCACGATGTGCCGGTCGAACCTGCCCGGCCGGAGAAGGGCCGGGTCCAGAATGTCCGGCCTGTTCGTTGCCGCGATCAGAATGATCCCGGTCGAGACATCGAAACCGTCCATCTCAACCAACAGTTGGTTCAGAGTTTGTTCACGCTCGTCATGCCCGCCTCCCAGGCCGGCACCCCTCTGCCGTCCGACAGCATCTATTTCGTCAATAAAAACAATACATGGCTGATTCTTCCTGGCCTGTTCGAACATGTCACGTACACGGGCCGCACCGACCCCCACGAACATTTCCACAAAGTCGGAACCGCTTATGCTGAAGAAAGGGACTTCTGCCTCTCCAGAGCAAGCCCTTGCCAGAAGTGTCTTACCGGCCCCCGGGGGGCCAAGCAGCAGTACTCCCTTGGGGATCCTTGCCCCGAGCCGGGAAAATTTTGAGGGGTCTTTGAGGTAATCGACTACCTCCTTCAGTTCCTCCTTGGATTCATCACATCCTGCAACATCCGCAAAGGTGACTTTAGGCCTGTTATCCAGGAACATCTTGGCTTTGTTCTTGGCAAAACTCATCACCTTGTTGCTTCCGCCCTGCATGTGGTAGAGGATGAATATCCAGGCCCCTATAAGGAGAAGCGTCGGGAACAGGGATGACATCATTGTTACCCACCAGGGGGATTTGGCAGGGGGCAGCACCTCCACCTGGACCCCTCTCTCGGCAAGCTGGGGCGCCAGGTCGCCTATCCCGACGGCAATTGTCCGGAATTTCCTGTCGCCCTCCCTGGTCCCCCTTATCGAGTCCCCCTCGATGGAGACCTGTTGGATCTTGCCATCCCTGAAATAGTTAAGAAATGCACTGTAACTTATCGTTTCGTATTCATCAGGGCTTTGTACCGGCGAAAGGAACATGTTGACCAGGCTGACGACCAGAACTATCATCACCAGGTAAAGCCCAAGATTCTTAGCCATTCTTCCCAATACTTTCCACCTCTCGTTCTTGTGACCTCGAAAGCCCGGGTTCAGTCCTTTGCTACAAGAGTGTAGATCTCGGGCAGATTTCTCCATTTCCCTGAATAATCCAGGCCATAGCCTACCACAAATTCGTCAGGGATTTCGAAACCTTTGAAAGATATTTCTATCTCCGTCTTCCTCCTGGAGGGCTTGTCGAGGAGCGCGCAGATCTCAAGCATCTCGGGCTCTCTTTCCCTGAGTATATTGACGAGATAGGAAAGGGTCAGACCCGTGTCTACGATATCCTCGACAATTATCACATTTTTGCCGTTTATGTCGATATCGAGGTCTTTCGTAATCCTGACCACTCCGCTTGATTCAGTTGAGGACCCGTATGATGTCACTCCGAGGAAATCAAGTTCAGTATTCATGGATACAGGAAACTCCCTTACAAGGTCGGAAAGGAATACAACCGCGCCCTTTAGCACGCCGATGATAACCAGCTCCCGATCCCCATAAGCGGAACTGATATCAAAGGCAAGTTCCCTGACCCTCTCCTGGATAATTTGCTTTTTGATCATGACTTCCCCGAGCTCGTAAGACATCACCGGACTCCCCTCTCCTTATCCGGGCATAGGCAGCGGGCCTTGAGTCGCAATGCCTGCCCTTCTTCAACTACATTCCTGCCTGTGAATATGCCTGAGAACGGTATCCACGACCGGCCTACGGACCGTACCAGTGGCCATTCTTTCTCTGCCCACCAGGGTATCCTTCCGGCATGACCACCTTTTTCCCCTGAAGTTGCCACACTTTCCAGTTCCAGGAGGCGTACATCGCCTATCGGCAAAGTACAGGCCGCTTCCCCTACAAAATGTGGAGAGTTTTCGACCATCTCCCACAGGAATTCCCACTTGCCCCACCTGAAAGAACCTCTCTCCCCCTCTATCCTGATACTGGCAGAGGGCGGCCCATCGTTAGTGAAGATCCCCCTTGGCAACAGGGAGATCAACCCCCTGGATCCGCACAGTTCCAGATCCTTTTCCCACTGGAACCGCCAAGGCCTTGAGCCTCCAGATACAAGCCCCATAAGGGAATCGGTTTTGCTCCTGGAGAGCGGGGACAACCCGAGATCCCGGCCCTCGTATGCGAAAAGGGATCGGACAAGCCATTCATTCATCGCCAGGAGTGATCCCGTCCTCCAGGCACGCAGGGCAAGGGGTTGTTCGGTTCTGGTCCATGATGCAATGTGTCGGGCCCGATCCTCCCTCATCCTTTCAAGATCTGACAGGTCTGACGAAAGGCCAATAAGATGTTCGACAAAGCGGGGATTCCCATCCCTGCAAAGGGAGGGAAATATCACGTTTCTTATCCTGTTCCGGAAGTAACACGTCTCTTCGTTGGATTCGTCGGTAACCCACGGCACTGATCTTTCCCTGAGAAGATCCTGGAGTTCCGTCCTGAAACACCTGATCACAGGCCTGACGATCTCTTCCCTGGCGCCGGGGATCCCTCCCAGTCCTCTTATACCCGTCCCTCTAAGCAAATTCAGAAAAACGGTCTCGGCAGAATCATTAGCGGTATGGCCGGTAGCTATAAATGTCGCCCCGAAGTCTGAAGCTGCCCTTCTCAAAAATCCGTACCTTTCCCTTCTTCCAGCTTCCTCAAGGGTTTCGCCCTTTCGTCGCATGGAAGGTATATGGAGGTGCTCTACCCTGCATTCGATCTGCCACTCACGGCAGATCTCCTCTACGAATTCAGCATCACGGAGGGCTGTTTCCTGCCGGAAACCATGCTCGAGATGAGCGACAAAGACCCTTCCTCCCCAGAAGAAGCGAAGGAGCCATAACATGGCCATAGAATCGCTGCCTCCAGAAACGGCTGCAACTACAGATCCTTCTCCAGACCACCATCCCTGTTCCTGACCAGCCTCCCTGAAACGGTCCAGAACCCTGCTGTCCGATGAAAGCCGATGTTCCTTTCCGGTCATTCCCCTTTCCTTCCTCCAGGATGATCTATTAACCGCTTAACCCGGGAAAAATCTTTTTTCAGTTGACCTATCCCTTTTTCAATTCCTTGGCCCAACTGTCCTTCAGGGGTACGATCCTGTTAAACACCAGTCTGTCTTTTGAATGATCAGGATCTGCTACGAAATACCCGTGCCTCAGGAACTGGAACCTGTCCATAGGCTTGACAGCAGAAAGATACGGCTCAACCATACAACCGGTCAGAACCTGGACAGAATCCTTGTTGAGATGATCCTTGTAATCGTGCCCTTCCTCCATATCATCCATATCCCTCAGGTCAAAAAGATTGTCATAAAGCCTGATTTCCGCTCTGGCAGCATGTCGCGCGCTTACCCAGTGCAGGGTGCCCCTTATCTTTCTTCCATCGGGTGCCTCCCCGCCCCTGGAGTCAGGATCATATTCGCAAACGACTTCAACCACCCTGCCTGCCTCATCTTTTTTAAAACCCTTACATTTTACTATGTAGGCGTGCTTTAGTCTCACTTCAGATCCCGGGAAGAGGCGGAAAAATTTTTTTGGAGGATCCTCCATAAAATCATCTTGTTCAATATGGACCTCCCTGCTGAATGGCACCTTCCGGTAAGTCGGGACCTCCGCCTCGGGGTTTACCAGAACGTCAACTTCTTCGGTTTTTCCTTCAGGGTAATTTTCAATGACCAGCTTCAGAGGCCTGAGTACGGCCATTGCCCTGGGCGCGGAAAGGTTGAGTTCTTCCCTTATGCAGTGGTGCAGAAGTTCGACATCCACAAGACTGTTGGCCCTGGACACTCCGATCTTGCGGCAGAATGACCGGATAGAGGAAGGGGTAAAACCTCTCCGCCTGAGGCCGCTTACTGTAGGCATCCTGGGGTCGTCCCAACCTTTTACGACACCCTTTGAAACAAGTTCCAGGAGTTTCCGCTTGCTCATCACCGTATAGGTAAGGTTAAGCCTTGCAAACTCATATTGCCTGGGTCTTGAGGGAACGGGAACGTTTTCTATGAACCAGTCGTAAAGCGGACGATGGTCCTCGAACTCGAGGGTGCAGATCGAGTGGGTGACCCCTTCAATGGCATCCTCGTATCCATGGGCAAAATCGTACATGGGATAGATGCACCAGTCATCGCCCGTCCGATGGTGCGATTGGTGGAGTACCCGGTACATAACAGGATCCCTCATGTTCAGATTCGGGTGCGACATATCTATTTTCGCCCTGAGGACACATTCCCCCTCCCTGAACGATCCCTCCTTCATTTTCTGGAACAGTTCCAGGTTCTCCTGAACAGACCTTCCCCTGAAGGGAGATTCTTTCCCCGGTTCTGTCAGGGTTCCTCTTGTAGTTCTGATCTCATCGGCAGATTGGTCGTCAACGTAGGCCTTTCCGTCTTTTATGAGACAAATTGCCCATTGGCAGAACTGGTCGAAGTAATCCGAAGCGAACCTGAGATTGGTCCATCGGAAACCTAGCCATGCCACATCCTCCATTATCGATTCCACATATTCTGTCTCCTCCTTGCTCGGGTTGGTATCGTCAAAACGAAGGTTGCACTCCCCCCCGAACAGATCTGCCAGTCCGAAATTCAGACAGATCGACTTGGCATGGCCGATGTGCAGGTAACCATTGGGCTCCGGCGGAAATCGTGTAATGACTTTACTGACCCTGCCGGATTCAATATCATCCATGATGATCTGTTCGATAAAATTGCTGCCTCTTTTTGTCGGTTCATCCGTCATGATGATCATCACCTTCTTTAAACGGGATCTGTTTTACAGGCCATCAAGATCACGGGGGCTCTCCCGCATGGATACAATACACCATAAATGAGGGTTTTAAATCCCGTTGGGGCAAAGCCTGGCAATCTGCCTGTCTATTCTTGCACACCCGGTTCAGGTGCTCCGGGATCCCGAAAACCGGGTAAAAAATAGCCCCCAGCTGATGCTGGGGGCCTTGTGATCTCCAAGTGGTGGCGGTGAGTGGAATCGAACCACTGACACTGCGGGTATGAACCGCATGCTCTAGCCAACTGAGCTACACCGCCGAAGAAATGGTTGCGGGGGCAGGATTTGAACCTGCGACCTTCGGGTTATGAGCCCGACGAGCTTCCTGACTGCTCCACCCCGCGATATCCAGACCTTCTTGGTGCCGGGCGCGGGAATCGAACCCGCACGGACTCTCGTCCACAGGATTTTAAGTCCCGTGCGTCTACCTATTCCGCCAGCCCGGCCAGCGGAACTCATTATATGCATCGCTTACTGCGGCGTCAACCCCGGGGATCCGCGACTTTCTGACATTTTCGTCTGTTCCACCGCGGAACTTTCACATCTGCGGATGCTTGCTCCAAATAGTAGTCAGTGCTAGAATATGCTAAAGCATTTAACTGAGGGGGGTTTTGGCATGGCTGAAAAGTGGAAGGATCGTCTGACAGACCAGTTGTGCGAGGCAATCCTGTCACTTGAGACTGTCGATGATGTGTACCGGTTTCTGGAGGATATCGCAACAATAGGAGAGATCAGGGCCCTTGCGCAAAGGCTTGAGGTGGCTAAACTTCTCAGCGAGGGTTTCACTTATCCCCAGATCGCACAGCAGACCGGAGCGAGTACCGCCACAATTAGCCGGGTAAAGAAATTCCTGGAATATGGAGCTGACGGCTACAAACTGGTTCTTGAACGTCTTAAAAAATAGCGGCCGTAGATCCAGGTATGCGATCTGCCCGGGCGCCCTGATCCCAGGGCGCTTTTTTATCTCAACAACCTGCTTGCCAGGTTCTCCTTTACACCCATCGCCCCGGTAGGGCATAATTCATGACAGCAAAGACAATGAACACACTTTGCCCGGTCGATAGCCGGGAAACCGTTCTTACCGGCCTCAATGGCTCCTGTGGGACAGACATCCCTGCATATGCCGCACCTCGTGCATTCTCCCTCATCAAGCCTCGGTTTCAGGGTAACTAACTGATGTGCCGCCCCGCGAAGAAAGGAGGGGACCATCCTTATTGCAGACGGGGCCCTTACGAATCCGGCGCAGGGAAGATCCTTCCATTCCGCCCCGACAAGATCAATCTCCTCTCTTTTGAAGGGACCGTTAAATCTTTCTGCAGCGAGAGCCAGCATCGGTATAGACATGGGGTTTCTGTATCCCATTATCACGGCCTGGACAAAGTCCAGAGCCAGCGCGTTGTCCGAGGCAGCGATCCAGCCTGTCGTTCTGCTCCTGCCATGGGAAGGACCGTATCCCTCCATGCCTTCCACAGCATCGAGGATACAGAAATCAGGGATCCTTGAAGAAAATATATCTACGATAGCATCGGCCAGGAACATTTTGCCCTTGACGCCGTGGGCCTTCTTTCTGGTATCGGTATCAGCTATCCCGAACATGTTCTTTATGGCCCCGGTTATCCCGGTTTCGACGTGTGTCTTAAGTTTTGGCACATCGATGAGGCATGAGGACCTTAGCGCGCTTTCACAGACCCTTACAGTACCTAATGACCTTGCACCCTCAGGTGATACTTCCCTGAAACCGTTCCTTGAAAGAAGTCCTGTTGCGACAGGCAGTTCATCCGATATGGCAGCCATCCCCGTCTTTCGGAAGAGTTCCTCTTCCTGGTGTCTGAATATATAACCGGGGTTGTCCCCGATATGGATATCGCGGCATCCTGACTCAAGAAGCATTACAGATATTGCCCTGAGAACTTCCGGATGGGTAGTAACCGCCCGGACTGGTTCCCTCGGGGAGAGGAGGTTGGCTTTCAGGAGTGCTGATGCCGTCGTGAAAGGAAACTTTCCCGAGAGGCGGACTGCCTCCCTGACACTGTCAGAAATTACAGGTCTGCTGTAGGATCCGCACCTGACGCAGGAAACGACTGGACGGCCTTTAGTCATGGAATTTCTCCTGTCCTTGCAAAATAGCACCTGTCCGGAAGGGGACACTCATCGCAGAAGACTTTCCTGGAGGTGCAGATATTGCGGCCGTGGGTGATCATGTTCAGGTGGGCTTCAAGGTAACGTTCTTCGTCCACGACCTTTTCCATGACCGACTGGATCTCTTCCGGGGTCATGTCTCCTGAAGCCCACCCCAGTCTTCGGGATACCCTGGCCACGTGGGTGTCTACAGGGAAGGCGGGTCTGCCCAGGTCAAAAAGAAGAACGCAGGCTATCGTTTTTGGTCCGATACCCCCCATTCCCTTCAGGAACCCGGCAATTTGAGGGGTCTCCCAGTGCTTCATCTTCCTCAGGGAATATTCGCCAAAGCGCGACCTGACCCGATCAAGGACGGAAAGGATCCTTTGTGCCTTAATGTTCGCGATCCCTCCTGTCCTTATCGCTTCCGCAACTGTATCCTGAGAGGCGCTGGCCACCCTCTCCCAGGAAGTGAACCGGGCTTTCAGTTCGCTGAAAGCCCGGTCACGATTCCTGTCGTTGGTATTCTGGGAAAGAATGGTCAGGATCAGACCATCAAGAGGATCATCCGAGTAGGGCGGGTGCTGAACGATCCCGTTCTTCCACAGTCTTTCCAGGTCATCGAGGCATGAATCGACGATCGTCCGAAGAGGTGGATCGGATAGCCTCATTCTTCACCCTCGTCTTCTTCCCTTTCAATGTCATCATCTGTATCCTCTGGTCCAGTCTTTGTCTTCTTTCCTTCCGATGTGCCACCCCTGCGGTTCTTCGAAGCTTTTTTGTACCACTCGCCCAGCCTTTCGGACGACCTCCCGTAGACACTGTCAGGGGGGAACTTCCCTTTCTCATCGGGTCTCCCTGCCTGGACCCCTGTAAGCAACTCTATTCCTTCATCGATCGTGGAAACGGCCCAGATGTTGAATTTCCCTTTTTCCACAGCCTCAAGTACCCTGTGGTCAAGCATCAGGTTTTTCACGTTCTGTCGAGGAATGACAACTCCCTGCCGACCGGTAAGACCCCTGACTTGGCAGTAATCGAAGAACCCTTCGATCTTTTCGTTCACCCCACCTATGGGCTGGATGTTCCCATGCTGGTCCACTGAACCCGTCACAGCGATCGACTGCTTCAGGGGGACACCGGAGAGAGCGGAAAGGATGCAGTATAGTTCCGTCGAAGAGGCACTGTCACCTTCGATACCCCCGTAAGTCTGTTCGAAGGTTATCCGTGCCGTAAGGGAAAGGGGATGATCCTGCGCAAAGAGCCTCCCAAGGAAACTGTCGAGGATAAGAAGCCCTTTGTTATGGATCGGGCCTGTCATCTTGACCTCCCTTTCGATGTTCACGATCCCCTCGGCACCCATGTAAACGTTGGCTGTTATCCTGACAGGATGACCGAAAGTGTTATCCCTCATATCAACGACGGTAAGACCGTTTACCTGTCCAACCACCTCACCGTCGGTGAGGATCCTGATAGAGTCTTCCTCGAAAGCCCGTCGGATCCTTTCCTCTACCAGGTTTGTCCGGAATGTCTTCTCCTCCAGGGCCTTCCTTACCTCCATTCTCCCAACGACATCAAGATTCGCAGCCAAAGCCCAGGCAGATGATTCAACTACCGTCTCGGCTATCCTGTTGAACTGTGTTGACATCCGGTCGTTATCCCCTGAAAGCCTTGCAGACCATTCGATCAGTTCCGCCACTCCGTCGGAAGAGAAGGGGAGAAGGTTTTCCTTCTTGGCGTAACCTGCCACAAAACAGGCCATCTGCTTTTCTGTTTCGATATCCCGTGGCATGTCTATGTCAAAATCCGCCTTTATCTTGAAAAGTTTCTGGAATTCCGGATCATAGATGAGAAGCAGATGGTACATGTGCCTTGTTCCTATCATTACGACCTTCAGGCTAACGTGTATTGGTTCCGGCCGCAGGGATGAAACCGGGATAACGCCAAGCTGTTCCCCAAGGTTCTCTATCACCAGTTCACCCGTACGAAGTGTCCGTTTCAGGGCATCCCAGGACATGAAATTCCTGATAATTTCCTCTGCCTGGAGTACCAGGTATCCACCATTGGCCTTGTGGATCACCCCTGCTATGATCTTTCGAAAATCGGTGGTAAGCATCCCCTGCCGGCTCTCGTACTCTACCTTGCCAGCAAGGTTGTAGTAGGTAGGGTTGGTCTCCCAGACAACTGGAGCCCCGCCTTCCGGATCGTTCGAAACGAATACGTTCACCAGGTATCTTGAAAAGTCGACCTCGGCACCCTCATCCCTTGCCGAGGCAATGAACATGTTGAAATTGGAAATAATGTCTTCAGAGAGAGCATCCAGCCATTCCCCTATCTTGCCTTCCTTGCCGAAACGTTCCCGGGTCTCCTGCAGGTAGGGGTCAATAGCAGCCCGGGAGATCTCCGATTCAAGGTCCTTGATCTTTTCCTTAAGGGATTTTTCGAGATCCCTGATATTCCTCAGCACCTCAAGCGTTTTCTGGGATATTTCCTCTGAAACTTCCTGGAGGACCTTCTTCTGTTCTTCCGAAAGGGACTCGAAATCCTCCTGCAGCATCTCCTTCATCTCTTCCTTGCCATTGGACTGATCCTCGGATCTTTCGCCATCGGCGACCTGCGGTTCAGGATCTTTAGCGGTTCCTTCCTTGAAAGATCCTCCTTCTTCACCGGTTTCGTCCTGCTTCGAAAGGCTCTTCAATATCATAGGGATATTCACAAAACCCTGGGGGGTCCTTTTGATCACAAAACCTTTTTCTTTCGCCCAGGATCTGAGTTCATCCATTATCCTGTTCACCTGTTCCTGGAAATCCTTCACGAGCTGCGCCTTTGCGTCCTCATACTGGCTGTTCTCAAAGGCTTTGCTGAGGGTGCTCTTTAATTCTTCAACAAGGTCTTCCAGGTGTAATGAAAGGTGTCTTGCCTGGCCGGCGGGAAGGTCAATGGCGAGTGGTTCTTCAGGGTCGGCAAAGTTGAAAGCATAAATATAATCTGCGGGAGCCGGTTCGCTTTCCGCCTGGTCACGGAGCCTTTCAAGGGTGTATGTGGTTCGTCCGCTTCCATGATCGCCAACGACAAAGATATTGTAACCACTGTTCTTTATCCCCATTCCGAAGGACATTGCCTGCACAGCGCGGTCCTGCCCGATAAGGTCCTCAAGACAGGGTATGTCAAGGGTAGTCGCAAAACCAAGGGAAACGGGGTCGGTTCTCTTCCTTAATTGTCCGGCCAGCAAAAGATTGTCGTTATTCTTCATTTTGGGTAGGCCCTCCTTTCTCGGCTTTCTCAATAATACCACCACCGAATACAGTGTCATTAGAATAAAGAACAAGTGATTGCCCGGGAGCGATCCCGCTCGTCCCTCCCGGGAAGGAACAGACAAAAGATGTTTTGGTTATTCCCGAGATCACGCACCTGTCTGCCCTGCATCTGTAACGTCGACAGGCTTCCAGCTGCGATCCCGGCTTTGGTTCAAGATGCCAGACTGGGTGACTGCAGAAAACCTTCCCTACAACCAGGTCATCCTTTCTTCCTACTATCAGATCGTGGGTATCAAGCTTTTTCCCAACTACAAACCATGGTCCGTTTGGCAGGGATAACCCTTTTCTCTGTCCAATAGTGAACATATTGATACCCCTGTGCCTTCCCAGGATCTCGCCAGTAACAGCGATAATATTACCCGGTTCGAAGGGGCCTGTCCTGGCCTCAACTATCCCTGGCAGATCACCTTCAGGAATAAAACAGATGTCACTGCTCTCGGGAATATCATCGAATACCCCTGGAAAGACGGTAGAGGCCATTTCCCTGACCTCGCTCTTGGTCATACCGCCGAGGGGGAAAACGATCCTGGAAAGCATTCCCGCCGGGACCCTGTAGAGCATATAGCTTTGGTCCTTTTCTCTGTCCAGTGCCTTGACCAGAAGGGAACCTGCGGGAACATTCCTTATTCCGGCATAATGGCCCGATGCTACAAAACCGCCTCCAAGGCTGTCTGATACGGAAAAAAGTGTGGCAAATTTGACTTTTTCATTGCAGAGAACGCACGGATTTGGAGTTTCCCCCCTTCCGTAAGCCTGGAAAAAAGGCAAAAGGACATTTTCATTAAAAATCTTTTCTGCACTTACGGTTAAAAATCGGATCCCTAATATTTCCGCAATGTGACCTGCCCTGTCCTCTCCTTTGTTCTCCTTGTGTAAACGCAAATATACTCCGGTAACTTCAAATCCCTTACGGACAAGCAGTGCCGCGGCTGCAGCGCTGTCAACCCCTCCGCTGATGCCGACCACCACCCTCATCTGTCTGTCATTCCGTTCCTGAAATATTTCCTTGTCTGGGCAACAACGGTCGGGAGCAAGGCACAGCCAAGGACAACACCCCACTCTTCAGCCGAAAGCGGGACAATATCCAATACTTTCTGCATTATTGGTATATAGGTAATTGAGACCTGAAGGAGAGCAGAGAACATCACCCCGGTCAAAAGCCAGGGATTTGAGATTATCTGGCCCGGGTCTTGAAGAATGCTCCTGCCCCTTACGTTAAAGACGAAAAAGAGCTGGGCGAAAACAAGGGTGTGGAAACAGATCTCGATCGCTTTTATGGGGTCACCCGGGGCCATGATCATGGAAAAGCGATAGGCGGCAAAAACACCCGAGGATATTACAAGGCCGTAAAAAACTATATTGGCTATGTGCCGCCTGGTCAGTATGTCCTCAAGCCTGTTCTTTGGTGGACGACTCATCACGTCAGGCTCTGCGGGATCAAGCGCTAAAGCCAGAGCAGGCGCTACATCGGTGACAAGATTGATCCAAAGGATCTGAAGAGGCAGGAGGATATAGGGAAGCCCGAGCACGATCCCTCCCAGAACAGTTATCACCTCGCTAAGGTTGCAGCAAAGAAGGAAAAGGACAGATTTACGGATGTTGTCAAAGATCTTCCTTCCCTCGGCTATGGCAGTAACAATAGTCGAGAAACGGTCATCCTGGAGGATTATGTCTGAGGCTTCCCTGCTGACCTCCGTTCCCTGGATACCCATAGCTATTCCAACGTCAGCCTGTTTCAGTGCAACAGCATCGTTAACCCCGTCCCCGGTCATTGCCACAACTTCTCCGGATAACTGAAGGGCCCTGACAATGCGGAGTTTGTGTTCCGGTGCGACCCTTGCAACGACCGATATTTCCCTGGCCATCGATGCCAGTTCTTCTTCCTCTATCAAGGCCAGTTCTGCCCCCGTAATAGTTCTGTCAGCCCCCTGGTCCAGAATGCCCACGTCATCTGCAATGGCTCTGGCTGTAACAAGATGATCTCCAGTGACCATTATTACCTGGATCCCTGCTTCCACGCAGGACCTTACCGATTGCCTGACATCAGGTCTGGGCGGATCGAAAATGCCAGCGACACCGAGAAAGACAAGTGGATCGTCTGTTTCTCCCCATGCAAAAGCAAGGGTGCGCATCCCCCGTGAAGCCATGTTTTCTATACGCCCTATCCACTCCGTTTTTTTGACCTCGTCAAAAACCTCCGTCTTGCCTCCTGAATGTATAAGGCGTGAAGACTGTATTATCGTCTCGGGAGCACCCTTGACTGCTGCTCCACTCTTGTGCCAGGTCACCATTCTCATCGTCCTTGAATCGAAGGGTTCCTCCCTGAGGACAGGGTTCTCTCTCCTTAAGGCCTCAACATCAACTCCCCGCGAAAGGGCGTATCTCAAAAGTGCGACTTCCATAGGGTCCCCTACGCTGGATGTGCTTCCGATATGTGCCTTGTTGCAAAGCACGGATACCTTCAGCAGGAGTTCCTCGCATTCCGCCTCTGCCGGCACGAGATCCCTTACCGCCATGTCGTTCATCGTCAGTGTGCCGGTTTTGTCCGTGCAGATCACCGTGGTCGACCCGAGTGTCTCCACGGAAGAAAGATTCCTGACCAGGGCATTCCTCTTTGCCATGCGGTGAACTCCAATGGCAAGGGTCATGGTTGCGACAAACGGAAGTCCTTCGGGAACAGCCGCTACGGCAAGAGCTATCCCGGTCTCGATCATTCGCACTGCCCCCCTGCCCTGAAGCACTCCAATCCCTGTCACAAGAACGGCTATACCTATCACCATCCTTATCAGGAGAGTGCTGAGTCTTGCCAGCCTTTCCTCGAGTGGGGTCGTGGATTGTTCTACAGTAGAAAGCAGGGAGCTTATTCTGCCGATCTCAGTATTCATCCCCGTCGCAAAGACAACTGCCCGTCCCGATCCCCTGACAACAGCGGTGCCCGAAAAAAGACAATTCCTGCGGTCGGCAAGTTCCGTCTCAGGGTGGATCTTTTCTGCTGTCTTGTCCACAGGAAGGGATTCGCCGGTCAGTGCGGCCTCGTCGATACCCAGGTTATACTGTGTGATAACTCGCGCGTCTGCCGGAACCACATCACCGGCCTCAAGAATAACAATATCGCCGGGTACAAGAGTGGCAGCGTTTATGTTGAAGACAATCCCCCCCCTCAGGACTACCGCCGTAGGGGAAATCATCGATCTGAGGGCAAGAAGGGCTTTTTCAGCCCTTGATTCGGTAACGAACCCGATAAATGCGTTCAGAAGGATCACGACCAGAATTGCCGCGGCATCAAGGGTCTCTTTCATGACAAGGCTTATGAAGGAGGCCCCTGAAAGGAGGTAGATCATCGGTGTCATAAATTGGCCAAGAAGATTTTTCCACCAGGGATCAGGAACTTCAGGATCGAGCTGGTTGGGCCCATACAACTTCAATTTTTCATCGGCTGTCTCCGGATCCATCCCTTTTTCAGGATCCACTCCGAATGAGTTGAGGATCTCCTCCGTATTCATGGAATGTGCTTGTGATGGATCGATCAATGTGAATGCTCCTTTCTTCTCCTGGACAGGAAAAGGATAACCCCTGCGGTATATTCATGCCAGGGGGTTGAGGAACCCTGTGATGGGCTTTACAATGCCTCCATAATGGAGGATCAGACTTCAAAATGCAGAGACATGTCACAATTATCGTATCAGGGATAGTACAGGGAATAGGCTTTCGCCCATTCTGCAGCAGGCTTGCCGGGGAGATAGGGTTGGGAGGCTCTGTCCGGAATACCGCCGAGGGTGTATTAATAGACCTTTTCGGCTCTCCCGAGGGTGTCCTCTCCTATATCCAGAGACTCCAGACAGATTGTCCTGCCCTTGGGCACATCCAATCGATCGAGATACTTGAGGATGAACCCTCGGAAAAACCTTTTTGCAATACTTTTGAAATTTTGCAGAGCGGACAGCCGGGAGAAAATCTCACTTTGATACCTCCAGATATCGCCACATGCGAGGATTGCCTTTCTGAGATAAAGGACCCGGGTGACAGAAGATTCCGCTACCCCTTTACCAACTGCACCAACTGCGGACCCAGGTTCTCAATTATCGAAGCTTTACCCTACGACAGGCCTCTTACTGCCATGTCAGGGTTCCCGATGTGCTCCTCCTGCATGCGGGAATACTCCGATCCTTCCGACAGACGCTATCACGCCCAGCCGGTGGCCTGTGAAACATGTGGCCCCTCTGTTTCTCTTCTGCTTCCCGACCGGACAGTTGAAATAAAGGGGGACAAGGCGATACGGGAATGCGTGGCACTTCTGAAAAGAGGTTCGATCGGTGCGATAAAGGGACTCGGAGGCTTTCACATAGCCTGCCTGCCTGAAGACGCTGTCCTGCTCGAGTTGAGAAAGAGGAAGAGGAGGCCCCACAAACCATTCGCCCTTATGATACGTGACGAAGGTGTGGCGGAAGGGATAGTGTGCCTTACTTCGTTTTCAAGGCTCCTCCTGAACTCGCCGAGGCGACCGATAGTGATCTGCCCCAGAAAACCTGGAGCCTCGATATCTGGCCATGTTGCTCCGGAGCAGGATTCCCTGGGGGTAATGTTGCCGTATACTCCTCTTCACCACCTTGTTATGGAAGAGGTCCCTGTCCTGATAATGACCAGTGCGAACCTTTCCGATGAACCTGTCATTTCCGACAACCAGGAGGCTCTTGAAAAACTCGGGAACATCGCTGACTTTTTCCTGATGCATGACAGGCCTATCAGCATGAAAATTGACGACTCTGTCGTAGCTCCGGCAGGGAAGACACCTGTCATTATCAGAAGGGCTCGCGGATATGTTCCCCACCCTATCCTGACAAAACGGAAGATGCCACAGATCCTTGCGGCCGGGGCCGAAATGAAATCGACCTTCTCGCTTACCCGGGATCAAATCATTTATTCAAGCCAGTACCTGGGAGATCTCAAACAGCTTGACACTGCCGTATATTATGAAAAGACCCTGGATCATTTCCTCAAACTTTTCGGGCTCAGACCGAAGCTCCTTGCGGCAGACCTTCACCCGTCATACGCCTGTACCGCTATTGCTGGGAAAGTGATGGGCGGTCCTGATGATACGCTGCTTGTCCAGCATCACCACGCACACATGGCCGCCTGCCTCGCGGAGAACGGGTTCGATGGCCCTGCGATAGGGATCATCCTCGATGGTACAGGGCTTGGTCCTGACCGTAAGGTATGGGGGGGAGAATTCCTGCTTGGAGATTTCCGCTCTTTCACAAGGGCAGGACATTTCAGGGAGGCGCCATTACCCGGTGGCGACAGGGCTGTTCTTGAACCCTGGCGTTTTGCCCTGGCGCTTTTGTCAAGTACTTACGGCTCAGTCGAAGCGGAAGATCTGGCGAATAAACTGTGGCCTGATCTACAGGAAAAGATAAAACCTGTGTTGGCCACCCTTGACAGATCCCCTGTAACAACCTCCTCAGGAAGGCTTTTCGACGCTGTCTCGGCATTGACCGGAATAAGGGAAGTGGTTACCTATGATGGCCAGGCTGCAATGGAACTTGAGTCAGCTTCAAAAGGTTCCGGCATTATCACCCCCTTCCGTATTGATACGGCTAAAGATCCTCTGGTGCTTGATTGGGGACCTGCAATACGATGGATAGTTGAAGAAGGTCTTCCAATGGGCAGGGGAAGGGTCGCGGCAGCATTCCATCTTGGCCTTGCTGTTGCATTGACCGATATTGCAATGGAAATATCAGAACGACATGGCATCAGGACAGTAGTTCTTTCTGGAGGGGTGTGGCAGAACAGACGGCTTCTCAGCCTTACATTGCCGCTTCTCAGGAAAAGGGGTTTAAAACCGCTTGTTCACCGGTCTCTTGCGCCTAATGATGAATGCATATCCATCGGACAGGCTGCCATTGCAGCGTCACATTGGGACAAAGGCCGCAATTGAAGATCCGCGCGCCCCGGTACCGCCTTTAAAACCTCTATTTTCAACGGGCTTGTCTAGGCAAACCTGGGTCCATAATCTATGTTGCTTATCATGTCCAGTTTCCGGAGGCTGTGTATCGCATCTATATACCGGATAGTCCCGCTTTTCGAGCGCATGACGATGGAGTTGGTCACTATCCTGTCACCCTCGTACCTGACACCCTTGAGCATCTCCCCATCGGTTATACCTGTTGCGGCGAAGAAGACATTGTCTGATGCGACTAGGTCATCCAGCCCCAGGATCGAGTTTATATCCATGCCCAATTCCCGGCATTTTGCGGCTTCCTCACTGTTCCTCGGCCACAGCTTGCATTGCATGCAACCCCCGACACATTTAAGGGCACAGGCACTTACCACTGCTTCAGGTGAACCTCCTATGCCGATAAGCATGTCGATCCCGCTGCCTGATTTACAGGTCATCAATGCACCTGCGATATCACCGTCCGATATGAGCCTTATTCTTGCGCCACATTGTCTTATCTCCGCAATAAGCTGTTCATGGCGGGGTCTGTCAAGAAGAACAACAGTGACATCCTCTACTGACTTGCCAAGAACTTTCGCGACCTTTTCCAGGTTGTCCGATACAGGAGCTTCAATATCTATCACGCCTGCAGCTTCCGGTCCAACTGCTATCTTGTTCATGTAAAAGATATGCTTCGGGTCGTACATGGTGTTGCGTTCCGAAAGGGCAACGACACTGACAGCGTTGGGCCGCCCCAGAGATAAAAGCCTGGTGCCGTCGATAGGGTCGACAGCTATATCAACTTCGGGCGGATTGCCTGTTCCCAGCTTTTCCCCGTTGTAAAGCATCGGGGCTTCGTCCTTTTCACCTTCCCCGATAACGATAGTTCCGTTCATTTCAATGGTATTGAGCATGAAGCGCATTCCGTCAACAGCGGCTTTGTCGGAAGCGTTCTTTTCCCCCCTTCCCATCCACCGCCCTGCGGCCATTGCGGCCGCCTCAGTAGCGCGAACCAGCTCCAGGGCCATATTCCTTTCGGGTGTGTTCATGAGTAACCACCTCACCTTCCCTTTTCGGCAACACTCTTGTCAGGTTTCGGAAAGCGACCAAATACTTCGTCAATAAATCTCAGGTAATAACCTGTATCGAAGAGAGCTTCGATCTCTTCAGGTGCGAAAACGGCCATTATTCGGGGATCTGCCCCAAGGACCTCGAGGAAGGGTTTACCCTTCTCCCAACAGAGCATCGCGCTTTCCTGAACAATAGCATAGGCATCCTCTCTGGTGAACCCTTTTTCAACCAGGCCTAAAAGGATACGCTGGCTGAATACAAGCCCTTTGGAAAGTTCAAGGTTCCTGGCCATTCCTTCTTCAAGAACTCTCATGCCTTCGATCACTTCAATGCTTTTCTTGAGCATGTAATGGGCAATGTGGAAAGCATCAGGCCAGATAACCCTTTCCACCGAGGAGTGGCTGATATCTCTTTCATGCCACAGGGGGATATTCTCCATAGAAGCAATAGCGTACCCCCTCAGCAGTCGAGCCATTCCGCAGATCCGCTCGCAAATTACGGGATTCTTCTTGTGAGGCATCGCGGAAGAACCTTTCTGTCCCTCCGAGAAAGGCTCAAGGACTTCAAGGACCTCAGACCTCTGAAGATGTCGGATCTCCTGTGCGATCCTTTCCAGGCCGGAACCAAGGAGAGCCAGTGCATTGATAACCTCGGCATGCCGATCTCGCTGAAGGATCTGCGTTGAAACCCTTGCTCTCTCCAGCCCGAGCAATTCGCAAACTCTCTCCTCTATGGAGGGCGGGCAGTGGGCATATGTGCCCACTGCACCTGAGATCTTTCCTGCGCCTACAGCCCCGAGGGCAGCCTCCAGGCGTGACTGGTCCCTGCGCATCTCTTCGTACCAGTTCAAGAGTTTGAAACCGAAAGAGACAGGTTCCGCGTGAACGCCATGGGTCCTTCCAACGCAGGGAGTAAACTTGTACTTCCAGGCTTTTTCAAGAATAGATCCTGTAAACTTTTTCAGTTCTTCAAGGATCACCCTTATCGATCTTGAGATCAAAAGCGAGGAAGAGGTGTCAATTACATCGCTGCTGGTGAGGCCAAGGTGAATAAACCTTCCATCAGGCCCCACCTTTTCAGCCAAGGATGATACAAAGGCGATCATATCGTGATGCACCGAATCCTCTATCTCACGGATCCTTTCAAGGTCGATGTCCGATCGTTCGACAATATGTTCGAAGGCTTCCTTCGGTATAACGCCCTCCTCCATCCAGGCGCGGCAGGCTGCCAGCTCAACCTCAAGCCATATCCTGAAATGGTTCTCATGGGACCATAGTTCCGACATCTCTTCAGTCTGGTATCTCTCGATCAAGGTATCCATGACCCCCCTTGGTCTTTAATGGAGGATAGCCAATCCCTCCGGACATCGTCCAGGAATCTATCGTACACCCCGCTGGCGAAATCCGGGAAGGTGCAATCGAAGGAAACCCATTTTTTTCTCATGTAGCGAAGGGTAACCTCGGCAAAGATCCCCTTTCCGATGAATATCCTGTGCGCATGATCCTTGGTTGAAGCGAGGACCAGCCTGGAACCGTTCACGTAACCGGGGTCAATGTTCACTCGCCTGGGATCTCCACTCATGCCTTCTATCTCACAACAAAGATTCTTCCATCCGGCAAGTTCCCCGGCTCCGGCAAGACCTTCAAAAGAGACGAAAGTCCTTTTGAGAACAGGGGCAATATCCCTGTAGTAGTCAGTATGGTCAAAGGGAAAAGTCCGGCTTTGTCTCCGGACAGTACCCCAATGCCGGCAAAGCATCTCCCTGGACCAATCGAGCCAGAATTCGTCAGGATGAAGAATTCCAGCCATTCTTATCACTGCAGGCTGCAGATCCCCGCCCCCGTTCCTATATTCCAAGAAGTGCGTTGACAAACTCCTCCGGCTCGAAGAGCTTGAGGTCATCCATATTCTCCCCTATCCCTACGTACCGGACAGGAAGCCCCAACTCGTTGCCCGCCGAAAGAATAATGCCCCCCTTGGCCGCGTGATCGTACTTGGTTATGATCAAACCTGTCAAAGGGACAGTCCCACCGAATACCTCTGCCTGTTTAAGACCGTTTTGCCCTGAAACGGCATCTACTACCAGAAAGGATTCCAGGGTCCACCCCTGACAATTTCGGTCAATGATCCTGGAGATCTTGGAAAGCTCCTCCATCAGGTTGGTTTTGTTGTGCAGTCTTCCTGCGGTATCCACAATAAGACAGTCGAAATTGCCGGCTTCTACAGCTCTGATAGCGTCAAAAACGACTGCTCCCGGATCCCCTCCATGAGTGTGGGAAATTACCCGGACTCCTGCTCTGCTTCCCCAGACATTCAGCTGCTCAACAGCACCTGCCCTGAACGTGTCAGCCGCCGCAATAAGGACTTTTTTGCCTTCGTTGCCGAGGATCCATGCAAGTTTGGCTGCAGTAGTGGTCTTGCCGCTGCCGTTCACTCCGTTAAGCATGACCACCGTCGGGCCGGTAGAGAAACGGACTGGCATCCCTGTTCCCTCAACTGCCCTGAGCCTTTCGCAAAGGATAGAAGAAAGAGTGCCCAGGGCTTCGCTATCGCTGGTGTCGCTGCTTGTTCTTTCCCGGAGGGACAGGATGATCTCCTCCGTCTGCCTTGACCCGACATCGCCGCTGATAAGGATCTCTTCCAGCGATTCCCAGAAAGTATCGTCCCTGGCTCCTCTCGCGAACAGGCCTTTTATGGCCCATTTCCTTCTTACCGCCTCAAGTTTCTCGTTCAACTTCCCGTACATGTTCTATTCACCTCCGCAAAGAAGGGACTTCACTGTTTCGGCTTTTCAGTTTTGCCGCTTTTGGGTCTCCTTCTTCGCGGACGTTTCCTCTCTCCCTGACCGGGTAAGGCATGATCCGATACTTTTTCCCCTTCCGGAACTATCCGCTCGGTCGCGTTACCCTGGACTTCCTTATCCCTTTTACGGGAAAGGTTGTTCCTCCTCTTTTTCCTTTTCCTTGTCTGGGTTTCTTCCTTCACCTCAGATGCGGGCCTGGTCTCCTTTTCCTGTGTTTCCCTTCTATCTTTGATCTCTTCGCCAGCTTCACTCCCAGGGGTCTTCTGGGTCTCGCTCTTTCTTTCAGGGCGGACGGTGGCTGATGGATCATCTTCAGTAAAGGATACTGCGGCTGCGACCGGGGCTTCGCTCCAGACTTCGCCCCTCATAACAGTTTCCCGGAAAATGCCGAAATCTTTCACATCGATGAACATTTCTCCACTACCGGGGGATATGATCCTGACCTTTTCCTCAGCAACATCGATCCCGGATACAATATAGTTGGCAGTGGGTGTTTTGATCTTGGATCCAGGACCTGGCAGTCCCTTCCAGACATCCCTGTAGTGCTCATGTTCGTAACCCATACAGCACATAAGCCTGCCGCAAATACCTGAGATCTTCGTTGGATTCAGGGCCAGGTTCTGTTCCTTCACCATCCTTATGCATATCGGAGCAAAACGGTTCAGCCAATAGCTGCAGCAACATGGCATCCCGCAAGGGGATATACCCTTGACGACCTTGGATTCGTCCCTTACTCCTATCTGCCTCAGCTCTATCCTGGTCTTGAATTCCTTTGCCAGATCCCTGACATAGGCACGAAAATCAACTCTCTGTTCTGCCGTGAAATAAAAAAAGAGTTTCTTTCTGTCCAGCAGGAATTCAACATCGACCAGTTTCATCTCCAGTTCGTGAGACTTCAGGATCTCCCTCCCTTTAACGAGGATCCTGTTCTCATCTTCCTCCTGGTTTATCCTTTCTGCCCTGTCCTCTTCATTGGCCTCCCTGATAAACCTTACATCCTGGAATGCAGGCTCGCCCCCCCTGGGGGCACCCTCTGTACCGTTGAGGGTCAGGTCGTTCCTGTACGACTCGGCCTGTTCCTTTGTAATGGGGCCGGCCAGTACCCCTATCTCCTCTCCCCTTGCGGAAGAAAGAATGATCTGGGTCCCCTTTGCCATATCATTTTCGGCATCGGAAAGGAACCCGAGGTATCGCGGTTTACCAAATATCACTAAAAAGTTCTTCAAGCTGCACCTCTCCTTCAAGACTTGCCATGGCCAGATCCTGGATCATGGGCGTTGTCAACTTTCCCCTTTCTGCAAGCACACAGACAAGGTCCAGGTTTGCGGCTCTTCCGAGATCATTACCGGAGACAAAAAAACTGACCCAGTTTTCAAGGTCGCTTATTAGATCCCTTGGGTCATTTTTTCGGGTCTTGCCCGCCCATTTGATAAAATCAACAACCCCGGCCGGGGCTTTTTCAGGGATATGTCCCCGGTCGCAAACCCGAAAATGGAATACCCGGAGCCTGCTCCTGAGAGTAGGAATGATGGCATTATCCTCCATCAGCAGCATCAGCGTACCGGTGGATGGCATCTCTTCAGTGATCTTCAAAAGGCTGTTCGCGGCAGGAAGTGAAAGCCTGTCAGCCGCGTGGATGACTCCAACTCTTTTCCTTGAATTGCAGGGTTTCAGAGACAGTTCTTCCCAGATCTTCCTGCATTCTTCAATTCCGGGAGGTTCATCAGGTTTACCGAAAAAGACAAGGTCGGGGTGACTGTCCCCAACCCACCCGAGGCATGCAGGGCAAGAATCTTCCCCGGTTCCGGAAAAGCAAAGGATCTTTTTCGCGCATGATACGGCGCACTCTTTGTGAAATTCCGATGGCAGCACACACGCGAACGGCTGGGACAATGAAAGAGATCCTGAATTTGAAGCTATATTTTCGATAAAAGCCGGGATCCCTTTCTCTGTAATGTTCTCCGACAGGTTCATATTCTCTGCTCCATTCCCGCGATCTCAGGATGGATCGGTCTTTTCTTCGATCCTTTTCATGATAACTGAAACTATTGTCTCCGTAAGATCCTCTGCTGGAGCCATTCCGTCAAGCCTCTTGATACGGTCGGGTTCGCACCGCGAAAGCACCGCGTATCCCGAGGCTATCCTTTCCAGTAGTTCATGATCCGATTCGAAACGATCGGGATCAGTATGCCGGGAATTGATCCTTTCCATGGCTACACGGACGGGAATGTCCAGCCAGAAGGTAATGTCAGGCTCCGGAAAAGAGGCAAAGGAGGATATACCGTCCAGGACATCCCTGGGGAAACCCTTTCCGAAGACCTGGTAGGCAATGGTGGAATCGGAAAACCTTTCGCATATCACTACCTTTCCTGACAGGAGGGAAGGCCTGATAACCCTTTCGACATGCTCTGATCTGTCCGCAAGAAAAAGCAGTACTTCTGTCCAGGTGCTTTTCATTGCTCCTGAAAGAATGACGGAACGTATCGATCCGCCACCTTCCCATCCCCCCGGTTCAAAGGTCCTTATAATCCTGTCTTCTCCCAGATTTCTGCAAAGGCACTCAAAGGTAGCACTGGACTGGGTGCTCTTGCCTGATCCGTCAATACCCTCAAAAGTTACGAACAATCCCTCAACCTCCATCTATCAGAACCGGTAGAAAAAGCCGGCCGAATCCGCACTTCCTTTATCCCTTTGGAGATACCTGTAAAATACTCCCCATTTCTCACTCAACCTGTACCTCCCGTCGATTGACCAGCTTCCTCCGTCCTCGTCCCACCACTGAGCCCCTATCGAAAAGGGCCCCTTTTCTCCCGACGAGAAGAACATTACTCCCGCTCCTGCATATCCCCGGACGGCACCTCCCCATAACCTTAACCGGTCCAGGTTAAAACCCAGGGCAGCCGTAACTCCAGGTTCTGCACCAATATCCTCAGCCCCGATAAGCAAACCCATGTTCCTCGATCTGCTGCTTATCCAGAGAGAAATATCGGCAAGAAGATCACCCTGGGCAGGCCCGGAAGTTGCACCATGGATGCCCAGGGATCCCTCAAATGAAATATCTTCTATGTCCGAGATTATGCGGTTAGCCTTTCCCGCTATATCCTTGGCCTGCTGAATTCGCGAGCCGGTACCCAGCTCTTCATCGAAAAGGGCTCCTTCCACACGTCCGATAAGTTCCTCAACGCTACTGGCCGCATCACCGATCCTTACGACCATCTGTCTCAGGTCTCTTCCGGAGGTGCCCCCCTCATCAAACTGCCTCACTACGCCATCAAGGTTCTCAAGTACCGAAGAGAGGGTTCTAAGAGACCGGGACAGGGCTATCCTGTTTTCCTCGACAACGAGGTCCAGTCGTTCAGTAAGCCCCGAGAAGGAATCACCGGCTCTTTTGACCTGGTCTTTTGCTTCCCTGGAGAAAACCTGAAAATCATCGGCTGCATCTGTCAGTTTGGCCAGGAAGGAGTTGATGTTTGAAAAAGTGACCTGAACGCCTGCAAGGCTTTTCCTGATGTCCGCAAGAATTTCGTCAAAGGAGGGGGGGATGGTCCCTGCAACAACGTCCCCCTGGGTGATTCCTGCCGACGAAGATCCCCTGGTGACTTTTACCCTGGGTTCTCCCAAAAGTCCTCCTGTATCGATCGTAAAACGGCTGTCGGAGGGAATGATAACATGACCTTTCACGGAAACCCTTACCAGCACTCCCTCTTCCATCAGCTCAATATTGTCCACCTTGCCTGATTCAACCCCTGAGACCAGGACAGGAGCTCCGGGGTCCAACCCCATCGCATCCAGGAAAACGATACCGAATGAATAACCATACTGACCCAGACGTGCTCCTCCGCTTATGAAAACGAGAGCGCCAAGAAAGGCTATAGCCATGAATACAACAAGCCCTACCTTCATCTCTTTGCTCATGTCCCTCTTCCCTCCATGCTTCCCACGGAGATCATCCCTTCGGCAAAACGTCTGACTACCGGATGCTCCGAGCGGCTCCACTCTTCCGGGTCGCCTCTCCATGAGATCTTCCCCTCATTCATGAGAAGGACTCTGTCACTGATGCCCAGAGCGGAAACTATGTCATGGGTGACGACCAGAACGCTGAATCCGAACTTATCGCAAAGATCGAGGACAAGCTTGTCTATATGACGTGCCGTCATTGGATCAAGCCCTGTTGTAGGTTCGTCAAGAAGGAGAAGAGAAGGGCTGTGTATAAGAGATCTTGCTATAGCTACCCTTTTTTTCATACCCCCTGAAAGTTCGGACGGGAACTTGTCCCTAACATCGCCAAGTTCGACATGATCCAGCATGTCCAGCACCATGGAGGATATCCTTTCCTGATCTTCCATTCCTCTGCAATATTTTAAGGGAAATGCTATGTTCTGGCCTACCGACATTGAGTCGAAAAGGGCGCCTCCCTGAAAGACCACCCCAAGTTCTCTACGGATATCGATAAGATCTTCCTCCCCGGTATCCGGCTCTATGGTCTTGCCCAACAGTTCGATCACACCTTTTGTTGGTTTGATCAGGCCGGCGGCAAGTCGGAGTGTCGTGGTCTTTCCGCAACCCGACGGCCCCATCAGACAGGTTATCCTGGCGCCGGTAAGCTTCATATCTACATTGCTTATTACTTCTCGTCCGTCGAAAGCCGCGGAAACACCGTGCATCTCCAGGACCGGGTTCATGGCCTCACCCCTTGATCCCGCCGAAAAGAAGGGTAGAAAGAATATAATTGAAAACCAGGATAAGCATATTGCCCCATACGACAGCCCTCGTCGTGGCAGAACCTACACCTCGTGCTCCCTGCCCGGCCATGAAACCCTGACCGCAGGCTGAAACGGAGATAAGAAGTCCGAAAACGGCGGCCTTAAGGAGTCCCCCGTAAACATCCGAAGGTTCCAGAAGGGCCTCTACTGAACGTCTGAACAGGTGTCCGTTGACCCCATGGGCGGAGACATAGAGAAAACCTCCCCCGATGCCGATCACGAAAGAGAAAAGGGTAAGCACAGGAAGCATTACCAGGCCCGCCAACATCCTTGGTACCCCAATAAATACATGGGGGTCAAGACCAAAGGTCCTAAGTGCATCTATCTGCTCCGTCACCTTCATTGAGCCTATCTCCGCTGCCATGGCAGCGCCTGTTCGTCCGCAGACGACAAGTCCAGTTAGAACAGGGGACATCTCCCTGACCATACTGAGGGCTATCACCCCCCCGATGTACCCGGTAGCACCGAACCGGACGAACTGGTCAAGGGTCTGGACGGCAAGCACCATGCCCGTAAAGGCACTGGTTATCGAAACCACCAGGACCGATCCGACACCTACCCTCTCAAGCTGTTCAAGGAGGTCATCCCTGCTCCAGGTCTTGTGGAAGATCCCTGCGAACGCTCTGAAAGCGAAGGTCGCAAAAACACCAAGGGTCGAAAAAAGGTCAATGGTCTGTCTGCCGATCCACGAGAGCAGTTTCAGGACCTTTCCCCCCTTTACTCAGGAACCACCCTTATCATCCTTCTGAGCAGGCCCTCAACGAAATAGTTTGACCTGTAACTCTTGAAGGAGCCTTCCTCTATCATCTCCTGCTTGATCTGACTTAAAAGCTTCTTCTGGGATTCTTCTTCTGCAACCATGGCTAGCGGGTCATCCCTGATGGAACGGAAGCTTCTTACCTCGCCCACGACCTCGTCGTTGGTCTCCAAAGCCGAGAACTCTCCCAGAAGTTCAGAGAGACTTCTAATGGTCCTCCAGCCCTGCATGATCGAGTCCTGTCCAGGCTCCTCAATGCCTCCGCCCCGGACAACAACTTCACAAACACCCTCTGCATCCTTGGGTGCCCTGAGGGTCAATTTGTGTACTACCGGATCCTTTCTGTAGGGGCGAAGGGTTATTTCCACATCAAAACTGCCGCCTGGCGGAACGATATTTCGCGACAGGGTGACGTCCTCAATGAGAACCACCCTTGGTTCGGCAGTAGCCTCGATCTCTATATGGACACCGAAAGGCGCGATGGCGGAAAAGGGATTCAGCGAAACAGCGTTGACAAGGTCAGTGAACTCCGAAAGCATATTTTTTGTGAGATCTGATGACGAGAAGAACATGTTTGTCCTCTGCCAACCTTCGGCCAGCCTTCCACCCTCTATCTTGAGCGTTATCTTGGCGCTACCCTCACCGATCCTTCCCCATACGTTATCAACAAGGCCTGTCACCATTTCAGGTATTACCTTTGTCATCATAAAGGGGTCACTGGCAGTTTTGAACCTTTTAAAGGTGACCTTGCCGGAATCAACGTCCTTGAAGTTGAGAGAAATATCCATAACCGGAGCGAACTGACCCAGAAGGCCTCCAATAGCCTGGGGCCTGTCCTGGGTCACTGTTCCTACAATAGATGTCGGGGTACCTATTTTGAATGGCGTATCGAGACTGGGAACCACTTCATGGATCCAGGCCCTTGCCAGCGGAAAGGCCACCGCTCCCCTGTTGGTGAAGGGATGGGCAAAAGCGAGGAAACGCCCATCGTTGGAAACAGCCGTCAACGTACCTGTAGCGGCCAGGGAAACATCACCCCAGGCCACCAGCACGCTCACCGCTTCTCCCGGTTCAAGGACCGGTGAATATTCAACAGGGATCGAAGAATCCCCTGCTGCTCCCGGGATCAGGATAACAGGCCGGCCCAGTATCTCTTCGATCCTTTTTGCGCTTCTGCTGCTGTAGCCGCTGCCGGTAAGCGGCGAAGAAAGATCGCCGCTTGCTTTCCCATCAGGGAGGATCTCTATACGAGAAGGATCTGTTCCCGAGACTCTGATATCCGTTGATGCCGGGTCTTCCAGCTTTAAACCGGGAAGGTCGATAGAAGGTATCCTGTCAGGCCAGTTCCATATCTCGGCCATCTCGCCGATAGGGGTTACCAGGCCCATTTCATGTTCGCTGAAACTCCAGCCGTAGCCTATTGCACCTATCAGTTTCCCATCGATAAATACCGGGCTCCCGCTCATTCCTGCCGCGATGCCCCCGGTCCTTTCGATAACAGGCCCTGAAGCCTTGATCAGGATAAGGCTCCTGGGTGTCTTGGAGGATGGAAGCACACTCAGGACCGTTACCGGAAAGGAGACTATCTTGTCTCCCTTCACAACAGTATATGCAACACCCTTCAGACCTTCCTTGAGAGAGCCGGTATCGAGAATTCCACCGGGAACAACGAACCCCGAAGGGAATGCGGCTCCCGCCATAAGTACGAAGGTTGACAATAACAGGAGTAACAAGGATTTTTTCAGCATTTGCCGACAGACCTCCGGGTATGGGTCATTTGCCCTGTTTTCTGTATCTTAGAAAGGAGAGGATGAAATCCTCAATATCACCGCCCAGAACTCCCTGAACATTGCCTTTTTCCAGGTTGGTTCGATGGTCCTTCACCATTGTATAGGGATGCATGACATATGACCGGATCTGGCTACCCCAGCCTATCTCCTTTTTCTCTCCCTGGATAGCGTTCATCTGTTCCTGCCTCTCCTGAAGCATCCTTTCAAAGAGTCTCCCCCTGAGAACCTGCATTGCGCTATGGCGATTCATGTGTTGGGATCGTTCGTTCTGACAGCTGACTACTATCCCGGTCGGGATATGGGTTATCCTGACTGCCGAATCGGTCATGTTCACGTGCTGACCTCCCGCCCCCCCCGACCTGTAGGTGTCTATCCTCAGGTCCTGCGGGTCTATGTCGATCTCAACATCGTCAGGAAGCTCAGGAGAAACATTGAGTGAAGCAAAACTGGTATGCCTTCTTTTTGCCGTATCGAAGGGAGAGATCCTGACAAGACGGTGCACGCCTCTTTCACTTTTCAGATAACCGTAGGCATGATCTCCGGACACAAGGACCGTGGCGGACTTGATCCCGGCCTCTTCATCCTCTATCAGTTCAAGTATACGCGTTTTGAACCCTTTGCCTTCGGCCCAGCGAAGATACATGCGAAGAAGGATCTCAGCCCAGTCCTGCGAATCATGTCCTCCTGCCCCGGGATGAATGCCGATTATAGCGTTTGCATCATCATACTCCTCGTCCAGAAGGAGAAGAAGCTGATTTTCGTGTATAAACCTTTCAAGGGCCGATGAGCGCTCAAAGAACTCCGTTTCAAGTTCCGGGTCTTCGCCCTGCCCCAGAAGATCCGCTATGGCCTGAAGGTCTTCTATCTCCCCGGAAACGTTTTTCCATGCGTTGTGTTTCCCCTGGAGTTCCGCAAGGCTCCTGGTCACGTTCTGCGCATCTTCCCTGTTCCAGAAATCCGGATCGGATGTGATCTGTGTCAGTTCCCCTATTTTGGTATCAATTGAATCCGGGTCAAAGACTGTCCTTCAGCTCGGCTGCCAGTGAGCGAAGTCCCTCCATAACTGTTGACATTGAAACCTGTGCCATTTTAGTTCCTCCATTGTTCTTCCCTGTTCACGGGAGTGGTAATATTGGCCATTACAGGCATTTCATTATATCATCACACCAGCCCGCGCAAAGAAGGAGCATGATAAAACGACCATGAACCCTGAGACCGGGACCAGGATCGCAGTACTGAAAGAATTGCTCGAGGCCGGGGGGGAGACCGTATCCGGAGGGGTGCTGTGCAGGACGCTGGGACTTTCGAGGCAATCTGTCTGGAAAGCCGTGAGATCATTGCAGGAAGACGGCCATTCCATCGAAGCCGTACCGGTCAAGGGGTACCGTTATGTATCTCCGCCGGATAACGATCTTGACCCCTCAATGCTGGAAGCACTGCTTTTTGACTGTCCTTGGGGTCACCCGGTCCTTCACTGGGAAAGACTTGGATCGACACAGACACCTGTAAAGGAACTGGCTCGCAAGGGGGCCAGGGAAGGCCTGGTAGTCATGACAGGTTACCAGACCTCCGGAAGAGGACGACTTGGCCGAAGGTGGGAATCCTCACCAGAGGGGGGGATCTACTTTTCGATCCTGACGCGCCCTGCGATACCGCCTGAATCGATCCAGATGCTGAGCCTTGTCTCGGCTATGTCGGTACAGGATTCCATCCGCTCTGTCTGCGGCATCCAGTGCCAGCTGAAATGGCCCAATGACATCTATTGGGATGGAGCCAAGATCTGCGGAATACTGACGGAAGTCTCAAGCGAGCCCGGGCTTGTCCACTTCGCGGTCACCGGCATCGGGATAAACGCGAACTACCCAATAACCCCTATGGAGGCGGAATATTCCACCGCTTCACTCTTCTCTATTCTGGGGAAGAAAGTGAACAGGGGGAAGTTGATAGCGGAGATAATCAGGGAGCTGCATAAAGGCGTACGCATATTGGAGAGTCCGGGAGGTGTCGGAAGAACGCTTGCCGATTACGAGGCAAGAAGCGACACGATCGGAAAGACTGTACGTGTCTTATCTGAAGGAGGGGAGATCATCGGGAAGGCCGTCGGTATCGGAACAAGGGGTGACCTCCTGGTCAGGATCGGGGAAGAGGTCAGGTCCTTTTCAGCGGCCGATATCTCACATCTCAGGAGTCTACCGTGATCTTCAGGAAACCCTTCTGATATGGTCCCAGATCCTGAGATACTGGTCATAAAGGAAAAGGATCATATCCCCTTCCGTTCTGGGTGGCTGCAGTTCAATAAAGCCCGGAATGTTCCTGACCCTTTCAAGTACTGCCTTTGGAGTCCATGGATCTGAAACGATGATCCATTTTTGCTTCCTTGCTTCCTCGATAGCTGTTTCCAGCACATCGATCCCCTCACCCCTGGACCATCCATCCTTGGCCTGGGATGGCGGTCTGATCACTGTTCCAGCTGCCGCCTGGAGCCATCTTCCGAATTTCCATGAAAGGTCAAGGATTGTGCTCTTTCCTATCATGTTCCGCCCGACTATCACGGTGCTGTCCAAACGGGCCTGGAACTCGGCCAGCCTGCGCTGAAAATAGTCATATTGTTCAGGATCGCATTCCGAAAGGATCTGCAGGGTCCTGAGACCAATGAACGGCAGTGCGGCAGGGTCCATGAAACTCTCTTCCGTTATTGACCCTGAAGAAAGCCTTTCGTAAAGGAAAAAGGGCGAGAACCTTTCCTCGAAATCCTTGCCGAGGATACTGAGTGCCTCTTGCCGGTCCAGTGAAAGAACAATGGCTCCATCGGGAGGGGCCTTCTTGACCTTTATCGTCTCACCCGTTTCACCCCAAAGCAGAACCGGATTGACCACCACCTGAACTCCACCGATAAAACGTGTCAACATAGAAAGCCACGGATTGGTCACCCAGAGTTCGAGCGCCTCGCACCTGCCCTGAAGAAGAACAAAGGCTATCGTGACCGACAGAAAAATTCTCGCGAAAGTTTTTCTTAAACCTTTCTCCCTCAAAACATTCTCCCTTCCCCTGCAATTCTGCCTGGAAGAGATCCTCGACCAGAACATTTGTTCAGGATGATATCTTTCTGCTTCCAGGTTCCTTCAAAGGTATCCCTTCACGGCAGTATGGGCATTCCTCGGGAGGGTAATTAGGAAGATCGAGCCTTATCAGTGATATAAGGCCTTCCCCGATGCGATTGCCGCCGCCGCTCCTGTCCGCTATGCATCCCGCTCCGAGGAATTCCCCTTCCGACAAGGAATTCATGGCTTCCCTGACCTCGATAGTGGATCTGCCCGTAGTAACGACATCCTCGACTATGACATAGGGGAGGGATCCGGGTTCGGGAAATCTTCTCAGTTTCATCTCCCCTTTTTCCCTTTCGAAAAAGATAAAGGGTACATCAAGGTATCTGGCAACCTCGTGACCAATGATAACTCCTCCCATTGCCGGCGAAACGACCAGTGCCGGCTTGAGGGGGGCTATCATCTCCCCCAGTAATGAACCAGCAATATAAGCGTTGCCTGGATACATCAAAAAACGGGCACACTGGAGGTAATTACCGCTATGAAGACCGGAAGAAAGGGCGAAGTGACCTTCCTGAAGAGCCCCTGTTTCTATCATCTTTCCCAATATCAGCTTTTCCGGCTCACTGATCATTTGCCATTTTCCACCTTTCCAGGCGAAATGCCAGATCTTTTAAAGCTTTTCCCGGAGAGGGGGCCGTAAGAACCGGCCTGCCCACAACCACATAATCCGCACCTCTATTCAGAGCATCCTCAATTGAGGCCGTCCTTTTCTGGTCATCTCCGGGATGGCCATCCCTGATCCCGGGAACTACCATTGTCAGATCCTGTTTGAATCCGGGAACAAGGATCGGAAGGTCCGAAGGTGAGCAGACAATTCCGTCGATCCCGCATTCCCTGCAGAGTGCGGCTCGGCTTTCAAGGGCTTCAGCCATTAAGCATCCCGGACAGACTGTTTGCCATTCTTCCCTGTCGAGGCTGGTAAGGATCGTCACGCCCAGAAGCATCATTTCCCCTCCGGCACGGGCATTTGCCCTTGAGGCCGCCTCGAGCATGCTGCACCCTCCCGCAGCATGAACTGTCAGGGCCCATATGCCACTTCGGGAAAAAAAATCCACTGCAGAAGATACCGTGTTTGGAATATCATGAAGCTTCAGGTCCAGAAAAACCCTGAATCCTTTCTTGATGACCTCATGAACGAAATCCATTCCGCCTGAAGCGAAAAGCCTCGGGCCTATCTTCACGTGATACAGATCTTCCTTAAGGTCCTCAAGTACACGTATTGCTTCTGAAGTACTCGCAAGGTCCGCAGCGAGTATGATCCCCGGTTTTTCACCCCTCAATTCCATTACCCCCTGATGTCATCCCGGCTATCTTCTGGCCCTGCCTGTAATATCCCCGACCGAACCAAGCGACCTGGCTTCAATATGGGCGGACAACCTGCTGCATATCGCGGCCGGGAGGGACAGGTCATGGAAGAGTGCAGTCCCGACCTCAACCGCCGAGGCACCGGCAAGCATCATTGAAAGGGCATCTTCCGGTCTTGTAATTCCTCCGCATCCTATTACAGGAATATCCACAGCGCCCGCTGCCTCCCATACAGCCCTCAAGGCCAGAGGGAAAATGGCCGGACCGGAAAGACCCGCAAAGATCCTTTCAAAAAATGGTTTTTCTTCATCGTTGTCAATTGCCATCCCCAGCCAGGTATTGGCCACAACGACTGCCTGTGCCCCGCAATCCTGGCAGATCCTTGAAAATTCACCGATAGAGGAAGTCTGTGGAGAGAGTTTCACCCAAAGAGGGCCTTGCCAGATCTTTCTCGCAAAAGAAACAGCCTTTTCCAGGCCTTCGGGGTCAAGACCCCATGTCATGCCTCCACGGGAAACGTTGGGACATGATACATTCAGTTCAACCGCTCCAACCAAGCTCCTTGAAGGCAGCAATTTTTCAAGGATTGCGGCAAGTTCCTTGATACTTTCAAAAGATACATTCACTAATACCGGTTTGTCGCAGGACTGAAGACCTATCAGTTCATTCTTCACGAAATGGTCGATCCCGGGATTCTGAAGACCTATGCTGTTTAGAAGTCCTGAATAGCTTTCGCAGATCCTCTTCCCGCTATTGCCTGTCCTCGGCTCAAGAGTCAGGCCCTTGCTGCAAAGGGCACCAACTCCTTCAAGGGCTTTTTCAGGCCAGAGAGAGGGTTCCATGGGCCAGACCCCTGAAGCCACTATTACCGGGGATCCGATGGAAAGCCCACCAACTTCGGCATGGAGCCCCGCATTACCAGGCATTGGGAAAAATCTCCTGCCACTCGAATACAGGTCCATCCACACAGACTCTTTTCATACCCGTTGCCGTAGGGAGGGAACAACCCAGACATCCTCCTATACCACATGCCATCCTGCTTTCCAGGCTGACCAGGATACGTCCACTGCCGATCTTGAAAAGATGGCCAAGTTCCCTGAGCATTGCGTTTGGACCGCAACCCCATACCTCATCTCCGGGCTCAATTACCGAAAGTGCTTCCTCAACGGCGTTGCCCCTGTTCCCCAGGGTACCGTCATCAGATGTAATGCGCAGTCCGGGCACCCTGGAGGAACACCATTTTGCGAACTCCTCCCAACCATTGCCCGGAACCCCCAGGATGACGGTGACTTCCATCTTGTCCCTGTAACGGGCTGAAGCATCCAGAAAGGGCGCGATCCCCAACGAACCAGAAACAAGGATCAATCTTCGCTTGACGGGACCAGGGAACCCTCGGCCGCATGGTCCCCTGAGATCAACTTCTGTCCCCGGTGGCAGAGATGCCATGTGAGAAGTACCCCTTCCCACTATCCTGAAAAGGAAATCCAGGCTGTTGTTTGAGGAGGCAATTGGAGCCAGGGGGCGTCCAAGAAGAGGGTCAAAGACACCCCTTTCCCTGATGAGGAAAAACTGCCCGGGATCCGGACGGCAGCATCCGCTTTCAATTTCAACGCGTATATGCCTGCAGCCCCTTCCGACGGATTCTGTAAGGACAATGCGGCCTTTCCTGTCAGACGTTTCAGCACCTTGTACGGAAACATTAAGGGCCATTATCCTCTCCCCTTGAAACTCTCCCGATCAATATGAACTGTTTCTCCCATTACAAGAGTCATCACCGGCCATCCTTTGAGGCGTTCGCCATCCCATGGGGATAGCCTTGCCTTGCTCTTCCAGGTTTTTACATCGACCTCCCGTTCAAGTTCCGGATCTAGCACCGTGAGGTCTGCAGGGCTTCCGGTCTCGATCTTTCCAAGCCATTTCCATTCTTTCGGAAGAATGGATGAGGGTCCGGATGTAAAAAGGGAAAGCAGCCTCTCCATCGGGAACGGTTTGCCCCGGCGATGCCATTCGTTCAAAACTGCCGCTACTGCGCATTCAAGAGATGCGATACCGAAAGAGGCTTCCTGGAAGGGAAGGTCCTTTTCGTCAAGGTGATACGGAGCATGATCAGTTGCGATAGCATCAACAGTTCCATCAGCAATACCTTCCCATAAGGAATCTTTATCGGAGATGCTCCTCAGGGGTGGATTAACCTTGAAAACCCCGTCGTAACCGCTGCTGATAACAGATCCCTCCGCAAGAGAAAGGTGATGGGGTGTTACATCACAGGTTACCGGCAGACCTGAATATTTTGCCGATCTCAAAACTTCGATGGATTCTCCTGAACTTACATGTGTGAAATGGATCGGCACGCCTGTGTCCCTGCAAAGGCTGATCCCCCTGGAGATGTCTGCTGCTTCGGCAGCTGTGGGCCACCCTTTCAGACCGGAAAAAGTCGAGCAGATACCATCGTTCACCTGCGCCCCGAAGGCAAGTGAACTGTCCTCGGGATGCTCCATGATCCTTACCCCCAACCTTGAACTGTACTGAAGGGCTAGCCGCAGTAGATTGGAATCACCCACAGGACTTCCATCATCGGTGAACAACACGGCCCCGGCAAGAGCCATTTTGCCCATTTCTGCAAGAGTTTTCCCTTTCCGCCCCTTGCTGACGCAACCAGCCGGCAGAACCCTGGTTCCTTTGCCATATCCACTTTTTTCAAGGACATACCTGACCAGGGCCGGGCTGTCAATCGGCGGGTCGGTATTTGGCATACACACAAGAGTAGTGTAACCTCCGGCTGCACCTGCGAGGGAACCCGAAATGATGTCCTCCCTCCACTCCTGACCCGGATCCCTGAGATGACAATGAAGATCTATGAAACCAGGACATAAGACCAGACCGCAAAGGTCCCAGGACCGGTCTGCCTGTCCGGCGTCGGTCCCGGAGCAGATCTTTTCTATTGTTCCATCGACAATAAGGATATCCGTCGGATCATCTTCCATACTGGAACCGTTGAAAAGGATCGCATTGCGAAGAAGAGTTCTCACTGGTTTGCACCTCCAAGACATACGAACAGGAGGGCCATTCTCAGGGCAACCCCGCTACGGACCTGTCCGAGGATCATGCTCTGCGCTCCGTCGGCGACAGTACTGGATATTTCTACGCCACGGTTTATAGGGCCCGGGTGCATAACCAGAGCTCCCGGCCTGGCGAACTCCAGAAGTTCATCATCAGCCCCGAAAAACTGGTGATATTCGTCAAGGGAGGGGAACATTCCTTCTTCCTGCCGCTCTCTCTGGATCCTCAGAAGATATACAATATCGGCCCCCTTCAACGCGTCGCGGGGATCTTCCCTGAATTCTGCACCTAGTGCATGGGTGTCTCTTGGCATCAAGGTTGCCGGTCCGGAGAGCTCTACTTTGACTCCCATCCGGTTGAAGGCAATGATGTCGCTCCTGGCAACCCTGCTGTGAAGGACATCGCCTATCATTGCCATCTTCATGCCATCCAGATCTCCAAGTTTTTTCCAGGCAGTGTAAAGATCCAGCAAAGCCTGGGTCGGATGGGCGTGTGCTCCGTCACCACCGTTGAAGACCGAGCTTTTCCTGAGTTTTCTTGCAAGGTAATCTGCGGCACCTACTGCCCCGTGTCTGATAACAACCGCGTCGGCACCCATCGCCTCAAGGGTCCATGCCGTGTCCCTGAGCGTCTCTCCCTTTCCAGTGCTCGACCCTGATGCTGACCAGTTAACCACATCGGCACTCAGAAATTTTTCGGCCAGTTCGAAGGAAACCCGGGTCCTGGTGGAAGCTTCAAAGAAAAGATTTACAACAAGTTTTCCTCTCAGGGCAGGCACCTTCTTGATCGGTCTGTCAAGCAGCTCATCCATGGAACGGCTTTGTTCCATTATGAACTGAAGGTCGCTTCTGTCCCATGTATCCAGATCAATTACGTGACGATGTCTCCATTCCATGTATCAGGAGTCCTCCCTTTCACAGATGACCACCTCATCTTTACCGTCAAGTTCGCTGACCCTTACCTCAACGACCTCGTTGCGGGAAGTCGGAACCGTCCTGCCGACATAATCGGGATGGATCGGAAGTTCCCGGTGCCCTCTGTCGACCAGCACTGCCAGCTGGACGCAAGATGGCCTTCCAAGGTCCATAAGCGCATCCAGGGCTGCCCTGATCGTTCTGCCCGTATACAGGACATCGTCTACAAGCAGGATCTTCCTGGCATTGACATCTTCCGGGATTGAGGTGCTATGGACAACGGGCTGGTCATGAAGAAGGGTCAGGTCATCCCTGTAAAGGGTGATATCCAGAACACCCGTCGGGATCCTCACAGATTCTATGGTGTTAAAAATATCCCTGATACGGTTGGCAAGATAGACGCCTCTCCGCTGGATGCCTACTATAACCATGTCACCCAGCCCCCTGTTCCTTTCAAGGATCTCGTGTGACATTCTTTTCAGCACCCTTTCCATATCCTTTCCAGTCATTACCCTTGTTTTATCCTTAAGCACCCCTTCACCTCCAAAAAAAAGGTTGAAGACCCACATCCATGGGGACCTCCAACCTCCTGGTCTAATTTGAAATATTATTTCGCCTTTTTGAGGCTGCCATCCTTTTCCTCCCGCGAGGGGTCGACCCCTTCCGAAGGATTTTAACAGATCGACATCAACGATGCAACCGGTTGCATTTTATTGATCCCTGAAAGAGACCAGTCCCATTTCTGCGGCTTTTCTCTCCGCCTCCCTGATGGTCCGTCCCTCTCCCTCGCCTATTACTCTCCCTGAGGAGCTTACTGTGACCACAAAAACAGGGGCGTGTGGAGGCCCGCTTTGTCTAGAAAGTGAATACTCCGGTTTTCCATAACCCATACTCTCCATTGTCTCCTGAAGCTGTGCCTTCGGATTTCTGGGCACGACACCGTTAACGGCAACTATATACCTGAAGAATCTATCTATCACATTTCTGGCTGCCTCGAAACCCCCGTCAAGGAAAACAGCCCCGAACAATGCTTCGGCAGCATCGGCACATATCACTGGCTGATCTTTCCCACCGCTTCTTGAAAGTCCTTTCCCCAGCCTCAGGATCTCCCGCAGATCTATGTGTCTGGCCCACGAACCCAGAGAATCTTCGCATACGATAGATGCCCTTCGTTCGGAAAGATCTCCTTCGCTGTCAAGAGGATACTGATGGTAAAGGATCTCTGAAACGCAAAGTTCGAGTACGGCATCACCCAGGAACTCGAGCCTTTCGTTGCACGCGGAGAGGCTGTTTTCATTGGAAAAGGAGGCGTGTGTGACCGCCTCCATTATCAATTCCCTGTTCTCAAAAGTATAACCCAAACGTTCCTCCAGACCGGAAAAGTCCGGATTTCCGCTGTCAGTCCTTTTTCTGGCCAATTTTGATCCCCTTCATTCCCTGTATTTTTCAATGGCGGCGACGCCGTTGTGTCCTCCGAAACCGAAATTGTTTACAAGAATCCTTGAAATTTCCCTGTAAAGGGCCTTCCCGCCAGGAACCACGTTAACACGGCACTCCGGATCAGGGTTGAAGCAGTTGGCCGTTGGATGGATAACACCTTCAGTTATGGCCTGTATAGCGGCAATGGTCTCAAGTGCCCCGGCGGCACCAAGGGTGTGGCCTATCATTGATTTTGTCGAGTGGACAAGGATACTCGGGGTAAACTCACCAAAAGCCCTGTTGATTGCATTTGATTCCATCGTGTCGTTAAGGCTTGTAGAGGTTCCATGGGCGTTTATCAGATCAACCTCGCCCATTCTCCAGCCAGCCTTTCTCAAGGCCTGGAGCATTGCCTTTGCCGGGCCGTTCCCGTCAGGGTCCGGAGCGGTGATATGATAGGCATCACAGGTGGAACCAAAACCCTTGACTTCAGCGAAGATCCTTGCGCCTCTTCTCCTGGCGTGCTCCAGCTCCTCGAAGACAAGAACACCTGCACCCTCGCCCATAACGAAGCCATCCCTGTCGATATCGAATGGCCTCGAGGCGTGGAGAGGATCATCATTCCTGGTCGAAAGAGCTTTCATAGCTGCAAAACCCGCAACAGCAACGGGCGTAATGGCCGCTTCGGTCCCTCCCGCAAGTATTACGTCGGCATCATCCCGGACTATCGTATAGTACGCCTCTCCCATAGTATGAATGGCAGTAGCGCAGGCTGTAACCACGCAAATGTTCGGCCCCTTGGCACCGAAACGAATGGCTACATAGGCGGCAGGCATGTTGCTGAGCATCATGGGGACACAGAAAGGCCCTACCCGGGACGGTCCTTTTTCAAGAAGGACCTTCATCCCCTCGTACATGGTCCCTATGCCGCCCTCGCCGCTTCCAATATAAACCCCGAATCTATCTGGATCCAGAACATCCACATCGAGAGAGGCATCCATTACTGCCATGTCTGAAGCAGCAACCGCGAACTGAATTACTCTGTCGGCCCTTCTGGCTTCCTTGCGTTCCATCCATTTCTCAGGGTCGAAATCCTTCACTTCGGCGGCAATACGTACTCCATAATCAGAAGCGTCAAAAAGTGAGATGTAGCCAACACCGTTACGCCCCTCTTTCAGCGATTTCCAGTAATCTTCCCTTCCATGTGCGATGGGGGACACTACTCCCATCCCTGTTATAACTACCCTTCTCAAATCGGTTCACTCCTTCGGTTCCCGCCATCCGTCCGGACGATCCGGGTAACGGAGTATCGGGGCTTATGAGAAATGAGGGATCAGACCCCATAAGCCCCGTTTCCTGCTACTCCTCTACTCCCAGTTTTCCCTTGATGTAGTCCATTGCTTCACCGACATTAGTCAGTTTCTCTGCATCCTCATCAGGGATCTCGATATCAAATTCCTCTTCGATCCCCATGATCAACTCCACGATGTCAAGAGAGTCTGCCCCAAGATCCTCAACAAAGGAGGCTTCCGGTTTGATCTGATCCTCTTCAACATCGAGCCTGTCCATGACGATCTCCCTTAGCCTTGCGGTGATCTCTTCCATTTTCATCTCCTTCACCTCCTCTCCGAGAAACTCTTTGCAACTATCAGGCCATGGTCATACCGCCGTCAACGGCGATCACCTGGCCATTGATATAGGAAGCCTTTTCAGAAACAAGGAACCCGACCAGTCCAGCTACATCCTCCGGCGTGCCCACCCGACCGGAGGGTATCTGCAGAAGCATCTGCTCTTTGAGCTTTTCATCAAGGATCGACGTCATGTCGGTCTCTATAAAACCTGGAGCTACAGCGTTAGCTGTAATCCCCCTGGAGCCGAATTCCCTGGCCGTGCTTTTTGTAAGGCCTATCACTCCGGCTTTTGCCGCGGCATAGTTGGCCTGTCCGGCATTTCCTACTATCCCGATAACGGAACTGATATTTACTATTCTTCCCCACCGAGATTTTGCCATGTTTCTTGCCGCCTGTCTTGTGGTAAGGAATACAGATTTGAGGTTGGTCGTAATAACATCGTCCCAGTCGTGGTCCTTCATCCTCATAAGAAGGCCGTCCCTCGTTATACCGGCATTGTTAACAAGGATCTGGACCTGGCCGAGCCTTTCCTCGATCTGGGGAAAAAGCCCGGCAACGTCCTCCGGGGAAGAGACATCGGCCTGGAATGCCATTGCCCGCCCTCCGGAGGAGGCTATTTCACCGACAAGACCCTCTGCAGCTTTGGATGAAGCCCGGAAGTTGACAGCCACAATATACCCTCTTGCCGATAATTCAAAGGCTATGGCTTTTCCGATCCCTCTTCCTGCCCCGGTCACAAGGGCCACTCTGCCTTCAGGATTCATCTTATTGCCCCCCCATCAGGAAATCAATCGTTTCGTTCACCATTTCATGGCTGTTTACGGAAATACAGCTAGCCTCAGGGGAGATCCTTTTTATCAGTCCAGAAAGGACAGACCCCGGACCTGCCTCAACAAAATGGTGAACTCCTTTGGAAATGATGAACTCTATAGAATCCGACCAGAGAACCGGCTTGAACGTCTGTTCAAAAAGCGCCTGCTGGATGCTTTCAACGTCGGATTCCGTTTTCCCGGATACATTTGCCACAAGTGGCCATTCAGGATCTTTCCAGGAACATTCCTTGAATGATTCCAGGAGCCTGTCGGCAACAGGCCGCATAAGACTGCAATGAAAAGGCGCACTTACCTTGAGGGGAAGAGCTCTCTTCGCCCCTGCATCTTTACACATGGCGACAGCCATGTCGACAGCCTCTCTTTCCCCTGATATAACTATCTGTCCAGGCGCATTGAAGTTGGCTGCCTGGCACACCCCTGTTGCAGATGCAGATTCGCATATTGAAAGCACGGTCTCTCTTTCAAGTCCGATAATGGCGGCCATGGAACCCTTGCCGATAGGAACCGCTTCCTGCATGAGCCGCCCGCGCAGGTGCACCAGCCTTACCCCGTCTTCCAGGGAGAGTGTACCCGAGGCTACAAGCGCCGTATATTCCCCGAGGCTGTGCCCTGCAACGTATTGCGGTTCAAAATGTACTCCTTCTTCCTCAAGACATCTGAAAACCGCCATGCTCATCGTAAGGATAGCAGGTTGTGCATACTCGGTTTTTTTCAATTCCTCGTCAGGTCCATTGAAAATGATCTCTTTCAAATCGAAACCCAGGGCCGATTCGGCCCTCTCAAAAACTTCTTTTGCAGTGGCGTAGCGTTCAAACAGTTTCTTGCCCATACCCACTTCCTGAGCGCCCTGACCAGGGAAAACCACGGCATATTTCATTTGCTTTCCTCCACGGGTATCAACCGAAAAACTCTTGTTTCAACCTGGAAAGAACGGATCCGGTCCCTCCAAAAAGCTCCCTGATTATCTCTTCTGCGGGTTGTATCCGTTCCACCATCGCGGCAGACTGCCCTGCCATCACAGAACCGAAATCCACGTCTCCGTCGATCACCGCAGCCCTCAGTCGGCCAGTCCCCAATTTTTCGATCTCTTCAGGGGAAGCCCCGGCTTTTTCCAGGCGGTCGAACTCTCTGGTGAGCCTGTTCCGAATGCACCGGACAGGATGTCCTGTACTTGCCCCCGTAACAACGGTACTTCTGTCCCTTGCTTTTATAACCATTTCCTTGTATGAGGGGTGAACGTTGGATTCCGCAGCACAAACAAAGCGTGTACCCACCTGCACCCCTTCCGCACCAAGTGCGAAAGCGGCGGTCACTCCTCTCGGGTCAGCTACACCTCCTGCAGCAATAACAGGGATCGCAAGAGCATCCGAGACTTGAGGCACCAGGACCATCGTTGTGATATCCCCGATGTGCCCCCCCGCCTCCATTCCCTCAGCGACAACAGCGTCTGCACCCTGTTTCTCGACACGCTTTGCCTGTGCCACGGAGGCGATCACAGGGATAACTATAGTCCCCACCGGTTTAAGACGATCAATGACCTTTCCGGGGGATCCTGCGCCGGTCGTAACAACAGGGACCCGGTTCTTTACAACGATCTCCAGCGCGTCGTCAGCGGTAGGAGAAAGAAGCATTATATTGACGCCAAAAGGTTTTTCCGTAAGGCTCCTGGCTTTCTTTATCTGGTCTTCCAGAATTTCGGGGGGCATGCTGCCCGCGGCTATCACTCCGAGGCCCCCGCCATTGCTAACTGCGGCTGCAAGATCTGCATCAGCGACCCATGCCATGCCTCCCTGGATCAAAGGAAAACGGGTGCCAAGCAGTTGCGTAACCCTGTTGTTTTGATGCATTTCTTTCACCTCATATCCGGAGGATAATGGCACCATAGGTCATACCTGCCCCGAAGCTCACCATCATAACCTTGTCTCCCCTGGATATCCGCCCCTCCTCCAACCCCTCGTGAAGCGCAAGAAAAACCGAAGCGGCCGACGTGTTGCCGTATCTCTGAAGGTTGACAATGGCTTTCTCCATAGGGACATCCAGTCTTTTCATGACCCCCTCTATTATCCGGTGATTGGCCTGATGAAAGATCCACGAATCGATGTCTTCTGTTTGTAACCCGGCTTGCCCGCATATATCCTTCAGGAATCGGGGAATGACCTTGTTCACGTATTTGAAGACCTCGTTCCCTTTCATTTTCACAAAATGCAGCCCCTTCTCTAATGTTGCTACTGAAGCAGGATTTGCGGCCAGACCCCCTGGCAGCTCTATAAAATCACTTGCTTCTCCGTCGGCGTGAAGCTCTGCGGCAAGGACCGAATCTTCCTCGCCAGATGCCCCAAGCACTGCCGCTCCTGCTCCATCACCGAAAAGAACGCATGTATTGCGGTCTTTCCAGTCAACAACACGGGAAAGGGACTCAGCACCTATAACAAGGACCTTTTTCCAGAGACCTGCCCTGATGCCAGCCGCTGCGAGCACCAGAGCATAGACGCAACCGGTACAACCAGCCTGAACGTCGAATGCACCTGCTTTGGTCGCCCCGATCTTTCCCTGGACAATGGGTCCCACTCCAGGGAAAAGCATATCCGGGGAATTGGTCCCTACTATGATCATATCAATATCCCCGGGGAGCACTCCCGCATTTTCCAGGGCCCGAATGCCAGCCTTGGCCGCAAGATCACTTGTCATCTCTCCATCGGAGACAATATGCCTTTCCTTGATCCCGGTTCTCTCTGTGATCCACTCGTCAGTTGTCTCAACTATTTTCTCCAGGTCCTCGTTGGTAACAACCTTCTCCGGGACATACATCCCTGTACCAAGAAGCTTCACCGGGTTACATAACCTGACATTCATTCTGTTCTCACTCCCTCGGAAAGTTCTTCGGCGATGGTCTCTACACCTTTTTTGGATACAAACCCCCTGGCTACTCCCAGGGCACCGCATACAGCTCTTGCACGGGATCTCCCGTGGGCTTTAATAACAGCCCCGTTCACCCCCAGAAGTGGCGTTCCGCCGATCTCTTCGTAATTGAAACGTGTCCATAGGTCCTTGAGCATTGGCAGCATGAAGAGCATTCCCACCTTGGGCAGGAACCGCCTGTTGATCTCATCCCTGACAAGTGAATAAAGGGCCTCCCCTGTACCCTCGATGAATTTTAGAAGAATGTTTCCCGTAAGGCCTTCGCATACAACTACGTCAGCCACTCCAAAGGGTATGCCGCCTCCCTCTACGTTGCCGATGAAGTTCAGTTTCCCTTTTCGGAAATACTCCCTGGTTTCGATGATAAGTTCATCACCCTTTACTTCCTCTTGCCCGTTTGAAAGAAGTCCAATGGAAGGGTTCTCAACCCCTATTATCTTCCTCATATACACATCGCCCATCAGGGCGAACTGGTACAGGTTCATGGGTTTGCACCTGACAGTCGCTCCTATATCTATGAGCATGGAGATCCTGTCCACGGCCGGAAGAGGGACGCCAAGTCCGGGACGTTCTATTCCCGGTATCCTTCCGACAACGAGAACTCCCCCGGCTACAATGGCGCCGGTGCTTCCAGCCGAAACACAGCCGACCGCCTCTCCGGATCGGACCATCTGCATGGCTATCCTGAGGCTTGAGCGCCTTTTCTTCCTTACAGCGACTGCCGGAGGTTCATCCATGGTTATCTTTTCTTCGGCATGAACCAGATGCAGCCTTGTGCGCACGGATGCGGGGGCATTTTCCACCAGGGGTTTCACTTCTTCAGTATCTCCCACCAGGGCGATCTCCAGGTCAGGAAACTTGCCGCACGCCATTACAGCACCCGCGCAGGTCTCCTTCGGAGCGTTATCTCCCCCCATAGCATCAAGAGCCAGCAACACCGGGACCACACTCCTCAGACTCCAGGGATAAACCGTTGCAATTCTTCTCTACGGTAATGAACCTTCCGATAAATATTTCCTGTTCTCCTACTTTTATTCTCACGCTAACCACGTTCTTGTTTCCCTTTTTTGTCCCGACTTTTGCTCTTGCGACAAGTCTCTCTCCAACTCTTGCCGGTGATCTGAACCTGACCCTGGCCGACCCTGTAACCACCATGTCTGCCTCGATAACAGCAATTGCGAGAGAACTGGCCATCGCGTAAATGTAATGATCCGAAACAAAATCGGTGTGCCGGAATGCCATCTCCCTGGAGGTCTGAAGGGTTGAAAGGGCCCATTCGCCAGGCTGCAGGTCAAGAAGATCCCCTATGACCTCTTCAAGCTTCAAAGAACGCAATCTGGAACCGGCCTGGCTGGCCATAGACCTCATTCTTTCCCTGACCTCTGGTATTCCCAGAACGGCCCTGTCAAGTCTTACTGTGCTGACGCTGACGCCAAGATCGCCGGCTATCTCTTCGTCGGTAAGAAGGGGGTTGGTTTCCAGTTCCGATATTATCCGGTTCTGTCGGATCCTTCTCACAGCAGATCTGCCCATCTCGCCTCTCCTTATGACCTGGTTCTATTATCAGGTTATATGATCAGGGAGTATAACCGAGAAAGAATGGCCGGTCAACATTGGCGTATTTGATCTGTCGTATTTGATCTTGATAAGCCGGATCTGTGAAAAGGGATGGATCGGATCATTCATCTGGCAAATAAAAAGGGGAACCCGAAGGTTCCCCTGGCAGCACGATCTTACGGCAAAGATGTCCTGTGTGATCATTCGATCAGGACTACTTCTTCTCCTCGCCTTCCTGTTTCTTCTCAACAACAAGACGGCCCCTGTAATGGCCGCATTCGGGGCAGGCCCGGTGCATCTGGGCCGCTTCTCCGCAGTTGGGGCATACGGTGGTGCCAGGGCTTTTCAGTGAACCGAGCCACTGTGCCTTCCTCTGCCTGGTCCTGGTGTGGGAAGTCCTACTTTTTGGAGTTGCCATCACTGTCTCCTCCTTTCCCTGGAACATGGTCTCTTTCCCGTTTCATCAATCCGGCCAGTACGTCGAACCGGGGATCTGCCTGGCCTGAGGAACAGCTGCATTTCACTTTATTCATGTTAACTCCGCACCAGGGACATAACCCGAGGCAATTTTCCGAACACAGGCTCTTTTCGGGAAGGGTGAGGATAAGTAACTCCCACGCCTGGCATGAAACATCAAGCTCTGTCTCGAGAGAATCGACCAGCACGACGTCTTCTTCAGATCCTTCCGCGGGCTCTGCCCCTTCACTACATTCCGGCAACGGCCTATAAAAATACAGGAAATCTCCTGAAATATCAAGTAGTGCCGGTTCAAGGCATCTTGCACAGGGAACCTCAGCTGTGCCCTTTAGAGACAAATTTACCGAAAGACATGTCCTGTCACCCGAGACAAGCACCCTTACCGATAACGGCCCTCTGAAGGTGTAATCCTGGCCCCAGTAGCGCACTACATCACCCAGAGGCATTTCGCATGAAAGATCCAGGATCGCTCCTGAATCAACAACGGCTTTCCCATCAACTATACAGGACCAGTTTCCTGGTTTCTCTGTCAAGGGCATTTTATGTTATCCCTTCCTGATTGGAGCGATAGCGGCTAGCCTATGGCAAGCTCCTTGGTGTCCCTGGCAATAACGAGCTCCTCGTTGGTCGGAACGACCATGATGCTGACCCTTGAATCAGGCTCATTGATAAAAGCTTCCTTGCCCCTGACGTTGTTTCTTTCCTGGCTTATCTTTGCGCCAAGGAACTCCAGCCCCTCACAGGTCATTGCCCTGACCGTGGTGCTGTTCTCTCCAATACCGGCTGTGAAGACTATCGCATCGATTCCTCCCATTGCTCCGGCATAGGCGCATATATGCTTCCTGATCCCATAGCAGAGCATCTTCAGCGCAAGAGCAGCCCTGGCGTTGCCTTTTCCGGCCGCTTCCTCGACATCTCTCAGGTCGCTGCTTATTCCTGAGATGCCCTGGATCCCGCTTTCCTTGTGGATGATATGGCTCATGGCCTTGGGGTCAATACCCTCAAGTTCCATAAGGTAGAGAAGAGCGGTAGGATCGATGTCCCCGCAGCGAGTTCCCATAAGAACGCCAGGGACCGTTCCGAAACCCAGGCTTGTATCGACTGACTTGCCGCCCTTGACGGCGGAAATTGAGCTGCCGTTGCCAAGGTGACAGGTAACTATCTTGAGATCTTCTGCCGGTTTTCCCAGCATCTCGGCAGCCCTGTATGCAACGTAGAAATGGCTTGTGCCATGGAATCCGTATCGCCTGATCCTCTGTTTGTCGTAGTAATGGAAAGGAAGTCCGTATATGTAGGCGTAATCGGGCATCGTCTGGTGGAAAGCGGTATCGAAGACCGCAACTTGAGGAACATCGGGAAGAACCTCTATCATTGCACGGATCCCCATAAGATTGGCAGGATTGTGAAGCGGTGCAAGAGGGACACACTCCTCGATCACGTCCAGGACCTCCTGGTCCACTATCACTGAACGGGCGAACTTCTCTCCTCCATGAACCACCCTGTGGCCCACGGCGCGCAGCTCCCCGAGGCTTTCGATCACGCCCTGGTCCCCGTCTAGTAGCGTGTCCAGAACGACCTTGATACCGACCTTGTGGTTCGGTATCGCCACGTCGAACTTGAGCGGCTCCATACCGGTCTTCTCATGCTTTACCCGGGATCCGTCGATTCCTATCCTCTCTACCAGTCCTTTTGCAAGAACCTCTTCCGAGGTCATATCGAAAAGCTGGTATTTTAGAGAGGAGCTTCCGCAGTTAAGTACTAACACCTTCATCCCTGTTCAAACCTCCTCGTCCTCGACCGGAACCATTCCGCTTTTTATCGTACAATCAAATTATTGAAATGCAAAATGCCAGAAAGGATGGTCCGGTTCTTTGGCAAAAGAAAAAATTGTGGGGATCATAGCCGAGTACAACCCCTTTCACAATGGTCATTTATACCACATGAAGCGATCTCTGGAAACAACAGGTGCTGCCGCGGCAGTAATAGTACTCTCCTCCAGCTTCGTCCAGAGAGGTGAACCCGCATTTATCGACAAGTGGAGTCGCGCTGAAATGGCGATCTCCTGCGGAGCCAGCCTGGCCATTGAGCTCCCCGTGGCATTCTCATGTCATAATGCCGGGGTTTTCGGGTCAGCTGCTGTCGACCTTCTGTTCTCATCGGGCATTGTGACCCACGTATCTTTCGGTATGGAAAACCCCGAGGCACCCCTTGAAGAAATAGCCGATATCCTTATTCGGGAACCGGATGATTTCAGGGCGGTTCTTCGTGATCATCTTGACCTGGGCTTTTCATACGCACAGTCCAGGTCGAATGCGATCGAAGCATCGATCCCGGGAGCAGGCAGGCTGATATCCTCTCCCAACAACACCCTTGCCCAGGAATACGTTCTGAGGATACGGGAGATGGAGTACCCTCTTGAGACCGCGCCTGTTAAAAGGATCGGAGAGGGTTACCACGGGGGCGCCTCCGGAGGCACAGCAAGCGCCAGCTGGATACGGGATACAGTAAGAAGAGAAGGTCTTTCCCGTCAGGCAAGGGAGGTGATGCCTTCAGTCGCAGCGGAAATTCTCGAAAGGGAGATATCAAGGGGAAGATGCCTGATGTCGCTTGATGTATTCTGGAGGATCCTCAGGACTGTCATCCTCAGGGATGGATCGACCAGGCTTTCAAGACACGCGGAAATGAGGGAAGGCATAGAGAACCTGTTGCTTTCAAATGCCTTGCGGGCGAGGTCCTTTGACGAATTTACACGCCTGTGCACAAGCAAAAGGTATCCCAGGAGCAAGATACAGCGTTTTGCGTCACATGTCCTTATGGGGTTCGATCATCGGTCCAACCGGAAGGCTCAGCGTCTTGGGCCTCCCTACATCAGGGTCCTGGGATGGGATCAAAAGGGACAGGACCTTTTGAGGCAGATGAGAACAGCCTCCCGCCTGCCGGTAATATTCTGCCCTAAAGGCAGGAAAGGATCCTATCAGCGGATGGTTGCCGACCTGGAATACCGCGCTTCGGGTATATGGGAGAACCTTGTTCCTTCTACGGACATGCTCAAGGAATCAGGTGCCCTTCCAGTCAGACCTGGCGAAAACCCGGCACCGGGGGAAACCTCTCTCTGAGCCTTCTGAACACTCCGGGGGGGACCATGTCGTGGATCGCCCCTCCGAAATGGAAGACTTCCTTGACCGCACGGCTTGACAGGTAGGAATATTTCGCCTCGGTGACAATAAAAAATGTCTCTATCTCCGGGGCAAGCTGTCTGTTCATCAGCGCCAGCTGAAACTCGTATTCAAAGTCCGACAGCGCCCGCAGCCCCCTGATGATCACCCTGCACTTCTCTGCCCTCATAAAATCGACCAGCAACCCCTCAAAATGTTTGACCTTGACATTGGGGAGATGACTCAGAGCCTCCCTGGTCATAGTTTCCCGCTCTTCTTTCGAGAAAGTGTACGTTTTCTGGCTGTTGTTGAGAACCCCTACGGTCAGTTCACTGAAAATGGCCGCGGCTCTTTCTGCAATGTATATGTGTCCGTTAGTGATAGGGTCAAATGACCCGGGATACATCGCTCTTATCAACTGTCCCCTCCCCCTTCCGGGAGTTTTCTTCAAGAAAGGAAAGGCATGACTCCCCGTATGACCTTGTGGATATCTCCCACCCTTCCCACAGTCCCGGTTCGATCCTTTCCCTTACAGAATGTTCCAGAACCATTACAGCCCCGCTTTTCATGATACCAGACAGAAGACCGGAAAGTCTTGCCATCCTCTCAACCCAGCCTGTTCCGTAGGGGGGATCCGCAAAGATAACATCAAAGCTTTTATGACCCGACAAGAGAAAGGGAAGTGCCCTCCTTATGTCCATTCTCAAGACCTCACCATCCTGGGATGCGATCGACCTTTCAATAGTCCCGGCATACCTGTTGGAGATCTCAACAAGAACTACTGGTGAAAACCCTCTGGAAAGGGCCTCCTTCCCGACCCTCCCCGTTCCTGCAAAAAGGTCGAGGAACGACCTGCCCCCGGGAGGTCCAAGGATATTGAAAAGCGCCTGCAGGACAATTCCTGACGTTGGGCGTGCCCCTTTCAAGGTTCCTTGACCCCTGAATAAAATTTATTAATAAAAGGCGAAAAGTTGATCTCCCTGAATGGTTTGATATCGATAACAGGCGTTCCGTCAAGCGCATCAAGACCTTCAACGCTGAGCGTACTTCCATGAACCCCGTTCAGCTTTACCAGGCTGAGACCGATATGATTCGGCCTGTTGGGACTGCAGGTAGCAAAAACACCTTTGAGCGGGCGGTTGGCGTCTCCCCTTGGATGGACTTTCATGGAAAAGCCTTCAGAAAGATGGAACCTGAAAAGGACAAGTATCAAGGGTTCTTCCTTCAAACCTTCAAGGGCCTTTTCAAAACAGGGAAGGATCAGGATCTCGCTTTCAATTCCCTTGAATTCTTCCGGGGGCAGAAAAGACCTGATCCTGGATCTTACGAAGCCGATCGGGGAAATGGCGAACCCGTTCATAATTCCCGGTTCTCCAGCAATGATCCAAGATCCTGAAAGGCACCGCTTACAGCAGGGGTCGTAAAGGGACGGGAGGCGGCATCCACCTTTAACATACAGCCTCCCTCCCGCGGAACAATGCGGAAAAAGAACGACTGTTCGAATCCCTCATCGGAAGACAATGCCTCGACAAGGATAACCCCGGAAGAGCTTGCATAAGCATCCCGAAAGACCCACCTGGCGTCCCTTTCACCACCCTTATGGCCCTTCAATGCTGCAACAACAGAAATATGCGGACAAGGTCCCTGGAATGCTTTATGCAACTCCAGCACTCCCTTCTTCATTCCCGGGTTCGGCAAACCCTTGTTCTTGAGGAAACTGAGCAGGAAAATATTTTTGCCCTCTCCTAGCCATTTTCTTTCGTATTTTGTCTGCACCTTCCTTTCTGGATCCGCTTCGAACCTTTCAAGACAGAGCGCAGGGTTCCGGGGAATGCTCAAGGCAGCCTCCCGGGCATAATCCCCGTCGTCGGTCACCAGTTCAAAAACTCCCCCGGTTGCCAGTACGCCTGCAAGCATATCCGAAAAACCGGATGCCGTGACTCTTCTCCTGGCATGTCTTTTCTTGGGCCATGGGCAGGGGAAATTCATATATACCTTATCGAACCATTCCAAAGGCAAACGCTCTTTAAGGAGAAAACGGGCATCACCCATTATTATCCTTACATTGGAAAGGTTTGAGCGTTTAACCCTTTTAACAGCCTTCATTACACAGTTCATGGATATTTCGATCCCGACAAATAAAGACTGGGGCCTCTGAAGTGCCATGTGTTCGATGAATTCCCCATTCCCAAAACCTATTTCAAGGGCCCTGCCCTGGAAACCCTTATCCCCAAGTGAAGTAAGCACAGGCAACGGATCCCCGGTGATAATGATCCTGTCCAGAGTCATATTTCCGGTCACCTCCTGGAAAAAACCACCATGAAAAAGAACAGCATTTCCCGCACTTGACACGGGAAATATCCTACATACAATATACATGCGACTATACGCCCATTCTGGCCTGTTCTTCCGGGCGGCCCGCGGTTCATTATAAACATTGCGTAACTTTTTTGCTCCAGGTTCTCCATCCTGAACTGGCAGCAAAACTCCGGGGAGGGGTTTTTGTCGGGCTATTGTTCATCCGGTGTGATATCATTTAAGATAGTTATGTAATTAACTTTTTTATAAACGGTTCAAGGCATCTTCCATAAAAGGAGGGGTATTAATGTCAGAAGTCATCGAAGTCCGATGGCATGGAAGGGGAGGACAGGGAGCCAAGACGGGCTCGGCAATACTAGCCGAGGTCCTTTTCGAGGCCGGCAAGTTCACGCAGTCCTTCCCGGAGTATGGAGCCGAACGCCAGGGGGCCCCCATGAAGGCCTTCAACAGGGTTTCGGACAAACAGATCCGGACTCGTTCAGGTGTCCTGAATCCGGATATCGTGGTTTTAATCGACCCGACATTGATCGACGCCGTCAAACCCACAGAAGGCGGGAAGGATACCACTGTCTACCTTATCAATTCGCCGGATTCGCCCCAAAACCTGAAAAAGAAACTCGGCCTCAAGGATTCAGTCAAACTGATAGCTGTCGATGCAACAAAGATCACCCTCGAAGAATTCGGCCAGAACAGACCGAATACGCCGATGCTGGGAGCACTTGCCCACTGCTTCAAGGACGTGCCGGTCCAGGCCTTTATCGACCACTTTACCCACAAGATGGGTGCAAAGCTTCCCGAAAAGGTCCTTAAGGCAAACCAGAACGCGATCAAACGCGGATACGAGGAGGTGCAGCAGGGATGAGCTCACTTAAAGGCTGGAAGGATCTTCCTCCCGCAACAACCGTTCCCGCCTCTACGTCCGAGGCTGTTGAAACAGGCCAGTGGAGAAGCATGCGCCCGGTCTGGGACGAAGAGAAGTGCATTCACTGCCTGCAGTGCTGGATCCAGTGCCCTGACAAGTCCATCAAAGCCAACGCCGACGGAAAGGTCACGGGGATAGAATATTTCTACTGCAAGGGATGCGGGATCTGCGCGGCAGTCTGCCCCAAAAACGCCATCGAAATGCGGCCTGAAGCCGAATTTATCGAGCAGTAGCCCTGCCGAACGAAAGGATGTGAAAACAATGCCGAGAAAGGATATCACTTCCGGGAACTGGGCAGTGGCCGAGGCCATGAGGCAGATCAACCCCGATGTCGTTGCCGCCTACCCGATCACTCCCTCGACCGATATTCCCATGAAGTTTTCGGAATTCGTCGCTGACGGTCTAGTAGACACAAATCTCGTTACCGTCGAAAGTGAACACTCAGCGATCAGCGCATGCCTCGCGGCCTCAGTATCGGGCGCGAGGGTCATGACTGCCTCAAGCGCGAACGGTGTTGCGCTGATGCACGAGATCTTCCCGATAGCAGCCTCCTACAGGGCCCCGATCGTCTTCGGGCTTGTCAACAGGTGTCTTGGCGCCCCTATCAACATTCACTGCGACCATGGCGACAGCATGGCCGAAAGGGATTCCGGATGGATCCACATCTACTGCGAGGATGGCCAGGAAGTATATGACACCATGATCATGGCCGTAAGGATCGCGGAACACAAGGAAGTCCTGCTCCCTGTTTTCGTTTGTCAGGACGGTTTCATTACAAGCCATTGCTTCGAGCCGGTCGAGTTCCTTGATGACGAGCAGGTAACGAAATTCATTGGTGAGAGAGATCCTCTTCTTCCACTTCTGGACGTCGATAACCCTGTAGCATACGGTTCTCTGGCCCTGACAGACTACTTCTTCGAGATCAAGCGTCAGCAGATCGAGGCCATGAAGCATGTCGAAACGGCCTACAACGATGTCGCTGCGGAGTTCGCCAGAGTAACCGGGAGAAATTATCCCGTGGTCGACAAATACAGGACAGAGGATGCCGACTACATCATGGTGATAATGTCCTCCGCAGCCGGAGCCGCAAAGGAAACCGTGGACAAATTGAGGGAACAGGGACACAAGGTCGGATGCCTGAGGATAAGGCTTTTCCGCCCCTTCCCCGCAAAAGCAATTGTGGATGCCCTCAAGGGAGCAAAAGGGATAGCGGTATGTGACAGGGCTGCAAGCCTCGGCGCCCCGGCCCCTCTCTTCACCGAGATCAAGGGAGCCCTTTATGACGCGGGCGTTCACATCCCCGCGAACACATACGTTTACGGTCTTGGCGGGAGGGATTTCTTCCCTCACAACGCAGAAGAGGCGTTCATGGATCTGATCAACAAGAAAATGAGCACCGGGGAACGCTACCTCGGCCTCAGGGAATAGGGGGTGCTCCAGGATGGCTGTCAAACTGAAAGACCTGATCACAAAGGAAAGGGCCATGCGGCAGGGGCACAGGATGTGCCCGGGATGCGGTGCTCCCACCGTTGTCCAGCAGGCGCTTCTTGCCGTCGATGATCCTATAGTAATTACCGCGGCAACAGGCTGCCTTGAGGTTTCAACGACTATCTACCCATACAACTCTTGGGGTGTGCCATTCCTCCACTCCGCTTTCGAGAACGCCGGCGCCAATGTCTCCGGCATCGAAGCGGCATACGTGGCACTGAAGAAAAAGGGCAAGGTAAAGAAGGATATCAAGTTCGTAGCTTTCGGAGGCGACGGCGGGACCTACGACATCGGTCTCCAGGCTCTCTCGGGAGCCGCCGAACGCGGCCACGATTTCACCTACATCTGCTACAACAACCAGGGCTACATGAACACCGGGGCACAGAGGAGCAGCGCCACTCCGAAGGGGGCAAATACAAGCACTGCTCCGGCGGGAACGGTCATACCCGGGAAGATCCAGAAACCCAAGGACCTGACCGCCATTATGGCCGCCCATCATATCCCCTATGTTGCCCAGACTACCATATTCAATCCGATGGAAGTGATCGAAAAGGTCAAGCGGGCGATAGAGACTCCGGGACCGGCTTTCTTGAACATCCTGGCCCCGTGCGTACTTTTCTGGCGCCTTGAGCCTTCGATGCAGAGAGAGATATGCAAACTTGCCGCTGAAACCCGCTTCTGGCCGATCTACGAAGTTATCGACGGCGAGTGGAAACTGGGTTACAAGCCCAGGAAGTATGTCCCCGCCGAGGAGTTTCTCAAACCCCAGGGGCGTTTCAGACATCTGCTGAAGGGTGACATCGGCAAGGCGGTGATCACGGATTTCCAGAAGGATATCGACGAAGAGTGGGAATATGTCCTGAAAAGATGCGGTGAGACCTGGGAACCCCAGGCTTGACGGATCTGACAGGTCTCTGTCATATTCTTCCTTGACCAGCACCCGCAACAAGGATACAATGTTCGTCGCCGACGGGACGTAGCGCAGCCTGGTTAGCGCACTTGACTGGGGGTCAAGGGGTCGGAGGTTCAAATCCTCTCGTCCCGACCAAGAATAAAAGCGGGAGACCATCTGGTTCTCCCGCTTTTGATTTTCGGGTCCCGGGAAAACGAGACAGATAACCTGGGGGTTGTTTATCGTTGCCTCATGAATTTCATAAACCCAACACGAGGATCGGACAGAATTTCCTGGTTGACAGAAATATCCTGAGGATCATTCTGGACCATGGGGACATCGGCCCGGAAGACTCTATCCTTGAGGTCGGGGCAGGAAAAGGGATCCTTACAAAAGGGCTCCTCGAAAGAGGGCCCAAAATGGTTTTTGCCATGGAAATAGACAGGTCCCTGGAGCCCTTCCTTTCCGACCTTGGCGATCTGTACAAAAACCTGAAGATCTTCTGGGGCGACGCACTCAAGACCGATTTCGGGCCTGGACTCGTCCCGCCGCCGAACAAGATGATCGCCAACATCCCGTATCACATTACAACCCCTCTTATCTGGAAGGTCCTTGAACTCTTCGCTCCTGTTGGTCTTCACTACCTGTTGCTGATGGTTCAAAAAGAAGCAGCGGACAGGATCTGCGCTCCTCCTCGCACAAAGGAACGGTATCCTCTGGGTATTACTCTTCATTCCATGGGGAGGACCCGAATTATCAGGAACGTTCCTCCTGAGGCATTCAGACCGACTCCAGAGGTGAATTCCTCTCTTGTTGAGATAATTCTAGAACGCAACTTTTCCCTGCCCGGGGAATACTCCTGGAGAGTCCTTCTTCGTGCCTCCTTTTCCCAGAGGAGAAAAACCCTTGTCAATAACCTGGCAGTGCTGTTCCCTGGGAAAAAGGAGGACATTATCCAGTTCCTCAACAGGAAGAGCATACCTGTTTCAGTGAGGGCGGAAGAACTTGAAACAGAACAATGGGAATCACTGCATGAATTTGTTGCTCCCTGGTTCCCGGGAAAAAAGAGGCAGGCAGCGGGGAACCGCCACCTGCCGGAAGATTGAGATACATAAGATCGAAAGGATCAGCGAACTTTGTCCTTCAGTCCCTTTCCTGGTCTGAAAGCGGGAACCTTCTTGCCGGGGATGTTGATGACCTTTGTTGGGTCCTGCGGGTTTCTTCCCTTCCTGGGGGCTCTTTTACGGACCTCAAAGGTACCGAACCCGACAAGCTGAACCTTCTCGCCCTTCGCAAGCGATTTGACAATAGCCTCAAAGGTCGACCCCACAGCCTCATGTGCCTGTTTCTTGGTGATGCCCGCAGATTTCGCGACCGCGTTGATCAGATCCGCCTTAGTCACTTTGCTCGCACCTCCGCCTCTTCAGGATATCTGCAAGACCGCATTTCCTGATGCTAACGGCCCGTTAAACTAATATCATCTGCAGCAGAAGCGGTCAAGTACTAAGGCGATTATTTCCTGATCTGCCTGCCCCTCCAGAATATCCTTACAGGGGTTCCCTCGAAATCACCAAGCTCGCGGACCTTTTTCGTCACGTATCTTTCGAATGACCTGTTGACTATCTCCGGGTCGTTTACCGAAAAAGCAAACGCTGGGGGATTGACTGCAACCTGGGCACAGCCCTTTATCATCAGCATTTTCCCTCCTGACCCTGTAGGCATCCGGTCAAAAGCAAGAACATCCCTTACAAGGGCGCCAACCCTTTCCGTAGAGATCCACCTGGATCGGTTAGACCGGACCCTTAATATGACCTCGGGGAGTTTATGTACCCCCCTGCCGGTAAGCCCCGAAATGAACACCAGGGGCGCGAAATCGGCGAAGGGCATCTCGTCCCTTATTTCTTCTGTTATTTTGTCTCCTATGTCCGGCGTTTTGGACAGAAGGTCCCATTTATTAACAGCGATGACAAGCCCCTTGCCTTTTTCAAGTACAAGGCCGGCCATCTTTTTGTCCTGATCTGTGCAGATCTCCGCGCCTTCCATCATTAGAACAGCTACATCACAGCGCTCAATGCTCTCATGGGTCCTTACCAGGGAATAGAATTCGACATCGGAACTTATCCGGCTTCTTTTTCTAAGGCCCGCTGTATCGATCAACCGGAACCGCTCCCCCCCTATAGTGACCAGGGAATCCACTGAATCCCTTGTGGTACCTGGCGCGGGACCTACAAGGGACCGTTCTGATCCGGAAAGAAGGTTAAGCAGCGTAGATTTGCCAACGTTGGGACGACCGACAATGGCTACGGCAACCTCATCATTCACCCCTTCCCTGATCTCCGGTTCCCGGGAGGGAAGAAGAGTTACCACCCTGTCCATCAATTCGTCGATATTCCTGCCATGGGCCGCGCTCAGTCCGACCAGCTCGGAAAACCCCAGTGAGTGAGCATCAAGTTCTCTTCCCTCATGGATCATCTCGTCTACCTTGTTGACGGCGACTATCACCGGTTTTCCGCTTTTTCTTAAAAAGAGAGCAACATCACGATCCAGAGGGGTTATGCCTTCCTTGCCATCTACCACGAAGATCAGAAGATCGCTCTCCTCCATGGCCAGGAGAACCTGCCTTCTTATGCTTTCCGCTATAGAATCCCCTCCTTCGGGGAACAGCCCCCCGGTATCGACAAGAAGGAAGGAGCGTCCTCCATGCTCGGCCTCGCCGTAGATCCTGTCCCGTGTAACGCCGGGCTGGTCGTCCACAATTGCTTTTCTCCTGCCAACAACCCTGTTGAAAAGAGATGATTTTCCAACATTGGGCTTTCCAACTATCGCAACTATTGCCATTGATCAGTTCCTTCCCTTCCTAGTCAGCCCATAAAGCAATTTTCGGGAAACCCCTGTTCGATCCGGTTATGGAGAAGAAGGGTTCCATTATCTTTCTGACTTTTGAAAGATTATCACTTTTCAGCCAGATGGTGTCCTCTGATATTCCCGGATCCAGGCATTCCACGCCAACTTCTTTAAAAGAGGCCTTTGCCTGTTCCTTCTGTTTTCCTAGATCTTTTATCTCGACAAGATACTTCCATGGCGGCAAATCCATTTGTTTCCTCTCTTCCAGTTCCTCTTTCCAGAAATGGTCCCACCCAAGGGTAAGACCTTTCTGCCATCCTGATCGGGGCACCCTGCTCTGAACTACAATGGTCCTTTCTCTGCCCCCGGGGCCCCTCCACGCCGACTCCCATACCATCCTGAAGGCCCTCGTTCTCGAATCGTAAAAGGGGTTGTTGGCCGCGGCGTCAGCATCGAGCCAGCAGATCAGGCTAACGGGTAGAACATCGCATAATTCGAGCGCTTTGCGGGAACCTATCACCAGACCGCCGAGGGCAAGATCCTTTGCTATCCTCTTTTTTTCAGAAACACTTTTTTCAATGCCGGCATGCCACTGCTTTACGGGAATATCCCTTCCCGTCAGGCAGTCGGCGATCACTTTCAGACTTTCTATCCCCGGTTTCCTCCCCTCAAGGGCTATGCCGCCACAATAGGGGCAGACATCCGAGACTGGCCGGACAGATCCGCAGAATCCGCACCGGAAGACCCCCTTGCCATCTTCCCACCTCTGCGGAAGGCCACAATTTTCACATGCCAGCACCCTTCCGCATTCATTGCAGATTATGCTGCTGGAATAACCCTTTCTGTCCAGGATCCATATTACCGCCCTTTTGTCAGAAACAAGGTTCTGGGTTCGGGTCAATACCGTATCGCTGACAGGAGCCGGCAACTGGACTCCTGGTATGCTGATCTTTCTGCAATCACCCAGCGAAACGAACACCATCCTCTTTGAGAGGTTCAGGGAACACTGGCGGGGGTTTCTGAGAAAACTTCTGGAGGAAGGGACACTACCCCCGATGAGAAACCTGGCACCCCAAAGCCTTGCCCTGACCCCGGCAGCGCTTCTCGTGTTGATAAAAGGGAATCTCTGTGAATGATAGGCAGGATTGCCCTCGTCCTCGACAATCACACACCTCAATGAGGGAAAGGGGGCAAAAACCGCGGCAGGAGATCCTATTACAAGCCTGATCTCCCCCCTTCGCACCCTTTCCCAGTTATCCCTGGCCTTTACTCCCGAATTTGACAGCCAGAGGAGGCTTTGGTCCCTAAGCCCTTTATCCAGTTGTTTCCAGAAAAGCCTTGCGCCTTCCCTTTCCGGGAAGATCACAAGCGCCCCTCCTATTTCAGGCTTTATTGCTTCTCTGTACATCTCCATCCTGTCGTTCAGACAAGGCTGGTAACAGGCATCCTCAATGAATTGAGCGGAGGGTTTCTCCACAACTGGCAGATCACCCGTATGTTCACCTGAAAGAACATGCCCGGGAGAGACGATCCCGAGAGCCTCCCCAAAACCGCACAAAAAATATGTGCCGAGCCGGGAGGCTGTTTCGAAAAGCTCCCAGCCAAGGGGAGGTGAACTGTCAATGACTTTGCCGGCTTTAAGTATCCTGAAGGGACTTCGGGGAGGTGACGATGTGGATATCCCAGTTGCAAATCCTGTCCTGGTGCCTCTACCCACAGGGACCAAAAGCCTGATCCCCCGGTCCACGGTGATGTCGAACTCGTAAGTTAGCGTGTGCCACCATGGTCCTGGTACAACTACTTCAAGAAACACTGTCAATTGCCCGGGAGGCTTCGCTTTTGGGATACCACATCCCAAATAGCATCGGCAACGCTTTCTTTCGAACCACTGAAAGAGCCCGCTATCCCATCTTTTCCAATAACATGTACATCATTTGTTTCAGAACCGAAAGCCCCATCAGGCCCACCAACCTTGTTGACCACTATGAGGTCAAGACCCTTTCTTTCCAGTTTGCCCAAAGCGTTGGGAACTGCATCCTCCGTC
>Ga0068714_10000507_pt1 | contig 73719 bp, 62 predicted proteins | sample MTBNYHSulfiMetaG_FD_62988 | JGI IMG/M metagenome (GOLD analysis project Ga0068714, IMG submission 62988) | Enrichment culture microbial communities from rom New York Harbor, USA that are MTBE-degrading - MTBE-NYH (New York Harbor Sulfidogenic)... | ecosystem: Environmental > Aquatic > Marine >...
GATTTTCGGCATGCCCGAAAGGGATCAAGATAACACAGCGGTCCGATACATATCAACAGCGGTAATCGGCCCTGAAGGCATTTTGGGCGCCTATCGAAAACTTCACTTGATGAGTCCACCGCTGACAGAGAAGCAATGCTTTACCCGTGGAGACAGCCTGCCCGTATTTGAAACCCGTTACGGCCCCATCGGGGTTCAGATTTGTTACGATTTCTGGACATTTCCCGAAATGACGCGACTCCTGACCCTGAAAGGGGCGCGGCTTATCATTAACACGGCTGCCAGTCCTGCGGGGCCCGGAAAAGACCTGTTTATGGCACAGCAAACCGGAGCGCGTGCCGTGGAAAACATTGTTTACACGGCCAGCGCCAATTTAACGGGCAAAGACAGAACAAAGAATTTTTACGGTCATGGGACGATTGCCGGACGGGGTTCAAAGATTGCCCAGTTCTACGCAGAGAGCGGTCCGGAAGAAGGGCTTGTGAGTGCCACCTTGAACTTCACGCTTTTGCATAAACTCAGGGAGACGAATCCTATTGCCGATAATTTCCGGTACGACATCATGTTGAGAGAAATCAAGGAACTCTATGGTTCCCTATGATTTCAGGTTCTCGAATCTGACTGACAGGTCTGAGGAGCGCATATGCTGATTCAAGAGACATTCAGGGTGAATTGTCCCATCGAGAGACTTTTTGATTTTTTCCTCGACGTTGAGGCCGTAGGCCCGTGCATCCCCGGATGCGAGAAGATAGCCCCCCTTGGAGAAAAGGAATATGAGAGTATCATCAAGGCCAAGGTGGGCATCGTCTCAGTAAAATTCAAGATCAGAACCCTTATAGAGGAGAGTGTTCCCTGCAATCTGATTCGCACCGTCGGGGAAGGCAATGAATTCAAGAAGTTGGGTCATTTTAGACAAAAGACGGAAGTCAAGTTGAAAGAACTATCAGAGACTGAGACAGAGGTTTCCTATCAATCAGAGGTGTCTATTGTGGGGAGACTCGCCACATTTGGGGATAGGCTTCTGAGATCAAAGGCAAAAGAGTTAGGGAAGGAATTTGCCGATGCTGTCAAGAACAAAATGGGATAGATGAGCACGGGTTTCCCTTTGAGGTGGAGGAAGAGGTTCGATGGATAGCTTTGAATATTTCCGTACAAGAAACGTAAAAGAGGCGTGCGCTCTCCTTTCCCAATACGGGGAAGAGGCCAAAATCCTCGCCGGGGGTCAATCCCTTGTCACACTCATGAAACAGAAGCTCGTCAGCCCGACCTACATTATCGATATCAAAGGGATCCCGGAGCTGGATTACATTCGTTACGACGAGGCTGACGGGTTGAGGATCGGCGCACTCGCAACCCACCGGTCCCTGGAAAAATCTGAGATTGTCAAAGACAAGTTTTTCATACTGGCGGAGATGGAAAGCTCATTGGCCTCGGTTCCGGTCCGGAACTGGGGAACGGTCGTGGGAAATCTCTGTCATGGGGATCCCGCCTCAGATGTTGCCCCTGCCCTGATTGCCCTGGGGGCAGATGCCACCTTAACCGGAAAGGAAGGCAGTCGCGTGGTTCCCGTTGAGGACTTTTTCACGGATTACTTCGAGACGGCGGTGCGCCCTGAAGAGATCGTGACCGAGATTCATGTCCCCCCTGTAAGGGAGGGAGAGGGATGCTACTATAAATTTGCTCACAGGGCAACGGATTTGGCGGCTGTGGGCATGGCGATCCATGTCATCATGGACCCTGTTGATAGAGAACTGTGCAAAGACATCCGTATCGTCATGGGATCGGTAGGGCCGACGCCTTTGAGATCGAAAAGGGCTGAAGATTTTCTGAGGGGAGAAAGGTTGGATGAAAAGCGTATTGAAGAGGCGGCTCGACTCTCCTCTGAAGATGCCGAGCCCACTACGGATATCAACGGGTCGGAGGATTACAAGAGGGAGATCATCAAGGTCCTTGTCAGAAGGACAATCAAGGACGCTGCAGTCCGCGCAGCACAGCAATGACCCGTGGGAACAGGCGTCGGACAAAGTAGAACCATGTGAAGGGGTTTTTTGAGACAGGTTTCGGAAGGAAAGGCAGATCAGTATGGAGACATTAAATATAACCGTCAATGGGGAGGCCATAGAGGCCCAGATTGATCCCAACACAACGTTGCAGAAGTTTTTGCACGACACATTGGGTTTAACGGGAACAAAGGAAGGCTGCGGCAGCGGCATGTGCGGTTGCTGCACGGTCCTTCTTGAGGGAAAAGCGATAAAGTCCTGCCTTGTCCTCGCGATTCAGACCCAAGGAATGACTGTCCGGACAATCGAAGGGTTGGCCGACGGGGAGACCCTGGATCCCCTTCAAAAGGCCTTTGTGGAGAAAGGGGCCATTCAATGCGGATACTGTACCCCTGGGATGATCATGTCCAGTAAAGGTCTCCTGGAAGAGAACCCCAACCCATCTGAGCAGGATGTGCGATCCGCCCTGTCCGGGAATCTTTGCCGCTGCACCGGATACCATAAGATCGTTGAGGCCGTATTGAGTGTTGGGCACAGATAGGCGCGCGGAGTCGATTTAGGAGAAGGGGAGGTCTCAAAAATGGTGAGGACAGAAGAGTATCAGTACCTTGGCAAACCTATTCCCAATGTGAACGCCGTAGAAAAGGCCACGGGCAGGGGGAAGTATTGCACGGATATGGAACTTCCCAGGATGCTTTACGGCAAAGTCAAAAGAAGCCCCTACGCCCACGCCCGGATTCTCTCCATCGATACATCAAAGGCTGAGAGCCTTTCTGGAGTCAAAGCCGTGATCATCGGTGATGAAACGACATGCCCTTTCAGATACGGGTCCGGGCTCGAGGACGAACATGTGCTTGCCAGGGACAAGGTTTTGTTTATAGGAGATCCGGTTGCGGCGGTAGCTGCGGAGAGCGAAGAGATCGCCGAAGAAGCCGTTGATCTGATTGAGGTGGCATACGAGGAATTTCCCGCTGTGTTTGACGGAGACGAAGCTTTTAGAATGGATCCGCCTGCCATTCTCCATGAAGACTTAAAAAACTACAAGACCATCGCATCCATCCCGCCCCGCTTTAGCGAGAATAGACCAAATGTTTTCAACTATTTCAGGGTCAGGCGCGGGGATGCCAATAAGGGTTTTGAGGAGGCGGATCAGGTTTTCGAAGACCGGTATGAGACGGCCATGATACATCATGTGCAGATGGAGCCTCACTGCGCCGTGGCCATGCTTGATGAAAAAGGAAGGATTGTGGTTTGGGGGACAAATCAGAAGCCTTATGGGATACAGAGAAATATCGCAGAGGCGAGAGGTATTCCCCTGTCCTCGGTCAGGATGATTATTCCCGCTCATCTCGGAGGCGGTTTTGGCGGTCGCGAACCCAAAATGGAACAGATTGCGGTTTCACTTGTGCTCGCCCAAAAATCCAACCCGAGGCCTGTCAAGGTCAGATGCACGCGGGAGGAACAGTTGAGTTGCACTACCACCCGGGCCCGTTACATTGTGGAAATCAAGACAGGCGTAAAAAAGGATGGGACCATCGTAGCAAATGATATGAGGCTCATCCTCGTAGGCGGGGCCTATTCTGGAAGCGGGTATCTGACTGCGCGGAATGCGGCCTTTGGTCCTTGTGCCAATTATAAGATACCCAACTTCAGCCTGGATGCGTACGGGGTATATACCAATCAAAGGCCTTGCGGGTCATTCCGGGGTTTCGGAAATGCCGAGGCCCTTTGGGGGTTAGAATGCCAAATGGATGTGATCGCAAAGGGTCTGAACATGGACCCTCTGGAATTCAAGCTCAAGAACTGCATTGAAGAGGGGGACCCGAACGCTTTTGGGGAGAGGATGCACAGTGTGGGGGGAAAAGAGTGCCTTCAAGCCGTTGCAGAAGCTATTGAGTGGGGGAAGAAGACCGAGGGGAAGAAGCCTCATTTGAAGAGAGGAAAGGGGATCGCCCTGGGCAACAAATACAGCCTTGCACCGTCAGCCTCTGCCGCGATCGTCAAAGTGCACGAGGACGGACTCGTTGAGCTGAGAACGAGCACCGTTGACATGGGACAGGGATCAAGCACCGCCCTGTCTCAAATGGTGGCGGAAGAATTCAAGATCCCGGTTTCCAGGGTTCGCGTCTTGAACCCGGATACGGATATCACCCCGTTCGATCAAGCGACCGTGTCGAGCCGGTCCACTTTTAATATGGGCAATGCAATCCGGAAGGCCTGCCAGGATGCCAAGGAGCAGATCTTTGCTCTGGCATCAAGAGAGCTGGGAGTCGGCCCGGAAGAGCTTGATACAGCAGATTCCAGGGTGTTTGTGAAACAGGATGCCGAGAGGTCCATGCATATAAGGGACCTCTTCATTCCGATGGTCCTTGCGGGCTATACCCTTAAGGAAGGGGGTGAGATCCTGGGAAAGGCCACCTATTACCAGCCGGGAGTCCCGACAGACCCGGATACGGGGGCGTCAGAAAAACCGGCTTCATTCTATATGTTTGTGGCCCAGGCTGCGGAAGTTGAAGTAGATATTGAAACAGGAAAAGTCGAGGTCATTCGATTTGTGACCGCCAATGATTGCGGCAAGGCCATAAACCCGCTGATTGTGGAAGGACAGCAGGAAGGAGGCGTGCTGAGCATGGGAATCGGCAGCAGCCTTCTCGAGGAGGTTGTCACAGATAACGGCCTGATGCTCAATCCCCAGCTGGCGGATTACAGGATTCCCACTACCCTGGATTGCCCGGTCCTGAGCGGCTACAAAGGCATTATCATGGAAACCCCCCATCGAGAAGGACCGTGGGGGGCCAAAGGGATTGGCGAGGGCGTCATGGTGGCCTCGGCCCCTGCAATTGCCAATGCCATTCATGACGCAATAGGGGTCCGTTTCCACGATATACCAATAACCCCCGAAAAAATCTTGTGGGCTTTGCGGGCCAAGGCTTAGGAGGCCGGTTATGAGGAACTTTGAATACATGAAGCCGGACAAGTTAGAGGATGCCCTTTCCGCTTTTCAGGAACATGAGGATGCCCTGTTGCTGGCGGGTGGAACGGATCTGCTTGTGGGAATGAAATACGGTCTCTTGAGGCCGCAGCACATCATAGATCTGAAAGCCATATCAGATCTGAGCGCTTTTAGAAATGAAAAGGGTTGGGAATTTGGAGCCCTCACAACCATTCGGGATATGGAGAAGTCAGAGATCTTGCGGAACAGGATGCCCTTCCTGTGCCAAGCGGCCGGCACTTTGGGGTCGGTCCAAATCAGGAACAGGGCCACTTTAGGGGGCAACCTGTGCAACGCTTCTCCTGCTGCGGACATGGCGACCATGTTTCTCGCAATGGATTCTCAGGTAAGGATTATGTCCGTCAACAAAGAAAAAGTAATTCCTTTAGATGGCTTTTTTTCGGGACCTAATGCGACTGTTCTGGGAAAGGGCGAAGTGTTGACGGAGATCATGATTCCCGAGGATATTGAGAAATGCAGAGGTTGTTACCTGAAATTCGGGCCAAGGAAAGCGATGGACATCGGCATCGTGAATATAGCAGTGCTGCTGGACGCCGATAAAGAAAGCGGCTTGTGTAAGAAGGCAAGAATTGCATTGGGCGCCGTGGCGCCGACGCCCGTCAGGGCCAAGCGTGCGGAAGAGATTCTAAACGGAAATGTCTTGAGCCCCGATCTTATTGCCAAGGCGGCCCAGGCTGCATCCGGTGAGATCAATCCCATTTCGGATTTCAGAGCTTCTGCGGACTACCGAAAGGAATTGGTGAAGATATTGGTTGCAAGGGTGTTAAACACTCTGTTGGCGAAAAGCCCGATCTCTTGAAGAAAGGGGATCCCAGGAAAATTGGCTGAAAGATTTCATCACGAAAACCTTATGAACCTTTTAGCGCTTTCTTGGTCGATTCATGGGGAAGCGATTTGCGGGGTATCATGAAAATGAAAAAGACGCATCAAATCCAGGTTGCCGTAAACGGGGAGGCGTACACCTGTTTGATCAGCTCCAAAACGACGCTTTTAGAACTACTGAGAGATGATCTTGATTTGACGGGCACAAAGGAAGGATGTGATGAGGGTGATTGTGGCGCATGTTCTGTGATCCTTAACGGCAAATTGGTCAATTCATGTCTCGTACTGGCCGTCGAGGCGGATGACGGCGAAATCACCACAATTGAAGGATTGGACCGGGGAGACGCGTTGAATCCCATACAAGCAGCTTTTGTCGACAGCGGCGCTGTTCAGTGCGGATTCTGCACGCCGGGCATGATCATGACAACCAAGGCCATGCTGGACGAAATTCCGGATCCCTCGGAGGAACAGATCAAACACTACTTAGCGGGAAACCTGTGCCGATGCTCCGGGTATGTGAAGATCATGGACGCCGTCAAGAGCTCAATCAAAAGATCTGAATAAAGAGAGTCGATGGGGGAGACGAGAATGGACGGATATACGTCAGTAGGAAAGCGAGTCCCACAAAGAGACGCGGTAGTCAAGGTGAAAGGAAGCGCCATTTTCACCAAAGACATCAAGCTTAAAGGGATGCTTCATGGCAAAATGCTCAGAAGTCCCCTCCCGCATGCCAGAATACTGAACATCGATGTCTCAAGGGCTGAGAAATTGAAAGGGGTAAGGGCGATCCTGACATATAAGGATACGCCTCAGATAAAGTTTAGCATATCCCCAACCTGGGCTGACAAATTGCCCCTTGAGAGTGAAAAAGTGAGGTATGTTGGCGACGAAATCGCCGCGGTCGCCGCTGTGGACGAGGATACGGCCATGGAGGCCCTGGATCTGATTCATGTGGATTTCGAAGAACTCCCCGCCGTATATGATCCTTCAGAGGCCATGAAACCAGGCGCGCCCATCATTCATGACGCATTTGAGAACAATATAGCACGCGTCATCAATATGGAATGTGGCGATATTGAAAAGGGTTTTGCCGGGTCGGATCTGATACTTGAAGAGACATTCACAACACAGGCCCAATCGCATTCACCCATTGAGACCCATTGTTGCGTCGCCACTTGCGAGCCCAACGGCCAGATCACGGTCTGGGCCAACTCCCAGGCGCCCCATTCCCTTCGGCAGAGGCTCTCTTATGCGTTGGGTGTAGATGCCTCGAAGATTCATGTGATCACCCCTTTTATCGGAGGAGGTTTTGGTTCCAAGATTGACCTGGAGCCATCGCAGGCGGCCTGCGTTCTCCTGTCCCGTAAGAGCGGCAATCCGGTCCGCATCTCAAACACGAGGCAGGAACAGTACATGTTTACCCGGTTGCGGCACCCGACGATTGAAAAGATGAGAATCGGCGTCAACCGCGGAGGAAAGATCATAGCCAAAGAGGCAAGGGTGGTCATGGATAATGGCGCTTATAACAGCCACGGTCCTGCTGTCCTGTCATACAACAATGTCATGTTTTCTACCCTCTACCGGGTGGAAAACATCAAATACGAAGGCTATCTGGTTTATACCAACAAGAACTGGGGGGGGGCATGCAGGGGGTATGGGGATCCCCAGGTGACTTTTGCCCAGGAATCCCTTTTGGATATGATCGCTGAGCAGTTGAAAATGGATCCCATCGAATTAAGGCTGAAGAACGCGAACAACCCGGATGAGGTAACGGCGAACAAAGTCTTCATCACGAGCTGCGGCCTAAAGGAGACGTTGAAGGAAGCAAGAGATGCGGCCGACTGGGCCGAAAAAAAGGTAAATAAACCGCGTCATCGAGGGATCGGCATGGCCTCAATGATCTACACGGGCGGGGGGAGCATTGGATCGGGCTCCAACTACTCGGGCGCCACAGTCCAGGTCAATGCAGACGGAACGATTCACCTTATGGCGGGGGCGGTGGACATCGGTCAGGGATCCAATACAGTCTTGGCTCAGATGGCGGCGGAAATCCTGGGTGTTGATCCGGACAACATCCGGTTAACGACGGCAGATACGGACGTGACCCTGCCCTGTATGGGGACTTTCGGGTCACGGGTTACCTTATGTGCGGGCAATGCCGTGTTTCAGGCCGCAAATGAAGTGAAAAAGAAGCTTCTGGAAGAGGCCGCGGAGATGCTGGAGGCAAACAAGGAAGATCTGGAAATAAATGAGAAAAGGATCTTTGTCAAAGGCAGCCCCGGAGTCTCCGTGACTTTTGCTCAGGTCGCTTCCGCTGTTCATTACAAAAAGAGGAAAACGCTTATAGGCCACGGGTACTATAACGGGCCTGAGGTCGTGCCGAAGGATTTCGATCCGGTCAGTTATCGTGGTTATCCCTCGCCGGCAATGGTGTTTGGGACCCACATTGCCGAGGTGGAGGTGGACCCGGAAACCGGGAGGGTCGATGTGGTGAATTTCGTTGCCGCACACGACCTGGGAAAGGCCATTAATCCGCTTCTGGCTGAAGGACAAATTGAAGGTGGGGTCGTACAAGGCATCGGCTGGGCCTTAACCGAAGAGGTAAAATTCGAAAACGGGAGGATTCTGAATCCAAGCTTCCATGACTATAAGATATTTACAATAGAAGATGCTCCGAAAATATCCGCCATTCTTATAGAGCCCATCGACCCCAATGGTCCTTTTGGGGCTAAGGGAATCGGAGAATGCGCAATGGTTCCCACAGCACCGGCAGTGGTGAATGCCATATATGACGCCGTTGGCGTGCGAATCAAAGACTTGCCCGCCACCCCTGAAAAGATATGTAAGGCCTTGAAAGAGAAATCGACATCATAGAGTACGATTTCAAAATGAGACCCATAAAGCTCTTGGGGACAAGAAACTCAAACATTTCAGAAAACGATTTAGAAGGGAGATAAGGCAATGGGTGAAAAGGAAAAGGCATTTGAACTCAAGAGTTATAAAGAGGCATTCAACCTGGATACGGTGGGCCCTTACAGCGCCATGGCAAAGATCAAACCCGGTGCGACGCTGGTATTCTTATCCGGGCTGTGTGCCCGTGATCCGGAGACAGGCAAGGTCCCGCACTTAGGGGATGTGCGGGGGCAAACCGTCAATATCATGGAAAGGATCAAGGCCGCCCTGGAACAGGCAGGGGCAAGCATGGCAGACATCTTCTACCTGCACGTCTACCTTGCGGAGGAGGTGGATCAAGCCCAAAAACAGGATTATGTTGACCCTGCATTTGGGCAGTATTTTGAAGGGGGCATGCCGCCCTGTAATGTGGTCATGGGTGTGAAGAAATGCTACATGCCCCGGGGAGATGCGTTGTTGGAAATCGAGGCATGGGCAGCGGTTAATGAATCTTAGAAATGGGCGAATGGGCAGACAATCCCCATAGAGACAGGGATTATAAAGGATGAAACTGTTTGAGCCGGGAAAGATAGGGGCCCTTGCCATAAAGAATCGAATTGTCATGGCCCCTATGGGTATCGGGGGCCTTGCCGAGTCTGATGGAAGATTATCTCGGCGGGCCATTGATTATTATGCCGCCCGGGCCAAAGGGGGCGTGGGGCTCATCATCACATCCCTCATGTATGTCAGCAGAGAGCTGGAGCACCATCCTACAATACCCATGGTAGAAAGCAATGTTCAGGTGTCCCGCTTGAGTGAACTGGCAGATGCTGTCCATGACTATGGTGCAAAGCTCTGCGTCCAGTTAACGGCGGGTTTTGGACGCGTAGCCTCACCGGAGCAATTCAGGAAAAACGAGATCGTGGCGCCGTCGGCCTCAGAGTGCTTCTGGGACCGTTCGATCACGGCTCGAGAGTTGCGTGTTGAAGAGATCGATCGATTGATCGCGTCCTTTGAGATGAGTGCCGGGATATTGCGGATTGCCGGCGTAGATGCCGTGGAATTACATGGACATGAAGGGTACCTCTTTGATCAGTTCAAAACGGCCCTGTGGAATAAACGAACCGACAGGTATGGGGGCGGCACCCTCCCCGAAAGGCTCCGTTTTTCTCTGGGTGTGATCGACGCTATCAGGCGGGGGGCGGGAGAAACTATGCCCGTCATTTATCGCTTTGGTCTCAGTCACTTTATAGAAGGGGGAAGGGATGTTGAGGAAGGCCTTGAATTGGCCCGACTATTAGAAGATGCTGGCGTCGAAGCCCTTCACGTGGACGCCGGTTGCTATGAAAGCTTTTACTGGCCCCATCCCACGACCTATCAACCGCCGGCCTGTATGACGGGGATGGCAGAGATGAGCAAAAAAAGGGTAGGCATCCCTGTCATCACCGTGGGCAAGCTTGGATACCCAGGGCTTGCGGAGAAGATTATAGCGGAGGGCAAGGCTGATTTCATAGCCCTGGGAAGGGCATTGCTTGCAGATCCGGACTGGCCCAATAAGGTGAGAGAGGGGAGGTTTGAGGATATTCGCCCATGCATTGGAGATCATGAGGGGTGCCTGGATCGAATCATTGCGGGGAAGTACATCAGTTGCAGCGTAAACCCGGCAGCGGGGATGGAAAGAGAATTTACCCTCAAGCCAACAGACGACAGAAAGTCGGTCCTGGTTGTCGGCGGGGGGCCCGGGGGAATGGAGGCGGCGAGAGTCTCGGCATTGCGGGGGCACAGTGTGACGCTTTGGGAAAGGGGACGTGCACTGGGTGGTAATCTCATACCTGCATCCGTGCCGCCTTTTAAGAAAGATTACAGGGCGTTCATAGAATATCTTTCCAATCAGGTAGAGAAGCTTGGCGTCAGGATCGAGTTGGAAAGGGAAGCCACGGTGGAGAGCGTCCTGGAAACAGGAGCGGATATTGTAATGATTGCCACCGGGGGAGAGCCCATCATCCCGGATATTGACGGCGTTAATAGAAAGAATGTGATAACGGCCGTGGACGCGCTACTGGATATAGAAGGGGTCGGGGATTCAGTGTTGGTCATTGGCGGCGGGTTGATGGGCTGTGAGACAGCTCTCTATCTGGCACAGTTGGGGAAAAAGGCGACTATCGTTGAAATCATGGATCGACCGGCACGACATGTAAGTACGCCGAATCGAATGCATCTCCTGAAGTTGCTTGAGGAGGCCCATGTTAAAATTCATACGGAAACGACCGTCTCAGAGATAACGCATGAAGGTATTGATGTTGCTGATAAGCACGGTCAAGAGGCAAGACTTGATGCACAGACGGTTATCCTGTCCGTGGGACTCAGGCCTAATGATCGTTTAGCAAAAGGTTTAAGGGAAAACGCCAGGGGCGTCCATGTTATCGGGGACTGCGTCAGGCCTCGAAAGGTGATGGATGCCGTCTGGGAGGGATTCCGCACGGCAAGGTTAATTTGACGGCATATCCGATATCAAGAAAAAGGATCAACTGCAATGGATTTATGGGACGTTATAAGAGAGAGGAACAGTATTCGTGTTTTCAAGCCTGATCCGTTACCCAAGGATCTAATAGAAAAGATTCTGCGGGCAGGTTTAAAGGCCCCCTCCTCAGCGAATATGCAGCCCTGGGAGTTTGTCGTCCTGGCCGGCCGGGCGAAAGATCATTTAAGTCAGTTGATTCTTAAGAAACATTCTGAAGCGGGTAAGGATTATCATTTTGAAGGCACGAAGACAAAATTTCCTGAAAGGCTTTTGGTCCGAAGGAGAAAACTCTTTCGTGAACTGTTTCAGCAGTTGGAGGATGAGGGAAAAGAGCCTAAATCGTTTTTGCAGAGAGAGACCTTTCGATTCTATGGTGCTCCGGTAGTGATACTGGTCTTTATGGACGGGCAGATTTTAAAGCGATTTTTTTTTGATGTGGGGTTGTGCGTTCAAAACATCGTGCTGGCGGCCCAGGCAGAAGGCCTGGGATCTCATCTCATCGGACTCATATTGAAATTTCAGAATACGATCAAAGAGGCGCTGAGCATTCCTCTGGGAAAAAGATTGGTGGTTGGAATCTGTCTTGGCCACGTTGATCCCGAAGCACCCATCAACAGGTATAAGCCGGAGCGGGATAGTTTAGATCAGATGGTGAACTGGGTCGGTATTTGAGCGGCAAATCCGGAGTGATAACTTCTGGTTCGGTTATACAGCCATTTGAGGCCTGAAACAGAAAAAAATCGTTTGAAAGGAGAGTTGAAAGAGAGTACTGGGGGACGATTCCATTAACATTAATCTCTATACTGATTAAGGAGGGAGAAATGGAACAGAAAATGGATAGGAGAACGTTTCTCAAGGTCACGGGTGCCGCGGGAATCAGTGCCATGACCATAGGATTCCCCAACATCCTCAGAGGGGCCGAGCCGAAGCCCATCAAGATAGGCGGCATATGGCCTCTGACGGGAATCATCGCTGCGGGAGGGACTTCCTGCATGAATGGGGCCAAGATCGCGATCGAGGAAATCAACAATTCAGGGGGCATAAAGGCCCTTGGAGGGGCAAAATTTGAATTGGAGGTCGCAGATGCCCAAAGTAAACCTGATATCGGCATGGCTGAGACTGAAAGGCTGATCAGGAACGGGGCTCAGGTCATGGTCGGTAGCTGGGGTACGGGCATCACCCTGGCAGCCACCCAGGTTTCCGCCAAATACGGCATTCCTCACCTGGTTGATGCGGCCATATCTCCCCAAATCACGCAAAGGGGCTTCAAGCATGTATTTAAACTGATGGGCACGCCTGACAATGCTGCTCTTGCTGCCGTTCGGGATATGACGAGATTGGCCGAGATTACGGGAGTAAAACCCGAGACGGCTGTTGTTTGCCATGTGGATACCCTGTACGGCCAGAATATGGCAAAGTTTTTCAAGGACCATCTGTCAAAGATATTGGACATCAAGGAGACCTATAAATATCCCCCCGGAACAAAAGATCTTTCGGTTGAGATCACCAAGATCAAGGCCCTCAAGCCGGACATTCTGCTTGTTACCAACTACCCCCCGGATGGCATATTGCTTTCAAGACAGATGAAGGCCCTTGATTTCAATTGCATGGCCGTATGGGGGATGTACGATGCGGCCCGTTGCGTTGAGACATTCATGGAGGGCCTCGGCAAACTGGCAGACTATCAGTGGAATACCATCGAGAATCCGGACTATAATCAGAAGCGTTACTGGGAGGTCTCTGAAAAGTACAAAAAGGTTCTGGGACATAATATGCCTATGGATGCATCCCTGTCCTACACATTGATGTATGTCTTGGCCGATGCTTTAGAGCGAGCCAAATCCGTGGAAAAGGAGAAACTCATTGAGGCCCTCGGGAAGACCCATTTCACGGATCATTTCTTGGCAGGCGGGGCCGTAGTCTTTGGTGAAGACGGGCAATGTACAAGTGACTTCAATACCTCTATTCAGATTCTCAAGGGGGAGATCAAGAATATCCTGCCCGAAAAGTATCAGAATGCAAAACCGGTTTTTCCCGCACCAAAGTGGTCTGAAAGAAAACTCTAATTGTTCCAGGGACGCAGACGGGAACGGATGTTTTCTATGCCCGTTCCCATCTGCAAAAACGCAGGGGTCTTTTGCGGCGGCACATCGTGATGGCGCGAAAGAAAAAGAGGGAACCCATTGGAACGGTACGCATTGTTGGTTGACAGTGATTTGTGTCTGGGCTGTCAGGCATGCGAGATTGCCTGTAAAGCCGAATTCGGGCTCCCGGTTGGTACCCGGAGAAACCAGGTCCCGGCTACGGGATTGAAGAAACAAACATAAACGAGATAATACCGGCAGACCCCTTTGAGGAAGTATGCGGGACAACTCCGTTGAGGGGACTCCTGTGTAAAGGCTATAAGGCGTGAGAAAGACATTGCAACTATAATTAGAGCAGGACTGGTGGAGTTGCCCCTCAAGTGCGAGCATCAAATGCATTAGAATAATTTATGTTTTCTGGGGTAATAAGAATGTCATGTTGTCTGTAATCTTACAAACGCTTGTCAGCGGAATTCTGCTGGGAGGCATATATTCCTTTGTCGCTCTCGGCCTGACTTTAATTTTCGGGGTCATGAACGTCATCAATTTCGCCCATGGCGCGCTGCTGATGTGGGCCATGTATATCTCATTCTGGCTGCATCATCTATTGGGCATGGATCCCTACCTTTCCGTCATTATTACGGTCCCTCTATTTTTTGCGGTGGGTTGGTTGATTCAGCGTTTCTTAATCGACCCCGTATTCACGGCCTCCGAATTTGTCCATATCCTCATTACCCTGGGACTTGCCTTTTTCCTGGAAAACCTTGCACTTTTTCTATGGCAGGCGGATCATCGTTCGGTGACGCTGGGCTACCAGGGAAAGAGTATCTTTTTAGGAACCGTGTCCATCAACTATCCACTTCTCTTGGCCTTTATATTCGTCATTATCTTTACCGGCATTCTATACCTTTTCTTAAAAAAGACCGATTTAGGACGGGCCATCAGGGCTACCGCAGATAATAAGGAGGCCGCAATCCTGATGGGGATTGATTACAAAAAAGTTTATTACATAGCATTTGGAATAGGCGCCGCCTGTGTCGGGGCGGCCGGGTCGTTTATCACGCCCGTTTTTTTCGTTGATCCCTATAGCGGGCATTTTTTCATCCTTATGGCCTTTGTTGTGGTGATTATGGCGGGGATTGGGAGCTTCTGGGGAACATTAATATGCGGGATTATTGTAGGCGTTACAGAGAGTCTCGGGGCCCTTATCATGGTCGGTTCCATGAAACAGGTCCTCCCCTTTGGTCTATTAATCTTCCTGATTCTATTTAAGCCTACCGGATTATTTGGACAGAAAACATAGGTGAAGATTACATGGGCAACTTGAGCAACGTTTTCAGAAAGAAACATTTTCTGCATATCGCCACATTCTTAGTCCTCTGTTTTATACCTATATTCATAAGGGACCCCTATTTTCTGCATTTTCTCATCATGCTGTATTTTTACGCCTACCTCGGCGGCGCCTGGAATCTGCTGGGGGGCTATACGGGTCCGTTTTCTTTAGGACACGCTGCCTTCTTTGGGATAGGGGCCTATATCTCTACGATTCTATATATTCACTGGGGCATTACGCCATGGTTAGGGATGCTCATTGGCGCCTGTGTCTCAGCATTAATTGGAGTGCTGCTTGGTTTTTTGTGCTTTCGATACGGCGTGAGGGGCGTTTATTTTGTCCTCATAACCCTCTGTTTTGCGGAAATCGTTAGACTTGTCTTTGTGAATTGGGGAATCTTTGGAGGCCCCACCGGCCTGCTCATCACACTGTCGGGAGATTCTCTTGTTAAGTTTCAATTTATAAGCAAAGTGCCCTATTATTACATTATCCTCGCCATGATGTCTCTAATGATCTATGTGACGTACGTCATAGAAAACAGCAGAATAGGGGAATTTTTTATAGCCATCCGGGAAAATGAAGATACGGCGGAGGCTTCAGGCATCAGGACCACATTCTATAAGTTGATATCAATGGCCATGAGCTGTTTTGCTATGGCGTTGGGCGGAACATTTTATGCCCAATACCTGTTGTATATCAATCCAGACGTCACGTTGGGGATCGGGCTCTCGATTGAGATACTCTTTGGGCCCATTGCGGGGGGGATTGGCACCGTTTTAGGCCCTTTCGTGGGGTCCACGATTCTTATGGTCTTTTCTGAGATTGCGAGGATTACGTTAGGACAGTTTCGGGGGATACACCTTATGCTCTACGGGATTTTTATTATATTTATAATGATTTACATGCAGGAAGGCATTTTAGGTCATATAAGAAAGGTGTCTAAAAAAATAACAACGCATGCGGGATGATCAACTATGGCCCTTCTGGTTTGCACAAATTTATTCAAGTCATTTGGAGGATTGAAGGCGGTATCTGAACTGAGCTTAGAGGTCCAGAAGGGCGATATCGTCGGCCTAATCGGTCCGAACGGCGCTGGCAAGACAACCCTTTTCGGCCTTATTTCCGGGTTTCTTTCCCCGGACAACGGGGAGATCCTGTTTCAAGACCAAGATGTTGTTGGATTGAAACCGTCTCAGATTTGCAAGCGAGGCATTGCCCGCACTTTTCAGTTGGTAAAACCCTTTGCCAATTTGACGGTGCTCCAGAATGTGAGATTGGGATCATATAATAGAGAGATGAAGAAGGAAAATGCTACGAGCAGGGCAATGGAAATATTGGATTTGGTGGGGCTCATCGAGAAGAAAGAGCAGAAGGCAAGCAATTTGAATATTGAAGGGTTGAAACGGTTAGAGCTTGCAAGGGCACTTGCAACGAAACCCAGACTTCTCTTATTGGACGAGGTAATGGCAGGGCTCAATCCTACTGAGGTCTCGGAGATCATCTCCCTGATAGAAAAGATTAATCGAGAGGGCATTACGCTTCTTATCATCGAACATGTTATGAAAGCCATTATGACGGTCTCCAGCAAGGTAATTGTCCTCAACAACGGTCTTAAGATTGCGGAAGGGAAACCGGCAGAAATCTCCAGGGATCCCAAGGTGATCGAGGCCTATTTAGGAGAGGAATATCGATTTGCTTAAGATCGAAAATCTTGAGGGTTATTACGATTTATTTAAGGTCATCCACGGCGTTGATCTCCACGTGGATAAGGGGGAGATTGTCGCCATTCTTGGCGGAAATGGGGCCGGTAAAACAACCGTTTTGCGTTTTATTTCCGGTCTCATCAAACCGGCAGCGGGAAAGATCTCATTTAATGATGACCGAATCGATGATATCCCTCCGCACAAAATCGTTGAAAGGGGGATTATTCAAATTCCTGAAGGGAGAAAACTGTTCCCGAGCCTTACCGTTCTTGAAAACCTTTATCTTGGTTCTTATACGCGGAGGGCCAAGGTCAAGAGAACTGAAACTCTAAAAAGGGTATATGAGCTTTTCCCCGTCTTACAGAAAAGGAGAAATCAGCTTGCCGGGACCTTGAGTGGCGGAGAAATGCAGATGCTGGCGATTGGCAGGGGGCTTATGGCCTTGCCCGAAATTCTCATGCTGGACGAACCCTCTCTTGGGCTTTCGCCCATATTGATAAAGACGGTTTTTGATACAACGACGAGAATTAACTCCGAGGGGACAACGGTATTATTGGTTGAGCAAAATGTCCATCTCTCCTTGCAGATTTCCGATAGGGGTTATGTATTGGAAAACGGGGTGATCGTCCTGGAAGGCGAAAGCGAAAAACTCGGTCAAGATGAGAAGGTCATGAAGTCCTATTTAGGGATGTAACCCAAGATGGCATAGAATATCAAGACAGGAATTATCCTTTTCAAGAAGGTCTAAGTTAATGAATCCGGAGAGAACCGATCTATTGGAAGATATTATTGCAAGGAACTATCAAAATCTCACGAAAAGCGGGAAGAAACTTGCTGATTATATCCTTAAGAATCCTGAAGACGCCGCCTTTCTATCATCGGCAAAACTTGGGAAGAAGGTCAACGTAAGCGAATCTACTGTTATAAGGTTCTCCACGGAACTGGGGTTATCGGGGTTTCCCGAACTCCAGAGAATGCTCCAGGATAATCTGAAAGAGAAGATAAAGCCGTCAGACAGACTGAAGAAACTAAAGAAATCAAAAAAGAGCGGTACCGGCATATACGATGAGATATTCAAATCTACGATTAGGGGTCTCAATCTGACCCAGGAAAATATCCGTCCTGAGATGATGGGCGATATCGTCGATAAAGTCCTGTCGGCAAAAAAGGTGTACGTTGTCGGATTTCGCAGAACCTTCTCTTTGGCGTATCAGCTCAGTTACGATCTCAGTCGTATTCTACATCATACCGTCCTGGTGGAATCCAACTATGGTCTTCTCTTTGACAAGGCCATTGAGATGGGGCGTGAAGACCTCTGCATCGGGATTAGTTTTTCGAGGTATTCTGCCCTCACTTTTCAGATTATGGAGTTCGCCAAGAAGAATGGATGCGCCATCATCGCTATAACAGACAGCCTGGTCTCGCCCATTGCCCAGATTGCAGACCATGTTCTTGTTGCCAAATATGACTATGAAAACGGGTATTCCTTCCCGGAACCAAGAACGATAGCTTTTGTCCTGATTGATTGCCTCGTCGCAGAGGTTGCGAGGAAACAGAGGAAATCGATAAAGTTCTTAGAGAAATTGGAAAGTGACCTAAGCGACTACAACACATGGCTTATCAAAGACTGAAAAGGCATGGTCGAATCGAAGAAGTCAAAGTGGAAAAGCAGTGTCGGTCCATTCAGCAAGGCAGGGTGTCGCAGCTGCTGTTATTCGGGGCGGCATTATTATTTGCCGGGTTCTTCTTTTCCTTGCAGGGGCTGAGTAGCACGGGTCAGATGTGTCGGACGATACAAGGTTGCCCTTTTCTTCAAACTCTTCTGCAGGAGGGTTTTTTGCGCTGCACCTTAGGGTCTGAATTTTTTGTGATCCGCAAGGAACTCTGGATCCATTTTCATCGGCCCCCATCGCTATTCGGTCAGATCGAAGTCAGGTTTTTCAAAATATGCTTGCACCATGATCCACATCCTATCGCGGGCCCTTTGTTAATCCTGGGAAAACCGCCTGCTCGGGAGGACCGTTGAGGCCGGTTTTTGAAGACCGGCCTTTTTCATTTTATATCTGAGCACCCGTTCACTGATACCCAGGCGTTCCGCGGCCCGGGTCTGGACCCAGTCGCTCTTTTCCAGGGCCGCCAGGATCATTTCGCGTTCCACCGCCTCCATGCGTTCGGCAAGGGTTCCCTGGGTGGCGGCCTGGAAATGCCGTATCTCCTGGGGCAGGTCGGCCGGTCCAATCAAATGTCCCCTTGTCAGGGTGACCGTCCGCTGCACCATGTTCTCCAGTTCCCTGACATTGCCGGGAAAAGGGTACTTCATCACCACATCCACCGCCTCGGGTGTTATGCGGAGGGGAGAAGATGCATACCGGTTCAGGAAGAGACTTAGAAGGCCGGGGATGTCTTCACGACGGTGCCGCAGGGGCGGGATCTCGATCTCAAGGACCCTGATGCGGTAGAAAAGGTCCTCCCTGAACGCTCCTTCATGGACCATTTTCTTAAGATCCCGGTTGCTGGCCGAAATCAGCCGGACATCTACATCGTTTTCCTCTTCACTGCCTACCCGGCTGATCTTCCCTTCCTGGATGGCCCTGAGGAGTTTGGGCTGAAGGGAGGGAGGCATTTCGCCGATCTCGTCCAGCATCAGTGTGCCCCCGTGGGCCAGTTCGAAGCGACCCCTGCGACTGTTGGAGGCGCCTGTAAACGATCCCTTCAGGTGCCCGAACAGCTCACTTTCAAATAGTTTTTCAGGTATGGCAGCGCAGTTGACCACATTGAACGGGCCGTCGCTTCTCGGGCTCAGAAGGTGTATGAGGTGGGCTGCCAGTTGCTTCCCGGTCCCGGTCTCTCCGGCAACAAGGACCGGCCACCGGCTCGCTGCCACCCGTCTTACCAGGGAGAGGACATCTTTCATGGCCTGGCTTTCGGCGATGACCCTCAGGGGAAGAGGTCCCTCTTCCATGGCCTCTTTCACCACCGTAACATCCTCGTCAACCGCGATCTCCTGCTCTGTCTGCTGGATGATTTTCAGCAGCACCGAGAGATCCACGGGTTTTTCCAGGAACTCATGCGCCCCCAGTTTCATGGCCGTGACAGCCGTGTCCACATCGCCAAAGGCCGTGATCATGATGATCCGCACCATGGGATTCATCTGTTTCATTTTTTCGAGCACCGCGTCCCCCCCGAGTCCGGGCATCCGGTAATCGAGGAGAATCAGCTGCACCGGTTCTCTGCCAAAGAGGCGCAGGGCCTCCGGGCCGTCCGGGGCCGTCAGGGTCGCGTAGCCCTGGTTCTCCAGGAAACCCTCCAGCAGTTCCCTCTGGCTCGGATCATCGTCGACGATCAGTATTTTCATTTAGAGCCCCCTCCACGTCCTTTCTTGCCTGTAGCAGTCCTTTCTCCTGGCCCTTCCCCGGGGGGAGACAGGCTGAAATTTCCACGGTTCCGGGTTCAGGAACCTGAACGGTCATGCGACCGCCGTGGGCCTCCACGATTTTCCGGGATATGGTCAGCCCCAGCCCGGTTCCGTCCGCCTTGGTGGTGAAATAAGGTTCCAGAATGCGTTCCGCTTCTTCCGGTTTCAGGGAAAAGCCCCGGTTCTTCACCCGGAGACAGACGCCCTGATCCTGGCCGGACACTTCCACGTGGAGAGAACCCCCTTCGGGCTGGGCCTCGATGGCATTCTTCAAGAGATTTTCGGCTACCTGCCCCAGCAGTCCCGGATCTCCGATAATCGGCTCGTGGAAGGTGATCCGCCTTGATACGGCGATGCCCAGCTCCTGACAGCGGGGGGCGTACAGGTGAAGCATCTTCTCAGTCAGCATATCCAGCCGCATCGATGTTTTCAAGGGTCTCTGCGGGCGTGCATATTTCAATAGACCCTCGACGCTGCTGTTGGCGCGTTTGACCGCATCGAGCATCAGGTCGATCAGATGGCGGTGATCATCGTTGATTTCATGCCCCTCAATCTGCAGCCTCTGGAGACCCATCCCCAGGACGTTCAAGGGATTCCGCACCTCATGGGCAATGGCCGCAGCAGCCCGGCCCAACGCCGCATTTTCCCTCTCAGAAGCGATGCGTCTTTCAAACCGCTGCACCTGAGCCATATGAGCGGCCTGATATCTATAGAGGATCAGAGACAGGAGGAGCCCCAGGCATGCAAGGGCGGCGCTGAAAAAAAAGAAATCGCGCCATAGACGTCCGATGGCCCGGTCAAGATATCCGGCATCCAGGGCCACAGCGATCTCCTTCCCTTCCATGGGCACGCGGGCCTCGGCAACTCTGAGACCCCCTTTATCCTGCATGGTTACGGCAGGGGCATCGGTCGCCTTTTTTCGGATTGGGGAGGGCGTTACCAGTTTCACGTAGCTTATGCGGGGAATCCCTGCCAGGGTGCGGATCACGTTGTCCAGTCCCAGTTGCTCCTGGATGGTCCGGATTCGGGCGTCGGTGATCCCCACCATCACACATCCCTTTGACCCCTTACGGGCCCATGAGAAAAGATAGAGACGCTCTTTCGTGAGATGACGGAGCCTTGCAAGGGGCGTACAGGTCAGGTCAGGTTCATGGAGCCAGCCCGCCGGGCCCCCCACACATCTTCCGTCTTCCCGCTGGATGCCTATCCCTGCGAGCCCTGCCTCCTGGGCAAAGGCGTTCAACTCCTGGGGCGTGAACGGTTCCACCGTGTCGAGATGGTCCACAAAACGGGCCGTGTTGCCCAGGAAGGCCTCGAGGATCTCTTCTGCCGCCTGTTTCGAGAGAACACTGCCGCGGGCACTCATTTGAATTACCTCCGCCATGAGTACGGCGTGTTCCTGCACGTGTGCCAGGAAATCCTTTTTAGCCTGCTGGACCTGCCACAGGAAGTATGCCGTCACGGCGCAGAACAAAAAGGCAAAGACAAAAAGATTGGCTACCCACAGGGGAAGCCTGCCTCTAATGCCTCCCATGGCCCCTGCCGCCCCCCTTTCCACCATACAGGCTTTGGCTTTTTCCGAGGCGCCGTCTCACCCCGGTCGGATCATTCCCCCTGGCGCCATGCCCCGGGCCGATCACCCTGGTGGCATTCAGGCCGCCTGCTTCCACGGGCCTGTCACTCCATATTCTTATCACACTCCCTGGAGAGAGATTTTTGGGCAGCCGATCCGGGTGGATGGTGACCTCCACGCGTTTTGCATCACTTTCCTCTTCCTCAAGCCCATTCGATGCATCAATAAGGACGACGGAGAGCTTGCCGGCATCACGGTCCAGAGAAAGGACCCGGCCCAGGTAGAGTTCCTCAGCCGGCGCAGGGGAGACCCACCCGTTGACCATCATGAATATCAGAAGGTATAAGAGAGCCCGCATTGGATTACCGTCTGGCAATAGCTTTCATAGTCAAGGGGCGCGTCCCCGGACTTCCATCCCAGCGCCCCGAACAATTCAAAACTGCCCCAGAACCTGCTGACCTGGATCCCCGCAGACCAGGTGTAATTGGTGCGTCTTAAGCGTGTCATATTCTCCGGAACCCGGTGGTATTCTGTCCGGGACCCGGTCGCCTCCACCTCTGCCAGCCATTGAGGGGCCGGGAACCATGAAAGGGCGGCGCCTGCCTGAACTTCCCTGTAGGACTCCATGTCCAGAGAGGCATCCAGGTCTCCATATGCCGCATACACCCGCGCGGCTAGCGGGGCTGAAATAAAGATATCCAGATCCAAGGCCGTCGACAGGAGGCGGTTGTCCCGTGGAGGGTAGAGCGTATTGAGCGGACTGTTACCGTTTCCGGAAACCGGTTTGGCCGGGGGCTGCCACATCCTCTCAGGCCGGACCGCCGGAGAGAAATGCTTTCCTCCTTTCCCTGCCTTGTCGGCCTTCCTCCCCTGGCCCTTGCCGGAAAAGGGTCTGGCCCAGTTCAGGTAGTTGAGCCACCGGTATGTCTGCTCAAATCCCAGGTTGAACCTGCTGGAGATGATCCATCTGGCGCCGATGCCGACCATGGCCTCATTGCGCTCGTCGGCTTCTATGAGCCCGTCGCGCACGAATCTTTCCCATCATACCTGATATACACCGTGCTGCACAAAAAGAAAAGGCCCCTCGCAGGGGCGCCTTTCCTGTTACAGACCATGTGAGGCTCAAAGCCGTTTCAGGGTCTCAATCGTTTGTCCACGCGTCTATTGCTGACCCTGTTTCCGCCAGCCGCCGCGCCACAGAGGCTGACCGCCCGCACCGTCCACACACGGCTCACGCAGCTGAATTGTCAGACCTTCGGTATTGACGGTAATGGAAATGGCCACGATCCGTGGCGTACCGTTGAAATCGACCAGCATGCCGGAAACAGCCACCATGTCCCCGACTACGGGACGGTCTATCTCCCTGGCGTCCCAGTACCAGTAGGGCCCTATGCCGTAGATGGTCACGTCGTCGGTCCCGTCGGTCGGGCTCAGCACCATGCCGCTGCCGCCATAACTCACATCCGATACCACGCCGATAATCTCTATGGGCGTCCCTGTACATACAATCGAAAGACCTGTACCGCTGCAGATACCCTGACCCCCGCCTTGTGCATTTCCGGCCACACCCGCTCCTGCACCCAAAAAAAGAACCATCAATGCCATTACACTGCCGGTTAAGACCTTCTTCATCGCGTTATTCTCCTTTCAATTCATGGTTGGTTTTTTTGTTTGAATGATTCGTTGTTTCTAATTCCTTCCTCTACCGCTTCCTTTACCCTTGGGGCCATCGCCGTCACAGTTTTCAGACCCTGTACCTTTGCCGGCGCCGTAGCCTGTCCCGTCCTGGGGTCTGGGTGCAGATCCGGTGCCATCTTGCGCACCATATCCGCGTCCTCTGCCCGAGCTGTCACCTGTCCCCCATCCTGTCCCGTCACTGCCGGGGCCGCCCCCTCGGCAGCGGCCTCTGCCGCCTTGGGCCAGGATGTCGGTGGCCGGGTCACAGGTCCCTGTGGTGATGCGTTTGCCCTGATCCCGGATCCTGTCTCTATGGATCCCGGCCCAGGCCGGTCCGGAATTCAAGCCCAACAACACCGCGGCGCTCACGCCTGCAAGGACAACCAGCTTTTTCTTCCCTAATCTCATCGTGCTCCTCCCCTTTCTGCCGTCCCCGGCCGGGCTTCTGATGTGAAAACAGCCGGGAGAACGGGTTAATGTGACCACCTTTTCCCTTCTCGCAACGATCATATGCGATGTTTGGCTATTTCTTAAGCAAGTCGTAAGCCAAAAAATGTATTAAATAAAAATCAATAGGTTAGGTCCTGGAGGACGGTTAGCGGGTCGACAAGACATGTCATCTCTCGACAATCTTGTCGAACTGGGGGTCGCGGGAATGGACTTCCTCATCAAAACCGCCTATAAACCTTTTGCCGTCAAAAATAAAACCGACAAAAAATTTTGCTGACGTAGAAGTCTTGCGAGGGCATGACCTTCATTCGTTGACTGCCTTTGTTCCTCGAGCCGTTATTGAATTACTCAAGAGTTCACCTTTCTATCAATCACCGACCATCATATCCATGTCCGCCGCGCACGCACAGGACGTATCTGCTGCTGTCCTTAAGCCTGTAGGTTACCGTGCCGTAACTGAACTCCACGACCCATGCGGAGTCCGGGAATCCCTCTCGGGTGCTGCGGGACCAGTAATCGGATAATTTCACATTGATGAAGGGATGGCCTTCAGGCAAGGCCGGCAGGGTTTGGGATGCATCCACCAGGCTGGCCAACTCCTCTGCGGTCGGGAGCCGCCAGCCTTTGCGGTGACTCAAACTTAACTCGTAACAGTAACCGCAAGCCTCAGGCCAGGTCATTTGGGTATCGTTCGCGGAACGCTGCCAGACAAGTCCCGTCTCTTTGTCAAGCACGGCAGGGTATATTTTCACCGGGATAGCATCGTACCCCAGAACAAGCTGGAATCGCTCCAGAGCCGGCAATTTTTGGTGCCATGTGGGGGCGCTGGCTGTGGTCTGGACGGAATTGTCTGAAAATGAAACGCTGTCAGGGGTTATCTTCATTTCACCATTTGATGGGGTTGCAACAAAGAATAATGATAACAACATAGCGACGATAACGATTCCTTTTTTCATCTTACTCTCCTTCCAGTGGGTTTGGGCTCATCCGTTGAAGGGCGCGTCGAGAGAAAAAACACCTCAGCATCGAATGCCCTTAACCTTTCCTTATGCCATTCCCTTGAGGGATGCAAGAGTCTTTCCTGCTCCCGTGAAGTCAAAAGGCGCATGGTCCGGATCGCGGGAGGCGAGGGGATCGTCAGGTTGTTATCGAGGGTAATCTGTTCCTGCATGCCGAGTCCTGCGGCCACCCTGTTTTGATGACAGGCCGTGCACGCACGGCCGAACGGGGCTGTGGTATGGGGTACATAGGGCATGAATGCCCAGCCCTTTCCGGAGCCGTCGCCCCGTTCGGGGACCACGCTGTCCAGAAGAACATTCCCCCATCGGTCCACATGAGAGACGAGGTGCTGGTAGAGAGGTCGCAGGACGGCAACCCTGCCGGCGGTGTCCACGCCGAGGGGCATCGGTTCCCAGCGCCTGAAGCGCCATCCCGCAGACCAGATCCCTTCTCTTGCCTTGCCGGAGAGATGGTCAATGGACGCCGGATAGGCTGTCTCCGGACTTTCGGCCGAGACCTTCAAGATCTTCTGAAGATAGGGATCTCCCTGTACAGTGAGGTGCCGCCACTTGTAGTCATCTATCCGATCTTCACGCATGACGCTCAGTCCGTAGTCCTGATACGACCACTGGGCGTGGCAGGCGCTGCAACGGACCCCGGCATGGGCCTCGATTCTGTGAGCCGTCGAATCCTGGCGGAATCTGGTCAGCGGATATTCATTTCCATGGTGTCTTGAGATAAAGAAAAGTCCTCTTGAGTCTTTTCGGATTGACGGGTTTGACATATCAGGGGTTTTTCCACCGAACCCGCCGTGACAGGCCATGCACGAGCGTTTGGGCGCCTCCATCTGAAAGCTGTAAACGCGACCGTCCCCCATGATGTCGCTTTGGGTGTGACAATCGATGCACCAGAGGCCTTTTTCCGCATGAATGTCCCTGGCCAGCCGGTGGTGATCCAGTCCATACAGCATCGACATGAGACTGCCTTTTATCACGGGAGAGCGGTAGGTATCGCTATAGTCATGCTCGAACAGGCCTTCATAATCGCCGCCCACATGGTTATGGTTATGACAGTGGAGGCATTGATCGTTCGGGATGCTTGTTGTAAAGGCATGTCTGACAGGGTACCCGGTTTTGGACCGGTCGATGGCCGGGTCGTTCCCCTCATACCGGCCCTCGTTATTGTACAGTACGTGGCAGGCGGCACAACCGGCCGCCCTGTAGAGTCCGACTCCATCAGGACCTTTGGAGTGGATGTGACACCTGAGACACCGCCTTCTCAGGAAATCATCTACCAGCATGGCCGGGGTTTCCGGACGGGTTTCCGGTTGAGAGTCAGGGAGAAACTCCAGGCGCCCGCCGCTCAATCCGTACACAGCCGGGGCAGCCCGGTCCTGCGCCCCCCAGAGGTAGCGCGTCTGGTTGATCACCCCGGCCATGGACGAATGAAGGGAATTGTGAACCCGCGTGACTTCATTTGGATGGCATTTGGCGCAGAAGATCTTCACGTATTTTGGGTCCGAGGGATTCCGCACGATTCCCTGATGACGCATGAGGGCCTTCACCTGTCTGTCCTCCGGCAGCAGGTGGCAGGCAGCACACGCAAACGGGTGACTGGGGCTGATGGATTCGATTCCCTGGTGACAACGCAGGCAGTCGGCATAGTTGGTTTTTTCCGATGCCAGGGTATGGGCGGGCATGAAGAGACCACCCGGAAAGATGCCCATCCCCATCAGCAGGCGAACGGCCATGATCATGAGGCCGGCTCCATGGCCAAATCTTCTCATCTCACACATGGGAGTCCGGCCTCTGTCAGAAATCGTTTCCTGGATTCCTGAAAATCCCGGTAAATCGGGTCATCATAGCCGGGGTGGCATCCGAGGCATGGCGCCACTCCGAGGATCCGGTCGATCTCGGCCTTGTTGAAGGGTCGCACCCCATTCCTGATACCGGTCTGGAAAGGTTGGCCATCCAGATTCACATAGCCGTCCAGGGGATGCGAAAGTCCAAGGCCTGAAGCCATGGCATTATACGTCGCTCGGAACGCTGGCCGGTCGCCCTTTTGATGGAGGATCCCCTCGCCCAGCCCCATGACCTTGGGGTCTTCGTGGCATTCCAGACAACGCCTCGATGTCCCGGCAGTGGTGTGGGGATCAAAGGCCGAGAGGTTCATGACCCGGAAGGATCGATCCTCCCGGTATTCACCGGAGTCGTCAAAAACAGAGACAAACATCTGGCACGGAGAGACGGGAAAGATCTCCAGATCGTCCCGAATCCCCAGGGCAGGTTTTGAAAAGCGGACATATGAGCGGGCCTCTTTCCACCTGCCGGAGGATTTTTCCCCGGTTATCCAGTCTCTCTGCCGCTCCGCCTTCCTGTATGTCAGGTGGCACCCATAGCACTGGGGAATCCAGGCGGCGTGACACGCCTGGCAGGAGAGGCGTTCGTGTCCCTTCAGAAGGTGGTGGGGCCTCTCCGGAGAAGACCCGGCCATCTCAATGGGCAGACCGTCCATTTTGCGGTAAAAAGTCAGTTTGCCGTCCGTCTTTTGCAGGTTGTAGATCGGGGTCCCCTTTTTACTGACCCCCACGGATTTTCCGAGGACAGCGGGGACGCGCCTGTTCAGAACGTTCAGCCGACCGGCCAGGGAGTCCACTGTCTCGACCCGGCAAAACGCAGGTGAATGACACGCCTGACAGGTGATATCCACCTGATCTCTCATGCTGTCATAGGCCCGTCCATCCCCCATCAGACCGGTGGCCGTATGACAGTCGATGCATTCCATGCCTGCCTTTCTGAAATGGACATCTGACTGGAGATCCAAAAAAAAGCGATTTCCTGAAAGCCTTCTCCCGCTAAGGCTGCTCCCTTCATACGGTGTCCCGTATCCGGCGGATTCGAACCTCCCGAAATAGGAGAGGCCGATTCTCGCAGACCGGTTGTGACACTTGGTGCAGTTGGTGGATGGAATCCTCGTCGTTATCAGCGGGTGTTCCTTCATCCTGTTTTTTTGGCCTTCTTGCATTGCCCCATCCAGGACATGACAGTCAGTGCATCCGCCTCCCCGTCTGGCCACTTCTCCCTTCCCATCCCCCCTTTTCTTCCAGAGATGGCATCCCCCGCACATCTTTCGATAGTGATCAATTGCCAGGTTTCCGGGGGGGCTCTTTCCATACAGGTCGCTGACGCTGACACCTTCGAGGGGGGGGCGGGCCTTCAAATCATCCTTTTGAAGCCATTCCTCCTGAATAATCCTGATTATTCCGCTGTTTGTGGCCATGACGCTTTTCTTTACCCGCTCCGCCATATCCGGATGGCATCCTGTTTTGCCGCAGGTCTGGTCCACCACCCGGAGATCGCCCGGGTTGTAAACCATGCTGAAGTGGGCCCTCTCCGGGTCCAATGAATGGCGGTTTCCCAGGTGACAGACAGCACATCCGAAGGCTGAAACAGGGTGGGACGGATCCGGATCTTTCATCTCTTCATGGCAGAAGAGACACCCGTCCTTCAATGGTCCTGAGGGCCGCTCTATCCGGCTCTCCTTCAGGATCAGCACAGCAGCTATGAAGCAGATTGAAATGACGGCAAGGGACCTTTTCATCGATTTCAGGGAAAGCAATTTTAGAGATCGGCGGCACCCGGCAACTCCGCACCCCGGCAACGCCTGAGACTTGAAGCTCTTCTAAAACCTTACTGCAATCTCTTCAAAGGTCTTTCGCCATTTGGGGGCCGAAAGGGTCTTGTTCCGGTCAAAATAACCGATGGCCAGAAGAAGGGGGATCCAGTAGTTTTCCGGAATCCTGAACGCCTGCCTGACGCCTTCATGATCAAACCCGTCCATGGGATGCGTGTCCAGCCCCAGACTCTTGGCGGCAAACATGAGTGCCATGGCAAAGAACCCGGCGTTTTTGCAGGCAAATGCCTGGGCCTTTTCGCCGGTCTCGCCATAAAGGTTCTTGCAGGCATTCAGGAACCAGTCCCGCTGGTCCTCCGTGTGGCTCCCGGATGCAACCATCTCCTGGAAGTTCCGCTCTACAAAAGGATGGCCGGCCTTCCATGCCTCCCGGTCGGCCAATACAATGGCCACCACCGGCGCCTCGGTGACCTTGGGCTGGTTCCAGGCCAGCTTTCTGAGACGGGCCTTTTCCTCGGCGTCCTGAAGCAGAATAAGGCTCCACGGCTGAAGATTGAAACTGGAAGGCGCCTTCGCCGCCATCTCCACCATTTCGCGCAGCAGGGCATCGGAAACCGTCCGCGAGGGGTCGAAGAAGTTGATCGCCCTTCGGTGCGTTACCACCTCTTTGAAGTCCATAAGATGCTCCTTTCAGAAATCGTGAGATAGTTGATGGGTTGATTCGTCAAAAACAAGAAACCCTATTTTAAATTTCAAAAACAGCGTTATCATGCAGGGCAAACCATTTTCAATCGTTCAGGGGGCAGAGAATTGGGACAGCTTCCCGTCGCTTTATGAATTATCTTTCTCCACTGCCTCCAAAATCTGAGAGTAAATTCCCGGGATGCTATAGAGCACGCGGTTCCATGAAGGGATGAGCGTGCTCTCATGGGGCCCTTTAATCTGCTCCCAGGCGGTCCACAAAAACCCCCTGAAGTGCCTCACCGTAAGCTCCTCCTGATACCTGTCAAGGACCAGATTGTTCACCTCTGCATCATCACTGTAACTCTTGATAAATCCCAGTGCGTTCTCATAGTAGCTGTGAAGAATCATATCCACAACCGAATCATCCAATGGAAACCCCTGGGACCGCACATAGTTCAAGTAAAATTTGGCAATGTCTACCACCATCCGGTGCAGGCCTTTGCTCGCGTCGTTCGGGAAAATATCCTGATGCTTGTGCTCATAGTTGGCGGATAGATCGATCTGGGCGATTTTCTGATTCATAACCCTTCTATAAACCTCGGAAAGGGTGCTCACTTCCAGTCCCCAGTCATAGGCGATGTTAATCCCGCGGGCCAATCGGGTCAGAAAGCTGAATTCCCCTGCCAGAGGATAGTTAAAGGAACGGTGATAGGCAAAAAACTGCCTGAGTTCTTCCAATCCCCTCTCCTGCATGATCCGGCTCATGATATCCACAAAGGGCGTTACAAAAAGTCTCGTGACCCTTCCCTTCATAGCCCGTTCCATAGGGGAGATCCTGGCATAATACCCTTTGCAGAACTCAAAATCGTTGTTTGGGTTGGCAGTGGGCTCTATGAGACGTCCTAAAAGGAGACGATCGTAGGTAACGATATCACAGTCGTGCAGGGCGATCACGTCGCAGTCCTCTTTCGCACAGAGGTACCCCAAAGCGATCCACACCGACTGTCCCTTTCCCTGAACGCCTGTCGAGATATCTCTGTTGTTAATCTCATGAAAGACATGCTGAATGCGCGGTCCTTCCACCCAGATCACTTTGACGTCGCGATTGGACGTCCGGAGCCTTCCAAAGTATTCTTTGGCCTCCCGGAACTGGGCTTCTTCGGGCGCACCTCCCAATGCTACTGTCACACGATGGAGGTAGCGAACCTTCTGTATATTTTCTATGATAGGATCCAGGACCTCAGGGTTCTTTATTTCTGAAAATAAGGATGGCAACAAAAGGCTGATGCCAAGATGACGGGAATACTCCTCCAACTTCTCTTCCAGCCTTGTCAGATACTCCTCCCGGTCAAAGGCTTCATACAGGGAATGGAGCGTGGTAATAATCCCCTCCTGGTGAAAGTCTGCCATAAGACCACCTCCTTTCTGTGATACAGATTATTCGATGATACGGCCATATCATCGATATCGTCAAACAATCCGTTGCATCGGCCTCTTTTTCCTTCATTTCCACGACATGCAACCTATGGTGTATCAAATCATCTTGTCGGTCAAGCAAATCTTGGGTGCGTCGTATGTGTCAGATGCTAACTGCATAACAGCGTATATGCATGTTAGGCAGAAAACTGGATAAGATTACGTTCGACATCAAAGATGCCTTGGTTCTGTGATGGCGGGTTTCGCTCCCGGCAAGACAAAAAAGGCTCCTGTCAGGAGATGGGCGGGTAATATTTGAGAACCTGTTCCGTGGAGAAAAAGTTCATGCCTGATGGCTCATAGCTCAAGGCATAAAAATAATGGCTCAAAGCTCAAAGGTGAAAGGTGAGAGTCCAAGGCAGTGGATTCCGGGTTCTGGTTTCAGAAGATGCCTGTTAGAAATATTAGCGAAATCAATAGACAAACCAAGAGAACTATTTCTGTCGTTCAGTCTTCTCCGATAGCCTCTAAGTCGGCAATGTCCTTTTTGCGTCCCAATGCTCTCTTATTGGCTACAAAGTCATCATGACCGATGTAATAGACCATTAAGTCCCCGAACGGGCCTCTTACCCTGTTCGATCGAGCCTGTTCCCATGAAACCCCGGTGATCGAGGTAACCATATCTACCCTGACCGGGGGAAATCCAAGTTGAACGACTTTTCCTTCTTTCTCGAAATCTGCTGCTCTCAGGCCCACAGATTCAAATCCAAATTCATGAAGGGCTTCCATGATGTTTCTTGCATTGACAGGGTCCGGCCTCACAAAAATATCCAAATCACCCGTGAATCGAGGAGCACCATGAAAACCGAGTGCGTAACCCCCTACTATGATATAATCAACCCTGTATTTGTTCAACAACTCGAGCAGATCTCTGAAGTCTTGCTGAACTTCCATGGGATTGCCTTCTTAAGAATTCAATGGCAGCGATTCGCTCCCGGGGTGTCTTGCTGAGCCAGTAGGCAAAATCTTCCTTAATGGGTGCATCTCTTTTCAGATCGAATTTCTTGGCAGTCTTTTCAATCATCGCTATTCCCTTTCCATCCTGTAAGCCCTTTCCGGATCATGAAAACGCCTCTTTGATATCTTCAAGCCCATAAGGAGTCGGTTCCTCTTCAATTCCCCTCATTGAAGATTGCAATGCAAATCGTGACCATATGGTTGATGGATCATGGCTCATGGGTGAACGATGAAGGCACCCCGCAAAAGGACGCGGGATCTTCGACAAGGCACAAGAATAATAGCTCAAAGGTCAAAGCTAAAAGATAAACGTGAAAGGCACAGAGAACGTTTAAGTTTAATTATGAGGCATCATACTGAAACCGATTGAAAAGTCAAGAAGAATCGGTCATCTACATCTTCTTCATGGGTGAAAACATGGCGATCAAGAGGCCTGAAAGCGTGAAAATCCCCGAAGCGATAAAGAGCATGTCCAGCCCCACCTGATCGGCAATCCAGCCCGATACCACGGCGCCGGTAATGAATCCGCTGTCATAAATCCCGGTAAACAGGGCCATGACGGCCGGTTTTTCCCTGAATGATCCGTGCGAGGCGGCCAGGGCATTGTGTGTGGCAAAGAGGAGGCCCATGCCGCCCCCGAACATCACGGCGGTGACAATAAAGAGCGGCGACGCAATCGTACCCGGGACCAGCAGGATGCTCAGGGAAAGAAAGGGGTACGACAGACACATTAAAAACAGCTTGCCATACCGGTCCACGAGCCTCCCCAAGGTGAGGAGTACGATGATCGCAGTAAGGTGTGCGAAAAAGAAAAAGGGTCCGGCAGAGGTGTCCTGTTTCGCTGCAATCAGGGCCAGGAAGTTGGTCAGCGTGGCCTGGGAGTGGGCGAAGATGAGCGTGGAACAGAGAAGAAAGAGAAAAGAGCGTCTCCTTAAGATCGACAGATATCTGACCCCGTCTTTTTCTTTCTTGCTTGAAGATCCGGATCCGGGCTGAATACCGAGAATTACAGCAAGCCACCCCATAACGACAGCGACCGCTGCAACTGCATAAAGGCCATTAAAGCCATACCGGCTGATAATCGCTTCACCGATGGACGGCGCGAGTGCAACGGCGGCCATGAGCGACACCCCGACCATGCTGAAGGCCATGCCCCGCCTGAGGGGAGAAACCTCTTTTGCCAGCAGGGAGAAACTGCCGGCAATAACGGCTGAAAACCCGAGCCCGTGAACCACCCGTATCAACAGCATTAACGGGCCGAACATGGTGATGAAATGGTAACTCAGGGATGAAACCAGGCTCAGGGCCATACCGGCGGAGATCAACCCATACTCCCCTTTTCGGATCACCAGTTTGCCCATGAACGGTCTGGACAGGACCGCAGAGATGGAAAAGGCCCCCATCACCCATCCGATGGTGTGATGATCGTTTCCCATTGCCTTGAGGACGAGGGGGTATAGATAGAGCAATCCGATGCTTGCGAACATCAGAAAAAGGGAGAGGTTGAGAAACAGAAAAGGCCTGTTCCAGAGGGGAGCGATGGGGCTGGGTCTGTCTTGGTTCGAAAAGGTCACGAAACATCCCTGGTTACAGCCTGTTCCCGCAGGAGGGGCAATAACGGAAGCCCGGTTCAACAGCCTGGCCGCAGGAAGGGCACGTGCGGCCATCGGTTCGCGGTCCCTGGCCCCGGAGATCCCCGGACTCCGTAGCGAGGCTTCCGCAGCTCTGACACTGCAGGAACGGGGTTCCTTTTTTTACCGGGAACAGGGGGATAAAAAAGAAAGAGATGTAATGATCCACCCGTTTCAGGCGTGCCTGATACAGGCCGCACGCCCGGCACATTCTGGGGGCGTCATCCAGGGTCACGGTCTTGGGCTGCAATCCGCCGATGAAGAAGAACATGGGCGCCTTCCCTACGGTCACAAAAAAGAGATGGCCCGCAATGGCCAATCCATGGGGCCCGGCTACTCTATCGCTGAAATCCATGGAAATCAAGGCTGATGTTAAGACGCACCATCAAGCATGGCGGCCACCCGGCTCCAGGAATCCTTGAATGTGGAGGAATAATCGGGTATGGTGTCGGCCAGAAAGGAGAAAGAAATGAAACAGATTACAGAAGCTGTTTATTTTATCCCGGGACGGGACGACATGATCCCTGATTCCCATGTCTACCTGATCGGCAGACCCGACGCAAACGATCTGACTATTGTGGATGCCGGGCTGATGGGCAAGGGAAAATACAAGATTGAATCGATCCAGGGGCTGGGCTTGCAGCTCACCGATGTCAAGAGGATCATCATGACCCACACCCACCTGGACCATATCGGCTGCCTGGGAGAGATCCTCCAGGCGATTCCCCATGCCGAACTGTGGGTCCATACAGCAGAGGCCGATCTTCTCGAACAGGGGGATGAGCGGACGGTCTACGGGATGGATATGTTCCAGAGCATGTGCCGGGCCCAGTACGGGATCCTGCCGGGGGCCTTCACTTTCCAGGTTCATCGCCGGCTGGAAGGCGGAGAGACCCTTTCGCTGGGAGGAACGGCGTGGGAAGTGCTCCACATCCCGGGCCACTCCGCTGGCAGCATCGGCCTCTATAGCCGCCGGGAGAAGATCCTGATCCCCGGAGATACAGTCTACGCCGATTATGCCATCGGCCGTTTCGATCTCTACGGAGCGAGTGGCGCGCAACTGAGAGAATCCCTCCTGACACTGGGAAGTCTGGAAGTCAATATCCTCCTGCCGGGCCACAACCGGATTGTGGAGGCGGCTCCGCCAGGCTATATCCTTGAAACGGCCGAACAGTGGGGACCGTATCTGTCCTGAGGATTCAAAGGTTCAAGGTTCAGAGGTTGACAGGTTGACGGACACGTCTCGGGAGAGGCTGTCTTATCGGATCATGACGGAAGGCCGCCGTGTTTTCAGGCTTATACGCGGTGGAAGCCGCGGCTCCGAGGCAGTCGGAGAACGCGGAGGGGGCAAGCCTTTCATACGCTTCAAAAGAATCAGCGCTCATCCACGGCGTGCTGAGCTCAGGAAAGACCGGATGCCGGCGATGAGATCTTTCGCCTTCTGGATCAGAGGGTTTCTGATGCGGATGGTCACATAAAGGTCTCCGGCCTCTCCCCCGGCCCGGCCGGTTTCTCCCATCCCCTTCAGGCGCAGTTGCCGGCCAGCTTTGATGTTCGGGGGGATGGTGACCAGCAGCTCCTTGCCCGTCTTCCGGCAGAGATACTGTATCCTGCCCCCGATCCGGGCCAGTCCAGGGGAGATGACAATGCTGTCCTGCAGATCGTTCCCCTTCTCGGGAAACTCAATGCCCCATTTCTTTTTAAGGCCATATCGGATCAGCCTGCCCAGATACCCCGGCAGCGGCGCAGTTCCCCCAGTGCCCTGACCGCCGCCGAAGCCGCCCACAAATACCCGGCCAAAGGCGCCCGGTCTCCTGAATTCGAAGGTGCGGTATCCGGGGCCATAGGAATCTCTGAAAACATCGTCAAAGCCCCTGAAGCCGAAGGCCCGGCTCAGTTCCTCAAATATCTGCTGGATATCCGAACCCCTGAAGATGTCCTGCTCGGAATAGGTCTGCCTGAACTGCCCGTAGGCCGATGATCCATAAGCCTGCCTCAGCGCATCATATTCCCTTCTCTTCCGGGGATCGGAAAGCACGGCGTAGGACTCGTTGAGCTCTTTCATTCGCGCTGCTGCATCCGGGCTGTCCCTGTTCCTGTCCGGATGATGCATCAGGGCCAGCCGGCGGTATGCGTCCCGGATCTGTTTCTGACTGGCCCCTTTCTCCAATCCCAATATGTCATAGTAGTCTTTGTGTTCCATAACCTTTTGGTTTCCTGCGCGACCATCGATTCCTACCCCCTTGCGATGCCCCCTTCCCCGGTCAGAACCTTCCCATCCGGTGCAGATAGTGGTAGGCTACGATGCCGACGGTGGTGGAGAGGTTGAGACTCCGCACATTGCCCCAGATGGGAACTGCATAACAGGGGCACGATACCCGAATGGCCAGAGGCAACCCCTTTGTCTCCTGACCAAAGAGAAGATAGCCCCCCCGACTCACCTTGGCCCGGGTGTAAGGCTCCGAAACATGCCGGCTAAAGGCAAGGATCTTCCCGCTCGCATCCGTATCCCTCAAGAATTTCTCAAAGCTGGCATGATACCGGATATCCACCTCGTGCCAGTAGTCCAGGCCGGCCCTCTTGAGGTGCCGGTCGTCCACCCGGAAGCCGAGGGGGTAGATCAGGTGCAGACGTATTTCAGCAGCCCCGCACAACCGGGCGATGTTTCCCGTGTTGGCAGGTATCTCGGGCTGGTAAAGAACCACGTGAAGGCAGGGATCTTCAAGCGTTCTGTGCCTGATGGTGGTAATATCGCAAGTCATGTAAAGAACTGGCTAACGTGAGCTAAAGTGTGGCGTGCCTAAAGTTGAGAAATGGCGCCCGGCAATTCCGCTAATGGGATTTTCGCCCCGCTGCAACAAGTATCCGTTAACGAGTATCCAGCATCGAGCATCCGCTATCCAGTGACATCCGAACGTTATTTTTCAAGAAACAGTTTTTTCCGATCGACCGTGTAACCGTGACCGACCCGTCTCAGTTCCCGATTGAGGTCCATGCCTTCCCTGGAGAGCTTGTTGACACCGTTGATCGTATAAAACTGGAGATACTCCGGTTCGTAAGGGGCTTCGTAGAGCTTGATCCCCTCATGTTTTTTCCCCTCCAGTGCCTTCCGCTTGAGGAACTTGTAGTCATGGATTTCCTTGAATGTCACACTGCCGATGGGACCGAAGATGATGTCGTCCCCATAAAGCCACGCATAGAAATCCTTTCGGTTGTTCTGTACCCAGATTTCCTCGGCCACGCGTGACTTGGTGTGACGAAAGGCGATATAATACTGCACCCCCATGACCTGATCATCGCCGTCGCCCTTCAGATCAAACACATCGTAACAATGCGAGAGACTCCGGTAATGGATAATCCCCTCCATGCCTTCCGAGGTGGAGGGAAGCATTTCCCTGAATTCGGTCAGATGCCCGGAGTTGAGACGGGTGCAGCCATGGGATACCGGCCCCCGGCTCGTAATGGCCACCCGCAAAAAGGGCTTGCCGTTACGACTCCCCCTGGTCAGCTTCTCCCATTCCTTGGGTAGTAAATGGTTTCCGTGTATCCAGCAACTGATGCCGGTATTGTGGATCGCATTGTAGGCAATGCCGCCTCCGTACTCATAGGGGAGCATGGGCATCAACCCGTAGTACCCGGCCGAAGAGATGTAGTCCACCATGCCCAGGAAGCCTTTTCCATGTTTTCGGGGGATCAGCCGCCAGATGCCGGTCGTGGTATACATGGGCATGACCTGGCCATCATGGGTCGTGGTCGAATCGTGGGTCCCTGCCGGGTAGATCGAGGTAAACTCATAATAATCCAGGGCACCGTTCTGGATGGGATAAATGTGATTCGTAATGGCGTGGAAGAACTCCCCGGCAAGCGGCTTGAACTCGGCGGTCTTGTCTGCCCGGGCCAGTTCCGTCAACCTGTCCAGGGCGGTCTGCTGCTCTTCTGTGAGATCATCTAAGAAGATGCGGTGGGGAAAAAAATCATTGACCAGGTCCAGTTTGGCCTGGAGGGTTTCCGGGGTTGGCGGTGTCTTGAGCAATCGGGCAAAATTGTCGCACATCTCATTGAAGTCCTTTTGAATATGAAACAGCCGTCCAGGGGCCAGTTTGTCCATGCATGACAGATTCAGGTTCCGCCATTCCTCAGGACTTATGGTGGGCCGCTTTTTGACCAGCTCATGAAGGTTTTCGTTCTCGACCTTTTCGTGATACGCTTCCCAGGCCGTATTGGATGTCAGCGTGATGATCTTCTTATCAATGAGTTCCTTGTAAAGATCGTGCCGGGCCAACTGATCCGGAAGGTAATTTTCAATGGTCTCGTCCGGCAGAATCATATGGAGACGGACCTGATTGCCGCGGCCCAGATGAATTTTTATCCGCTGTTTGTCCTGGACCCGTGGGACAAAGCCGGTATAGAAGTTCGGGTCATAATCGTTAAAAAAAACGCCGTATGGCTCACCGTTGGTCCACCTGTCTCGACTCAGCGCATGGGTCGATACGGGAAGCATCCATGTCATTAGAAGACTCAGACAGCTCCATACACTCCACCTGTTGATCATATGTCGTCTCCTTTCAGATCGTCGAACGTTTCAGAGGTTTCCTGCGGAAGCGGGATTCAAGGGCCTGAAGAGGGCATAACCATGAAGCGGATCCCTGTGACAGCTGTAACTTTCTATCTTATCCGCCGGTTCCGGTCCTGAGATGACCCGAATCCTTCCCTTGACCTCCGGTTTTATACGGCCCCCGAGGTGTTTGATATACTCAACAAGGATATCCCTCTGAGGGGTGGATGAGTCAAACCGGTCAAAACCCTCCAGAAAAACAGTATAGCCGTCGCCGCCGCCGGCCAGGTAGGAATTGGTCACAATCCTGTAGGTTTTGTCCGCATCAATCGGTTGTCCGTTGATGAGGATATGCTCACATGTTTGGGTCACGCGGTTCAGGGTAAAACGGACACCATCGGATACCTGCGGGAAGGCGCCCTCTCCCGCCTTAATCGTGGCGACATAATCAAAAAGCGAGGCGACCTCTTTCCCCTTCAGACTCAGAACGACCGCTGTGCTGTCAAAGGGGAGGACATCAAAAACGATTTTTTTCCTGATCGGTCCCTCAGGGAGATCGGCCCGGATGGCGCCTGCGTTTATGAGTGCAAAATCGGGGCTGAATTTTCTCATATACCAGAGTGTGGCATTTGCCACCAGATCTCCCAGAGCAGTCTCTCTTTTTCTCTGATACCGGTTCCAGAACGTGCCCTCGGCATAACCGATTTCTTCTGAGAGAAAGGCCTCCACCTTATTCAAATAGGGCTGCAACCGTTTCAGGAGTTCAGCATCCTCCTCGATCTCCTTGCCGATATACGCATAGGTCCAGCCGCCGTCCGGTTTTTTTACCGCCTTTTTAAGATTAATGGGAATCAATTCCATCTCGTAATCGATCATCTGCCGGTCACGAATCCAGATGTCGATCCTCCCCATAACAAGCCCGTACTGCCAGGCCTGGACAATGACCGTATCACGCCCCGACCCGGTATTTCTGACGACAACCGGCTCGGTCAGCTTGGTATGGGTGTTACCGTCAACAATGAGATCAATGCCGCTCACCTGGGCGGCCAGTCTCCTTGAACCTCTTGAATTGTCTTCATACACGCCCAGATGCGTCAAGGCGATAACAATATCCGCCTCCTTTCTCAGCATCGGCACCAGTTCGCGGGCCGTCTCCACTTCGTCCTGGAACACAATGTCCTTAATATATTTCGGGTTCCCGGTAATTTCCGCCCTTCTTGTGGTCAGGCCTGCGACCGCGACCTTGAACCCCTTGAACTGCTTGATCATATAGGGCGTTCCCACGTAGTCGCCTTCCCGGGTCCTTACATTGGCAGACAGAAATGGAAAGCTGGCCTTGGCCATCTGTCCTTTCAGGACATCCATAGGATTATCGAACTCATGATTCCCCAAGACCATGGCATCATAACCGATATAATTATAACCGATGATGTCCGGTTCCGCCTTGAAGAAGTCGGATTCCGCACCTCCGGTATTCAAATCGCCCCCATCCAGGACCAGGACATTCGGGTTTTGGCCTCTGATCTCCTTAACAAGCGTCGCCCTCGCAGGCAGCCCTCCGACATCAGGGATCGGTCCGTAGCGGAATTTTACAGGATGCCCGTGAGTATCGTTCGTATAAAGGACCACGAGGTGGTGAACAGAACAATGCCCGTCCGGTCCGGACGCGACGGGAGTGCCTCCCCAGAGGGATGCCAGAAGGACAGAGGCAACAAGCCCGATATATCGCTTCAGATTCCCGCCTGACCTAACGCCGTTCATTCGTTGTCTCCCGCTGATTCCTAAATCGTATGGTGAAACGAGCCGCAGCAATGCACACTACATAAAGGCGTTGTCAAGGTCGCAGTGTCCCCCTGCCAGTCTCGCACACCTGAGTGAAAGGTAAAATAAGCGTTGTCGAGAGAACCAACTGTTGGCCTTGCAATGCAACATCGCCAATGGTATAGTGGCGTCGTTTATTGTCCATGGCAATGGTGTGATTTTAGGTTTTTTAGGAGGGGTGTTCAATGAAAAAGTTCGCCTGGATACTGATCCCGTTATGGATCTGTTTCTGTGCCGGTCCCGTCCGGGCAGAGTTGACCCCAAACGAACGAAAAGAACTGAGTTACCTCTATAATGCCATCAAGGCCAAGAAAAAGGGGCCTTTCACCATCAATACCTGCACCTGCACCAACGGCAAGCTGGCGCCGGTGGCCGACAAGAACATGCGGATTCGGCCGAATCCCTGCCAGGAACTGGAGGGCGTGGCTCAGCTTTTCTGCTCGGCCTATAGAAACGATCTGGCCGAGAAACTGGCCCGGCACGGGGTTTATGTGGGCAATATCTTCTCCAACGAGGTGTTCTTATGGGACGAAACCCCGGACCATCACCGCGTGGCCCAGGGATTCATTCTGGAGAAATACTATATGGAGACCCACCCGGATTCCAAACTCTCCATGGCCCGGGCTTACGGCGGCATATCCGGCAGCGAGTTCGAGGTCAGGTATGCCCCCATATTCTTCGCCAAATACTATGCCCTCGACGACTGGAAGGATTTTCACAACTACCTGCTCCAATATGAACTCCAGAGACGCTTCTTCTGCAAGAGCAACCTGTCGCTGATCAATGACATCCGTAACCTCTCGCTGGTCATGTACTCCAACTATCCCCCGTTCAAACCAGTGAAAGACCTGGTCCACAACCGGCTCTCCCCAGGGTCCATTCCGCTTATCGAGGAGTTTCAGAAAAAGCACCCGGATGACAAAAAAAATGCTCATAATTACAGTAAGTTAATTGGCATGATCCAGGAGATGACCCGTGTCGATCAAGATCAGCTAAAAGAATATTTGCCAGGCATTTCCGACAGGGGCATTCAGGAGCTGATCAAAAAGGTTCTCAGCGTTCCCAAAAACGAACCCCTCAGGCTGCTCAACTCGGTGGCCGAGCTGGTGGCGGCGTCCAGGGAAACCGTAGCAGCCAAACAGATACCGCCTGAAGAGGCCGTCACATTGATCAATCTGAATGTCTCAGCCAACCTGCTCATGCTCATGACCACGAATCGACTTATGGAAATGGACCGGGACTGGACAGCGAGAGAACTTATCGACATCCTCCGGGATGCATTGGCGGGCAGCTACGGCGCCGGGCTGATGAGTCGCCGGGAGTACGAATCCGGCATCTCATCCCTGGATAAGCTCCTCGATAACAGGGATCTCACCATAGGCAGCGCCTACCGTACCCTCAACCGGGCCAACCTGGTGGTGGAATGGGCACAGGCCTCCATCCGCACGGCGTTTTCAGAAGTGTGGGAGCCCTGGATATATCTGTTTCCAGGGGTTCAGCGCATCAATGACGACATTATCCGTTCCTCCCCCCTCATGGCATATGCCAACATCATCACGTCCCTTCGCGGGTATTTGCTGACGAAACTGGATCTGAAGCATCACATCTTGGGGGGAACCTTTGTCCAGGGGATCCGGGCATTGAACCCCGGCCTCGCCCTGGGGCCGCTGGCCTTTTTCAAAGACACTGACCTCTATACACGTGACAATATTCTTGCCCTGGAGACCACCAGTGCGGAGCTGGAGCCGGTGGCCGGGATCATCACCAAGGATGAAGGGAACGTGGTTTCCCATGTGCAGTTGCTGGCCAGGGCCCTCGGCGTGCCCAATGCCGTTTTCCTGAATGCCCTTTACAGTCGGCTGGCTGCAGTGCAGGGAAGGTCCCTTTTCTATGCCGTGACGCCGATGGGTCGGATTATTCTCAAGGAAGCCGGCAAAATGGACGCTGTGGACAAAGAGATTCTCGCGGAATACCAGAAGAACATCAAGCGGACCCGGGATGCGGATGTAAAAGGACAGTCCGGCAAATTGGCCATAGATGCCGGACGCTTGAACCTCAAGGAAGCCCGGGTGTTGCCTCTTGAGGATGTCAGGCGGAAAGATTCCGGAGTTTTCTGCGGACCCAAGGCCGCCTTTTTGGGAGAGCTGAAATATCATTTTCCCCAGAATGTGGTCCGCGGGGTCGTCATTCCATTTGGCATATATGCAGAGCACTTCGAAAAGGCGCGGGTGGTATTGCCTGAGAGCCTCAATGACAGAGGAATTGCAGCAGCCGGACAACCCCTCCAGGCATTTGTGCGAGGCGCCTATGATACGTTTTTTAACAGACTGCTCCAGGACCCCGCCATGTCGTCGGCCCAACTGGCTGCATGGATACAGCCGAGGCTGGATGTCATCCGTCATTCCATTAAAAAGATCGAGCTTGATCCTGCCTTTGTCCGGTCACTGAGAGAACAGCTCTCCGACCAAGGCCTTTTTACCGACAGCAAAGGCGACGCGTTGCGGGGCGTCTTTGTCCGTTCGGACACCAATGTGGAGGACATGCCCAACTTCAACGGCGCCGGACTTAACCTGACCATCTTCAATCTCATGACCTTTGGCGACGTTTTAGACGGGATCAAAGAGGTCTGGGCCTCTCCCTTTACCTATCGTTCCTTTTCCTGGCGCCAGACGGTCATCAGCAATCCGAACCTGGTATTCCCTTCCATCGTGGTCCTGGAATCGGTTCCATCGGAAAAATCAGGTGTGCTGATCACTGCAGACGTGAATACGGGTGATCCCACACGTATGACCATTGCCACAGCCGAAGGGGTAGGGGGCACGGTGGACGGTTCCCCTGCCGAGACATTGCTTTACCATAAAGACGAAACCATACTGCTGAACCAGTTCAAGTCCCCCACCCGGCGAATGCTGGTCCTGGAGGGGAAAGGGGGATCCCGGATGGTCCCCTCTACCGGGTCCGAGCGAGTTCTCACAGACGATGAACTGAAGGCCCTTGTGGCGGCCGCCGAAAAGATAAGACAGGAATTCACGCCTGAAGCGGGTGTTGACGATATGCCCCTCCCATGGGATATCGAGTACGGCTTCGTCAATGGAAAGCTCTTTCTCTTCCAGTGCCGTCCCTTTGTCGGAAACAGCGATCTGAGAAATCTCCCGGCCCTCACGGCCCTGGACAAGGGGATGAAGGAGAAGGAACGACAGTCTTTTTCGCTCGGGGAAAAGGTGGCATGGCAGCCCTGATACGCCGCATTTCGCGACATACCGACCAATGGCAGTCCCTCTCCCCGCGAAGCGTGAGAAGACTGACCCTGTTCGCATCCGCCGGCAATTTCCCGCCTGAACGTCGAATACAGATGCAGAATTCAAACAACGGGCTCCGCAAGCCGGCATGCCTTTGGGGCCACAGATATATGACTAACTGCGAGGTCTAAAAATGAACTGGAGCAAGCGATGGGGTGCGGGCTTTTTCTCCGCAGCCGGAGAAGAGAAGGGGATTTTCCTGCCGCTTTTCGGGTGTTTTTTTCTGGTCTTGTTCAGCTACAGTTTTATCAGACCGGTCTGCGAGTCTCTGTTTCTCTCGTCCTGGGGAGCGTCCAAGATGCCCCATGTCTGGATTATCTCGGCCGCGGCCACGGCGGCAGTAGTCTGGGTCTACAACAAATTTGTCGGCTCAAACCGACCTTACCGGCTCTATGCAGCGAGCAATTTTATAGCAATCGCCTTTTTCCTTCTGTTTTACGTATATTTCTCTGCGAAAAATCGAGGATTTGCCCTTACGGCCTTTATTGTAAAAGACATCTATGTGGTCATTCTTATCGAACAATTGTGGAGCTTTTGCGATGCCACGTTTTCTGAAAACGAGGGCAAGACGCTGTACGGTTTCCTGGCCGGGGCATGTTCCATCGGCGGGATTGCGGCGAGCGTTTTGACAGTCAATCTGGCGTCTGTCCTGGGCTCCAATAACCTCTTGTTCGTGGGCTGCGGGGCATTGCTGGCAGGCGTCTCGCTGTTCGGATACGCCAATAAAAAGGGTGCTGAGACCTTGAACAGGGCGCAGATTGATGACGGCGGCAATCGTTCAGAAGACCGTCCGTTGGGGAAAGGGGCCGGGGGACACCGGAAAAAGGAAAAAAGGACCGTCATGTGGGGCGGTTTGGATGTGGTATTCAAGTCGAAATACCTGATCCTGATATGCATCATGCTCATGTTAAGCCAGTTTGTAACGGCGTTGATCGGTCTTCAATTCAACCAGGTCCTGGAGATCCAGATCACGGAACTGGATCTGCGGACCGCATACCTGGCCAAGTTCTACGGCGCAACCAATGTGATTTCGTTGATCCTCCAGTTTGTGGTTAGTGCGCCGATGCTTCATTTCCTGGGGCTCCTGCTGTCGCTGTTGATGGTGCCGGCGATCATGGGCGCCGGATCTTTCGCCTTTTTCTTCCTCCCTACCATGACCGTTTTGTTCGGGACGCGAGTGGCCAACAAGAGCCTGACCTATTCACTCTTTCGGGCCGCCAAGGAGATCCTCTACATCCCTCTGACCTATATCGAGAAATACAAAGGCAAGGCGGTCATTGACATGTTTGTGTATCGCTTTGCAAAGGGGGGCATCGGCGTCGTTATTATCGGCCTTCAGGCCGTGATGCCTGTGACCCCCTTCACCATTAACTATATGATCATCGCACTGATCCTCATATGGATGCTGATGGTGCCTTTTTTGATCGCTGAATACAGGGGCCGGGAACTTGCCGGTTCGCCGGGATAGTATCGGAATTAAAATGACAACATCGCTTGTACGCTTGTGCATGGGGAGGCAACTACTTGCCTTCACTATCCTTTTATGTATAACAGGCCGGGTCGTTCTGGCCGCCGGAGCCTCAACAGATGAGACCCCGGATCAAAAGACGACTGAGGCCCCGCTTCCCGGCGTCTATTTCTACCGGCTGGAACCTTCCTTCTATACAGGATTTGCCCCCCGCTGCCAGTCTCCGGAGCGGATTCACATCCATCTGGGCCGCGGCAATCAGCTGCGAGTGACCGTTGTCTTGTCGGATCGGACCATCGATAACTACTTGCCCGATCTGGCGATCCGGTACCGCACCTACGATCAGCTTATCAAAGACGGGACGCTCACGCTGACCCAGAATAGGGGCTTTGAAAAGTTCCGTTCCATCGTCATGGAAGAAGACATCCTGAGGCTGGCCGGTCTTCAGAAGGAGATGGATGAGGCGGAATTCCGGAAGGTCAGTCTCGATGTGCTTGAAAAGCTGAACCCGGGGCGGGTCTTCCATATCCGGATCGATTTTGATCGAAGAATGCGCGAATGGTCATCCCTCCTGAACCCATATCTGGGCAAAAAGCCCTCCATGGCCGAATGCCTGGACCTGATCAATCAGATGCTTCCCACACGGATGTGGCTTTCAGAGCTGTTTGCGGGATTAAGGGGTAAGCTGAACCGGGCGATCACCCTGTATGCGGTCTATGAAGAAGGTCAAAGAGGGAAGATTTTCTGGGATAAGTTTTACAGCGCCTGCATTGATCTGTTTGAAACCGCTACCGGAAACATCTATCCGTTGAAGGGAACCATGCTCGATTTTTATGAGTTTACAGCCGTCTACCCCGTGGGAACCGCGAATGAATTCACCAGTCATGAGGGAGATGGCATCCCGCTCTATCCCTACCCGGGTAAGCGCGGCCTGGTCCACCACCAGCGGACCCGGGTGGTGGACCATATCCCCGACATCCCCTGCTATGGGTATCTCCCCTGGATTCCCTATATGCATGTGGGCGAGAGGCTTCACAACTCCTTTCACACCCTCTGGTTTAATATCGACATCCGCACAAACGGGTTTATTCCGAAGGAGTGGAACAACAACATCCGGGACAGCCGGACCGGCGAACCCTATCCCCACCTGTGGCTCCTCAGCCGGGGGCCCATGAGCCACGGCTGCACCCACGTGAACGCCGGCCATATTTCGGAACTCCGGCAGATGCTCCCTTCCAGTGAAGAGTTGCTGGGGAAGGTGGCGACCTACCGAAACAGATCCGAGCAGTTCGATGTGTTTGATATCGACGGGGATGGGCAGTTGGAGGTCATGGGTGTGAAATATTTTCATGCCTACTCACTCAAGGGGAAAAAGCCGCACCGGATGAGGGCCCCCTCGGACCGGAAATCCTTCTACAAGTGGCTCTACAAAAACGGCTACCATTACGAGCCTGACGGAAGGGTGGTCTTTGAAAAGGCCCCGACCTCAAAATTCATTGGAAAGAGGGCTGTCAAAGGCAGAACGTACAAGAATATCCCTCTGTATGAGGCTCATTACGAACCGGAGACCATTCAGTTTTATGAATTGACCAGCATTCCCTTTGTCAGAGAGTTGAGGCGCGTCAGCACCACCTACCCCCTCAATCGCAAGCTGTTGAAGATGGACGAAGAGTAGGGCAAGAAGAGGACCGGGACTGGGAGTATCCGGTACCCCTGCTTTATGGGGTCAAATGTCAAATCAAACCACCGCCAATCGCCGCCATGTCCAGCTGATTGTTGCGTTATGCCTCTTCGTCTTCTTTAATATTGCCAGTTTTACCCTTGTCACATCCTTTACCAAGAGCAACTTTCTAACGGCCATTCAGACATCCCCGGCCTTCAAAGACGTCTACAACCAGAGGCCATACTTTTTTCTATATGGGTTTTCCGGGATCTGTTTTATCATCTTTTATCTCATCTATCACCTGATCGGCCCGAAGAAATCCTTCGAGTATCGCATCAAGAGAGACGCCCTCTTTCTGTCCGGCTGCTCACTGGTACTGTATTTTATTCCCACCCTCATACCCGGGTTCGAGCAGAGATTTCTGCCGGCCGCATTTTATTTTGTTATCTATGACATTCTGGACGACCTGATTATCGTTCAAACCTGGACCTTGATAAATTACGCCATCGACATTCGAGAATCAAAGAAGATCCAGAACCTGTTTCTCTTTTCAGGGGGTGTAGCCGCGTTCATCTCAGGCCGAGGCATCATCCGGCTTATTCCGGAAGAGAATGAGATGTCCTTCCTGCTGCTGGTGATTCTTTTCTCCTTTGTCAGCTACCTGATCGTTACCCATATATTTTCCATCCACCGCTCCCGGATATACGCCGGCGTCTCCACCGAGAAGACGGGCCTCAAGACCCTCCTTAATTCTCAAAAGAAATACCGCATTATTCGATCGATCATCATCATTACCGTTTTTGTTGGGGTGTTCAATCTCTTTTTCAAGGTTCTGTTTGATACCCAGGTCAACGTCCGATATCCGGTTGAGGCCAGGCTGGCCTCCATATCGTACGACCCATCGGAGATGCCCGATCCCAAGACCGAATTCATCGGGGAGTACAAGGCGGTCATCAGTATCCTCCAGGTGGCCCTGCAGCTCGTGTTTATCTATTTTTTCTCCAGGATCTGGCTGAATGGACGCATCCTGCTGTCATACCCGCTCCTCCTGATTCCTCTCCTGATATTCACCCTCGGGGTATATCTCGCCCGCCGGCCCGGATTCGAAGGCCTCCTGTTCTGGGGAACGATCGTGGCGTGCGGGGCCAACGAGTTGATACGGAGGATTATCTTTGATGCGGCCTACCAGTTGCTCATGTTTTCCATCCCTGAGCGGCTCTGCAACACCCTGAGGTTGTATGCCAAGCTCCTGATAAAGCCGTTGGTCATCATTGCCATCTGCATATTCTTTGTGATGATCCCTCCGCAGACGAGCCCGTTTCCGATCTACTGTTTTCTCCTTGTTATGCTTCTCGCCTTCATGAGTGCCGTGGTATTGCGTATTCCGGGTGAGTACATCTCTTCCCTTAAAACATCGGTCCTTCGGCGGCTTCCGGTTGAGCGGGCCCTGGATTCGATGGTGAGATTTGAGACCAACTACATTGTGGATCAGTACGAAAAGGTTGTGGCCGAAAGCGATGACCGGTTTGGATATCTCTATATCCTCAATATCATCCGAAACAACTATTCGCCCGACCTGAATTTTATCCTGAGCGCACTCCTGGAGAACAGGGACAGAGAGGTGCGTCTGGAAGCGGTTTCAGTGGTGAGCGAACTGGGCATTCAGAAACTGCTGGGCCAGGTAGAAACCCTGTTTGCCGGTGAAGAGGACGTCGATCTGAAAAAGGCCTGTCTCAAGGCGGTGGCAGCGTTGGGACCTTCCAACATCACTCGTGTTCATGAGTGGATGCGGATGGATTTTCCCATAGAATTCCGTAAATATGTGCTTACAGCCGCGTATCGGAGCGGGTCACCGGTGCTGGTGAATATCGTCGCCCAGGAAGCGGCTCAACTGGCAGGCTCCGCGGACAGGGACTCGGTGCTGGCCGGCATCTGGCTCATCGGAGAATTGGGGCTTTCTCATCTGAGCGATGAGATCCGGCGTCATTTTGACATGGAAGATCCAAGGGCATACGGGATTATTCTTGAGGCTGCGGCCAAGCTGGAGGACTTCGGGTTGTTCACTTCCTGCATTCACCACCTGGGTTATGAGCGGATCAGGATGGATGAAGGCTTCCACCGCACCCTGGCGCGTTTCGATACCCGTTCGTTTGAGGTTATCTCTGAGATGATCGGGGTGATTATCCGGTCCAAGTCCCATTTTGAACTCAAGAAATGCCTTCGGGCCCTTCGCCTCATTCCTTCTCAGCATGCCCTGGATTTTATTGCCGGGATTCTCCGGCGCTTCAATGTCCCCCTTATCCGGGAGGAGGCCCTCAACTGCGTCGCCGGGATCAAGTCAGCGGAACCGGATCTGGACTACAGCGTATTCATGGAAAGACTGCCCGAAGAGATTCGCCAGTGCAGGACATACTGCCGGTATTACAGGGCGGTGCTGACAGCTACCCCTGAAAGCCTCATGTTGATCGAGCTGGAACGAAATATTGAGCATCGGGTCTGGTCCGTATTCAAGATCTTTGACATGTTCTACCCTGACCTGGCCATATTTGACTCCTATTGCCGCATTACCCAGACCTCCTGTCAGATTGTGGACGCCTCGCATGTCAAGGCCAAATCCATTGAGTATCTGGAGAACTTTACGAAAAAAGACTATCCTGAATTTCTCAAACTGCTGGAATCCATTACCTTCGAGGACGGCTTCATCGCTAATGTCGCCCCGTTACCGGGTCCCCGCCTCAGTGTGATGGATGTATACGAAGATATCTTGACGCAAAGCAACCAATGGCTTGAGATTTCGGCCATACTGGATATGCCGCCCGGTATGAGAGAACGGTTTTGGCCGACTTTGAAGGAGACGGAAAGCATGATACCGGTTATGGAAAAGGTCCATTTTTTGCGGAAGGTCCCGCTTTTCAGGGGGTTTTCCATTGCTGATATGATGGTTGTCGCTCAGATCGCCCAGGAGGTCAGAGTTGAGGCCGGGAGTGTCCTGTTCAGAAAAGGGGATTCAGGGGACGCCCTGTATCTGATCCTGGAAGGGGAGGTGGACATCGTCAACGCGGACGGAAAGATCCTGTCCACCCTGGGCGCCACCCGGTGTTTCGGCGAAGTCTCGGTTTTGGACAAAAAGGGGCGCACGGCTACGGCCGTCTGCGTCAAAGACTGCCGGATGCTCATGATCTCCAGTAATGACTTTCAGGAAATTTTGGAAAAGTACCCTGTATTGTATCGGAATATTGTCCAGGTCCTTACCGGCTGGTTGCGTGATGTTCCACCCCTGTCAAGAAGGGGATGGGATTAGCGGGAGCGGGTTATGACGAGACCGTGCCGTGAAGGTCAGTGGAGATCCTAAAGTTCGATTATCGGACCGGGCTCATCCTGCTTTCCAACACATATCCGGGTCTTCCCGAGGCCGCACGTTCCGAGGACCCGGGCAGCTTCCTCCCGGGCCTTCTCGGGCTGATTGTTGATTTCACTCAGGTGGGCAAGGACGACCAGTCTCAAGTCAATATGGGAAACCGCTCTCAGAAGTTCGCCGGCCTGCCGGTTCGAGAGGTGCCCGTCCGGGCCTTTGATCCGGTGCTTCAGAGAGAGGGGATAAGGCCCCTCATCGAGCATATCCGGGTCATGGTTGAATTCCAGGATCAGGGCCTGGCAGCCCTTTAATCGCTCTTCCGCCAGATGGGTGCTCCGGCCCAGATCCGTGGCAAGACCGATTCGGATCCCATTTGAGGAGAGGACAATGCCGATCGGATCGGCCGCATCGTGACATTTCGTGAAGGTCTCCAGAAAGAGATCGTTGATGGCGAGAGATCCACCGGTCTGAATCAGCCTGAGATCCGGAAGATTACCCAGCGTCTTCCGTCCGTTCTCGAGGGTCCTGGAATTGATGTAAAGCGGCAGGTTATAGCGGCGGGCCATGGGTCCTGCCCCCCTGATGTGATCCAGATGCTCATGGGTCAAAACGATCGCACTGAGGCGTTTTGCCGTCATCCCCACCGCTGTGAGACGACGTTCCATCTCACGGCAGCTCAGCCCGGCGTCAATCAGGATTCTTGCCCCGGTTGTCTCCACATAACAGGCATTTCCGCCGCTGCCCGAGGCGAGAATGGAGAATCGGACCGCGTTTTTCATAAGATCGGGACCAAGGGAAGTGACGCAAGTCATCCAAAGTGAGTGAAGCTGAAACCCGCAAAAGGCAAAGCGCTGAAAGCATCAAGAATTCAGCGTCTCCGCATCCGAATTATCCAGTCGTCGCGCATCCAGCATCCGGTTTCATACGATGCCGCTGTGGCCGAAGCCGCCCGCTCCCCGGTTAGTGACGTCAAGGTCGCTGCGGGTCTCCACGATAAGGGCCCTGTACACCTTTGATATGACCATCTGGGCGATTCGATCCCCCCGCCTGATGACAAATGGACCTTTACCCCAGTTGATCAGGATGATGCTGACCTCCCCTCTGTAGTCGGAATCAATGGTTCCCGGAGAGTTCACCATGCCGATGCCATGGTTCAGCGAAAGGCCGCTTCTCGGTCGAATCTGGGCCTCGTATCCTGGCGGAATCGAAATGGCCAGGCCGGTAGGGATCAGGTGGATCTCGCCCGGGTTCAATGTGACGGGTCCCTGGACGCAGGCCCGGATATCCATGCCGGAAGCCCCTTCGGTTGCATAGGCCGGCAGGGGAAGCCCCTTGTGATGTGCCAACGGTTTGACTTTGACGCGGATCTGATTCAAGACAACCCCGGGAGGATTTATCATTGTCGATGGATTGTTGACACTTGATAAGTGTATTCTATTGGCTCATCGTTGTGGACCTTATAGCCCGGAAGGCACGCGTAGGTCCACAGGCAGCCCGTTGAGGCTGCCTGTCATCCGTCGGCCCGCATCAACCGTCAGGCATACGTGAGAAGGGCCTTGTCAAAAGACTCGCTTTCCACCGGGCCGAGGCTGGCAAAGGAGATCTTTCGGTCCTGAAATGTGCTGCAGGCAACCTCCACCACTTCATCCCTGCTCACCTGCTCCAGACTGGAAACCAATTCATCATAGTCCACGTATCTTCCAAAGGCAAATTCGTTTTTTGCAATGCGCATCATCCGGTTATCGGCGCTTTCAGAACTTAAGTAGATGCCGCCGATGAGATGCTCCTTGGCCTCAGCCACTTCTGTATCGCTCAGTTCGCCTCTGCACAGCTTCACGATCTCATTCTGGATCGTTTTAAGGACACGGTTGAGGTTTCGAGGTTCTGTAGCCGCATAGATCCCCAGGAGTCCTGCATCCAGATAGGTTGACAGGAACGAATAGACCGAATAGACCAGGCCCCTTTTCTCCCTGATCTCCTGAAACAGACGGGAACTCATGTTTCCGCCCAGGATGGCGTTCAATAGGGCGCCGGCAAATCGTTTGTCATCCATCTGGGACGGCGCTTCTCCTCCCAGGCAGACATGAACCTGTTCCAATGCCTTCTGGTGTGTTGAAAACCCCCCTTTCGATACGGGTACGCTGCGCCCGCACCGGTTCACGCCTGACCCTGAGAGAGCCTCGAAAACGGGTTCGAAAAATGCCACCATCCGAGGGTGGTCCACATCCCCTGCCGCCACCAGGAGGGTCTCCTCCGGGGCATACGATTTCCGGATGTAATTGAGAATCGTCTCCTTGCTGATGGCGCATACGGTCTCCTCGGTTCCCAGAATAGGCCATCCAATGGGATGACCGTCCCAGAAAAGATCACTGAAGAGCGTATGCAGGTTGTCGTCCGGGGTGTCTTCCATCATGTTGATTTCCTGCAAGATGACCTCTCGTTCACGCTCCATGTCAACGGAATTGAAGGTCGAATTCAGGAAGATGTCAGAGAGGATTTCGGCCAGGCGGCCAAAATGCCTTCCCAGGACCCTTCCGTGAAAGCAGGTGTTCTCTTTCCCTGTGAACGCATTGGAGAGACCTCCGATGATATCCAGTTCCTTGGCGATCTGGAGGACGTCGCGATGGCGGGTCCCCTTGAAACTCATGTGTTCAATGAAGTGGGAAACCCCGTTCTCCGATCGGACCTCGTCGCGTGATCCGGTATTGACCCATATGCCCAGGGAAACCGATCGAAGGTGTTCCACTCTTTCGGAGATGATCCTGACGCCGTTGTCGAGTACAGTCTTATGATACATTGTCGAGGCTTTCTCCCAGAGCGGCCTTGCGCGACAGGCGTATCCTGCCGTCGTTCCCAACCTCGAGAACCTTAACCAGCACCTCATCCCCTTCGTTGAGAATGTCCGTTACCTTGTTCACCCTCTCTTCTGCGAGTTGGGATATGTGGATCAGGCCGTCTGTGCCGGGAAATATCTCTACGAAAGCGCCAAAATCCATGATCTTGACCACCTTTCCCCGGTACAGCTTGCCGACCTCTGCCTCCTGGACGATCTCCCGGATCATTCTTACGGCAGCATCGCTGCATGTCTTGTCCGGAGAGGAAACCGTGACCGTCCCTTCGTCGTCCACATCGATCCTCGCGCCGGACGAATTGGAAATCTCTCGGATGGTCTTTCCCCCCGGACCGATGAGCACCCGGACCTTTTCAGGGTTGATCCGGATGGATGTGATAATCGGAGCATACTGGGAGACATCCGCCCGCGGCCGTGAAATGGCCTTGGCCATCTCATCCAGTATGAACAGCCGGCCCTCTCTTGCCTGATCGAGGGCCTGTTTCATGATTTCCCGTGTGAGCCGCTTAATCTTGATGTCCATCTGCAGGGCCGTAACCCCGTCACGCGTGCCGGTTACCTTGAAATCCATATCCCCGTAATGGTCTTCATCCCCGATGATATCGGTCAACACCGCCACCCGTTCACCGTCGCTGACAAGACCCATGGCCACACCGGCAACGGGCTCCTTGATGGGAACACCTGCATCCATGAGTGAGAGGCTGCCGCCACACACGCTGGCCATCGAGGAAGAGCCGTTGGATTCCAGGATTTCCGAAACCACGCGAATACAGTATTGAAAGTCGTCTCCGTTCGGCAGGATGGGGAGAAGCGCCCGCCGTGCCAGGGCGCCATGGCCGATCTCTCTGCGTCCCGGACCACCCAGACGTTTGGCTTCGGCCACGCTGTAAGGGGGAAAATTATAGTGAAAGATGAATGACCTGAAATAGTCACCGTAGATCGACTCAATCCGCTGTTCATCCCTCTCCGTTCCCAGCGTGGTCAAGACCATGGCCTGTGTCTCACCCCGTGTAAACAGGGCCGATCCGTGAATGCGAGGCAGGAACCCCACCAGGCACTCGATCGGTCTGACCTCGTTGAATGCGCGACCGTCCATCCTTTTTCCTTCGGACAGGATCATTTCACGAACCATTGCCTTTTCAATGGCGTGCACGGCCTCTTTAATCTCTAATTCCCTTCCTTCATACTCGCCGGAAAGGAGTTCGGCGGTTTGGTTTTCAGCCTCTTTTCGTTTCTGTTGTCTCTTTAACTTGTCTGCCGTGGCGATCACGTCTTTGAGCAGGGGGGCGGCGGTTTCTCTGATCCTGTCCTCCAGGGCCGTGTCCACATAGGCCGGAGGGCATATCCTCTTGGGTTTGCCGACCTCGGCCTTGAGCTTCTCCTGCATATCCAGCATCGGCTGAATGGCCTCATGGCCATAAAAGATGGCTTCAATCATATCCGACTCAGAGACAAAATCGGCCCCTGCTTCAACCATGACAATGCCGCCCCGGTTGCCCGCTACAATCAGGTTGATATCGCTGTCATCCTGCTGGCTGATCGTAGGGTTGGCAATGAACCGGCCATTGATCCTCCCTACTCTGACCCCGGCGATGGGCCCGGAGAAGGGAATATCCGAGATCTCGAGTGCGGCTGAGGCCCCTAACATGGCCAACATATCGGATTCATTTTCCTTGTCTGTGGAGAGCACCGTTGCAATCACCTGGGTCTCGAAATGGTAGTTTTTGGGAAACAGGGGCCTTAGCGGCCTGTCGATCAATCGGGACGTCAGCGTCTCCCTTTCGCTCGGCCTTCCCATGTCCCTTCGGAAGAAATTGCCCGGTATCGTGCCGCCCGCATAGGACATTTCTTGATATTCAACGGTCAGCGGGAGGAAATCGATCCCTTCACGGACCTCGTCGGTAGATACCGCCGTCACCAGCACGACGGTCTCCCCATATGTAACAACCACCGAGCCGCTTGCCTGTTTTGCAACACGACCCGTCTCCACGTTCAGCGGCTGACCATTTATCTCAATAGAACAGCTCTTTATCATAGTTTTCTGCATCCTTTCAATCGGTTAGGCATTTACTCACGCGTTTCGTCCTGCTGTCTACTTTCGAATACCGAGTTGCTGGATCAGGTTCCGGTATTTCTCCACATCTTTCTTTTTCAGGTAATTGAGAAGCCTTCTCCGCTGGCCGACCAGTTTCAACAATCCCCGTCGTGAATGGTGGTCCTTTTTGTGAATTTTGAAATGGTCTGTAAGATATTGAATACGACTGGTGAGCAAGGCAATCTGCACCTCGGGTGAACCGGTATCCTTTTCATGGACCTTAAACCGTTCAATCACTTCTCTTTTTGCTCCCGCTGACAAAACCACTTTTCATACCTCCTCTGTCCTGTTATATGGATTGTGTGACCGACTTCTTTTCCCATGGCGCATGGGCAGAGCGTCCAACGCCCACGAACGCCACGGGCGCTATGATGAAAACACCCTCTCTATCCTGACCCTTCCGTGAATCCCGGCATCCACGGGCGCGACATGCAGAATCGCAACGAGTCTGTTGTCGCAGACAAGCTTGATTCGCCCATCAGGATCGTCAGGCCTGATGCCCGTCTTTCCATCACAAAAACCCATCAGGTCTTCCCAGGACGGCCGGCAGCCTTTCCGCACTTTTTCAGCAAGCTCCTCACGGACCGTGATTTCCTTCATCGAGGGGATGGCCTCTCGCATGGGAATCACCCTTCCTGACAAGGAGTGCGTCTGGGCACTGCAGCCGATCTCAGCCGAGGAAAGGGCCGCCCCGACATCAAAGGGACCGCTCTTGATTCTGCGCAGCGATCGAAGGTGCCCGCCAGGGCCCAGGGCCTTCCCCAGATCTGATGCAAGGCGCCTGACATAGGTACCGCTTGAGCACCGGATACGCATGGCAATCTGCGGCAAACTCAGCGACAGAATCTCAAGAGAGTAGACGGTAATCTCTCTTGCCTTAAGGTGCACGCGCTGGCCGTTTCTCGCCAGCTGGTAGGCCCGCTTACCCTGGTATCTGACAGCCGAATAGTCCGGCGGTACCTGGTGGAACGTCCCTGTAAATCGGGCCGCTTTCTCACGGACGTATTGAAGGTCCATGTCCGGGACGGCACTGGCGGCCACCACCTTTCCGGTAAGGTCCAGTGTTTCCGTCTCGACGCCCAGCTCGAGGGTGGCCAGATACACCTTCTCACCGGGCATGATGAACGGGGAAAGCTTGGTTCCCTGACCCACAAGCACAATAAGCAACCCGGTAGCGAATGGATCCAGCGTCCCGGCGTGCCCGACCTTCATTCCCCTGTCTTCACGCCGCAATACGGACCTGATCTTTATGACGACGCCGTGGGAGGTTTCACCAATACTTTTATCGATCAGGAGTATCCCGTCAGTCACAGGTCCCATCCAGAAACCGCTCAGCCTCACTCAGAAACTCGCTGAATGCCGTCTTCACAGGTCCATGATATCTGAATCCTGCGGCCCTGGCATGCCCACCGCCTCCAAAGCGAGATGCCAGACGGGCTGCGTTCAAGCGGTTGTTGGACCGGAGACTGAATTTGCACTCATCCGTATCCGTTTCGCGGATAAGGACCCCCAGCTCAACCCCCCTGACGAAACGTGGATAATCCACAAATCGCTCGCTGTCCAGCTCCTGAGCCCCGGCCTCCCGAAACATCTCGCGGGTCAGGGTCAGAACGGCGATATGCCCCTTATGGCGGAACTGGATCGTGCCCAGGGCCATTCTCAGCAGGCGAAGACGGGGCAGACTATAATTGTCCATCACCTTTCGGGATATGTCCCACGGGTCCGCACCCCTGTCCACCAGGTCGGCAGCCGTTCTCAAGGCCCTGGCCGTGGTATTGGCGTATCTGAAAGAACCGGTATCCCCCTGTATGGCCGCGAAAAGATTTCCAGCCACGTCGGGACCCAAGGGAAGGCCGGCAGCCTGGATTACGCTGAAGACCAGTTCGCCTGTCGAAGAGCTGTCCGGTTCAACCAGGTTCAGGGTCCCGAAGTGATCGTTGGTTTCATGGTGGTCGATATTTATCAGGATGAGATGATCGTTCAGGTGACCGGCAGCGTCTCCCAGTCGCTCCTTTTCCGAGCAATCCAGGACCACCGCGACGTCAAAAAGCCTGTCAAGGCCTTCCCCGTTGACCACCTGGTCCGCTCCCTTCAGGAAATTCAGGGGAGGGCCGATCGGCCCATGAGACACGAGCGTTGTCTCTTTTCCCGCATCGGACAGGCTTTTCCCGAGGGCCAGCATGGAACCGATCCCGTCTGTATCCGGGTCCCTGTGGGTCATGAGGAGAAAGCGATTTTTGTCAATCAATTCGGCTGCGATCGTGTCGAGAGATGTCATGACAGCCCTTTTTCGGATTCACCTATTTTCTCGAACACCCGTTCCATATGGTTTCCCTCTTTCAGGGAAGGATCATGTACAAACAAAATCTCCGGTACGTAACGCAGTTCCATCCGGCTCCCGATCTCTCGCTTGATAAACCCTTTGGCGCTGTTCAGACCTTTCAAGGCCTTTGCTATCTGCACGTCCTCTCCCAGGACGCTGTAAAAGACCTTGGCCTGTTTCAGATCATTGCTGAGACGGATTCCGGTCAGGGTAACCCCTTGAACCCTCGGGTCTTTGACCTTTTCCAGGAGGAGAAAGGCGACCTCTCTCAGGATCAGGTCTCCCACTCTCACGGCGCGTTTCCCTGGTACCATTTTCGCTCCCTCCATCCACCGGATTGTGGCTACCTGAATTTGTCAATCTTTCAGTCCGTCAATTCCTGAATTCCTGAATCCACAAAACCAAGGGCTTTTTACAGGGGTCAAAGACTGATAATATCCATTTCCGTATTTACGATCTCTGCGAGGCAAAGGGAATCAAGGTAACCGAGAATATGATTCAGGGAGGAGTCGATATGCCGCCTGTCATTCCCTACTGCGCTGATCCCCAGTTCGATCTTCTGCCATTTATCGTTGGCGCCTACCTCTGCAATGGAGACATTGAACCTGGCCTTCACCTTGTCCACCATGCTCCTGACCACCTTCCGCTTTCCTTTCAGCGACCGGTTGTCGAAGAGCCGGAATTCAATCTTAAGGGTCCCCACGACCATGATTCTAAAGCTCTGCGGCCACCTCCTGGACCTCATACACCTCAAAAACATCAGCGGGCTTGATATCGCTGAAGTTCTCCAGGCCGATGCCGCATTCATATCCGGTCTGGACCTCCCTGACATCTTCCTTGAATCGCCGGAGGGAGGCCACTTTGCCGTCAAAGATCACCACATCGTCACGCAACAGTCTCACATGCGCGTTCCTGTCCACATGTCCGTCCGTGACCTGACATCCGGCGACCGCGCCCACTTTCGGCACGCGAAATATCTCCTTGACCTCTGCCCTGCCGATCACGTGTTCCTCCAGGACCGGCGCCAGCAGACCGGCCATGGCCAGACGAATATCATTAATGGCATTGTAAATCACATCGTAGTACCGAATATCGACGTTTTCCCTGTCCGCGACTTCAACAACACGCGGATTGCCCCTCACATTGAATCCGATAATAATAGCCCCTGATGCGGCAGCCAGCATCACATCCGATTCCGTGATGGCGCCCGTTGCCGAATGAATAATATTCAGCTTCACCTCTGTGGTGCTCTGTTTGACGAGTGAATCGGAAAGCGCCTCTGCTGAACCCTGGACATCGGCCTTCAGAATGATGTTGAGCTCCTTCATATCCCCCTTGTTGATCCTGTCGAAGAGGTCGTCGAGGCTGACCGGCCCGCGCTTTACCATCTCCTGCTTCTGGGGTTTGGCTCTCCGATGTTCGATGATCTGTTTGGCGGTCTTTTCGTCCTTTACCACGATAAATTCATCGCCTGCCATGGGTACGCCTGAAATACCGTAAAGTTTGACAGGAACGGAGGGACCGGCGATCTTCATCTTCCGGCCCCGATGATCAAGCATGGCCCTGACGCGACCATAATAGTCACCGCAGACAAACTGGCCGCCCTGCCTGAGCGACCCGTTCTTGATAAGGACCGTGGCCACCGGACCCCGGCTTTTATCCAGTTCCGCCTCGATAACCGTTCCTCTCGCATCTTTATTGGGATTGCCCTTCAACTCGAGCATCTCGGCCTGCAGAAGGATAAGACCCAGCAGATCGCTGATGCCTTCACCGGTCTTGGCTGAAATGTAGGCCCACAGGGTTTCGCCGCCCCACTCTTCAGGGGCGAGATCCAGCTCGGCCATTTCTCTCTTGACTTTTTCGGGATCGGCGTCCGGCTTGTCGATCTTGTTAACAGCCACAACAATCGGAATCCCGGCCGCCCGGGCATGATTGATGGCCTCCTTTGTTTGCGGCATGGCTCCGTCGTCTGCGGCCACCACCAGTACGATGATATCGGTCACCTTTGCTCCCCTCGCCCGCATGGCCGTAAAGGCCTCATGCCCCGGGGTATCCAGAAAGACGATATCGCCGCTATCGGTCTTGACGTAATAGGCCCCGATATGTTGAGTGATGCCCCCGGATTCTCCGCCGATGATATTTGATTTCCGGATATAATCGAGTAACGAGGTCTTTCCGTGGTCCACATGACCCATGATGGTCACCACGGGCGGTCTTGGAACCAGGTCTTCAGGGCGATCCGCCGTGTCTTCAAAGAGGCTCTCCTCCTCGAATGTGTCCAGCTCAAGCTCAAAGCCCAGTTCATCGGCCACGACAGATGCGGTCTCAAAGTCGATCGGCTGATTGACATTGACCATTGCTCCCAGCGTTATGAGCCGCTTCAACAGTTCAGTGGCCTTTGTCCCCATGGCCTTGGCCAGGTCGATAACCGTGACGAACTCCTGGACCTGGATCTTTCGCTTGATGGCCTTGGGAACCGTAATCTCAGTGTGCCTGAGTTTTCGGGCGATCTCCTTCCCCTTTTTGGCCCCTTTCACCCCCTTGGGCCTTCGGGGCTTGCCATTATAAAGATCGGCCCGCTCGTACACCTCCTTTTTTCGTCGCCGGAATGTCCCCCGGTCGGGAGACTCTTCGATCTCCAGCACCCGTTTCTCTTTCTTTTTCTTAAATCCCTTCCCCTTTTTGGGTTTTTCTTCCTTTTCTTCTAAGGTTGAGGGCGCTGGCGAGACCCCGAGCTCCGGTGGCGCAGGGGTGACGGCCGCGGCCTTCTCTTCCACCTGCTTGGCCAGAATGTCTTTGAGCGGACCTTCTTCGGGTCTCATGATGATTCTGGCAGGTCGTTCGGTCTTCTTCTTTTTCCCCTTCCTGGGCTTGGGTTTTGCTTCCTTACCAGGTTTCACAACCTCTTCTTCGGGGGCCTTTGGTTTTGCCTTCTCAGGTTCGGGTTCAGGGGCCACTTTTGGGGCCGCGGTCTCCTTCTCCTTTTGTAAGGCTACAGGGGCTGGCGAGGGAGCCTTCTGCTCGGCTTCCATCTTCGGTAAGGTCTCGACGGGGGGCTCTTCTTCGATTTTGGGTCGTCCTTCAGGTTCGGGTCTTTCGACTGCAGTAACTTCGGGGGGCGCCTGCTCGACGACGACGACTTTTTTGCGCCTGCGAATCACCGTTGGTTTGATTCGCTTCTCTACAACCACTTCCGACACGGCGCCGGAAACGATCTCTCTTGCTTTGATCACGGACGCTTCGTCAAGCGTACTCATATAATTTTTGACGTCCAGCCCTCCTGCAATGAGCTTGTCGACCAGACCCTTGCTATCCATGTCGAGTTCTCTTGCTAATTCATAAACTCTGACTTTAGCCATTGATTCCCCCAAAGCAATTCATTATGGTCCTTACAATTCCCCGATTTTTCAATCCAGGGCCTCCGGCATTGTCCATTCCGCAAGAAGATCGGGATGAACCGCAACAACGCCCATGGTCCTGAACGCTCTGCCCAGACGCTTGCTCGTCCCGAGGGCTCTCATGCAGGATGCATCCTCGCACACATAGGCGCCCCTGCCTGCACCCTTGCCGCGGGCATCCCGAACAACCATCCCATCGGCATTGAGGATGAGTCTGACCAGGTCCTTCTTATCCCGTTTGGTGTTGCAGGATATGCATGTTCTTATCGGTATGTGCCCTCTTCCTCTACGCATCCGATAACTTCGCAGTTACGGGTTCCTCAACATCCGGCTCAGCCGGAGATGTTTCCGGGGCATCCGTCTTTGATGCCGCATCATCGGCGGCACCCTCGATCCCGTGGTTTTGCTCCGACCCTGTTAATGGATCCCCTTCGTTCAATTCCCCGGCGGGTTTCTCCGGCGCATCTTTTTCGGCCGTATCGGCATCATGCCGCAACTTGACGTAACGGATGGCTTCGTCAATAAGAGACTCTGCCCGGGCCTCCGTCATCCCTTTGACGGAGAGGAGGTCCTCAACCGAGGCCCCGGCCACGTCGCCGACAGACTTGAAGTCCGCTTCATAGAGATCGGTGGCCCGTTTTTCCCCGATTCCTTCCAGGTCAAGGAGCGACCGGTATCCATCCTTGAGCGCTGTATTATAATTGGTTTCTCCGATAACATCCAGCCTCCATCCGGTCAATCTGGAGGCCAGCCGGACATTCTGTCCCCGTTTTCCAATGGCCAGGGACAACTGGTCATCCGGGACCACCACTTCCATGCTGTGGCTGTCCTCATCGACAATAACACGCGTGATATCGGCCGGGGCCAGGGCATTGCAAATGAATTTCGCCGCATCAGGGTCCCACGTAACGATATCAATCTTTTCACCCCGCAATTCCTGGACGACGGCCTGGACGCGTCTTCCCTTCATGCCGACACACGCCCCCACAGGATCCACGTCAGGATCCTTTGAGGTTACTGCAATCTTGGCCCTGCTGCCCGGTTCCCTCGCCACCTGCATGATCTGAACAATCCCCTCGGAAATCTCCGGGACCTCGTTTTCGAACAGGCTTGCCACAAAATTGGGATGGGTTCTGGAAAGAATGATCTGCGGGCCTCGACTGAACTGCTTGACATCCAGAATATACGCGCGGACTCGGTCTCCCTGCCTGTAAGACTCTCTCGGGATCTGCTCCTTCTGCGGCAGTTCGGCCTCAGCCCGTCCTACGTTGACAATGATCGAGCCCCGGTCGAATCGCTGTACAATCCCGTTGAGGATTTCGCCGCGGCGGTCTTTGAAATCATCATATACCATATCCCTTTCCGCCTCTTTCAGCCTCTGCATAATGACCTGCTTGGCGGATTGGGCGGCGATCCGTCCAAAGGCGTCCGTGTCCATCTTGATCCCGAGGCTGTCACCCAGTTCAGATTCAGGGTCCATTTCCTGGGCTTCCTTGAGGGATATCTGGAGATGTTCGTTTGTCACCTCTTCAACCACTTCCTTGAATTCAAAGGCCTCGACTTCCCCGAGTTCCTCATTATAGTTGACCTCCAGGTCGTAATCAGGGCCGTATTTCTTGCGGGCCGCCACCTTCACCGCCTCCTCGAGCGCCCCGATCAGCACATCCTGCTCAACACCCTTTTCACGACTCACTTGATCAATAACTCTCTTTAAATCAGAAATCATACCGTTCACTCCATCCGCGAACTGCAGTATTTGAGGCCTTTGAAAGGCAGTCCGTTTGGCCTTCCCTTTGGATCATCGTCTGTTCAACCCGGGCAGGATCAAGACACTCAGTATGAACAGAAACGGGTCAAAAGGGGAGGACAGGTTCAAAGCTTCGTCAATCCCCAAACTCATAAACCAGGTTGGCCTTTTCCACTTCTCCACAGGGGAGCAGAAAGCGATCGTCCTTAACCGTCACGCACAGCACACCGTCCTCGAAGGACGCCAGTTTTCCCTTAAAATTCCGGCGCCCGTCAAGGGGGGCCGCCATTCGGATGCTGACATTCTTTCCGACAGCCCGGAAAAAGTCCTTTTCCTTTTTAAGCGGTCTGTTGAGACCCGGGGAGGAGACCTCCAGAACGTAAGGCTGCCGGAAAAGGTCTTTCACTTCAATGACGTCCTCGATCTCTCTGGTCACACGAACGCAGTCGTCCAGGGTAATGCCCCCCTCTCTGTCCACATAGATCCTGAGGGTCCATCTCCCCCCTTCTGAAAGATACTCAACGTCGACAAGCTCGATCTGCATCTCATCAAGAATCGGCTCGATGAGAAGGCTGACATCTTTGGCGGCCTGACTGAACATCCCCACACCATCCTGATGACATCATAATCCGTGCCGCATGGAGACTCAAGTCCCGGGGGCACGGTTGAATGGCTCACATTCCGGCCTTACGGCGCCCATTCCCGGAAAGCCGGGGCTAAAAATAGAAAAAGCGGGCCCTCTCGCCCGCTTCCCCACTGCAGACTCAATTGTAAAGCGCTTTCTTACATAAGGTCCTTTGAGCGTAAACCGGTAAGGAATTATGAAAAATCAACGCAATATCCGCAATTTGAAGTAGATAAACCGCTGCCTAAAACCGGTCAATAACCTCAAAAAGGGGGAATCAGGCCCGACCTGTCAGAAATGAGTGGAGCGGGCAACGGGGCTCGAACCCGCGACACCAAGCTTGGGAAGCTTGTACTCTACCAGCTGAGCTATGCCCGCTCAAACCATCATTTCAGCCCGTTCGTTGCCAAGAAGATAATATAGTTAATTTCAGCAGTCAAGAGATATTTTGACCTTCCAAGACCCGGCATTGCAAAAAACTTGACATTAATCAGCGACAAAAATAAAATCTCTCAAAGGCTTCCATATCCTGACAGTATTCATAAGGGACCCTTGGATTTTCCAGGTGTCCGTACTCCTGAAGGGTTCTGTAATCGGGCGAGGAAAGGGCCTTTTGAAGGGTTTCGACGAGGAGACAAACACACCTTTGGAAGATGGCTCTGAACAGGGATTTTTTCATCTTATAAAATCCTTGATCAAGAAAAAAATACGCTTGGACAACAGCAATGACCTGGCCGAGGAAATCCATGATCTCATGGATGAAGGGCAGGCGAAGGGTCTTATCAGCGATGAAGAATCCCACATGGTTTACGGCGTGCTGGATCTCAAGGAGACGCCCGCCTACTCCATCATGATCCCCCGGACCGAAGTCTCCTCTGCCTCGGTAGATTCCACCTTAGGCGAGCTCATTGATCTCGTCACCCATTGCGGACATACCAGGATTCCGATCCACAAAGACAATATCGATCGCATCGTCGGCATCCTTCACGCAAAGGACCTCCTGAAGCTTTTAGGCGAAGATCCCGAATCCCGGATCCCGACGGATATCCTCAGAAAGGCCTTTTTTGTCCCTGAAAACCGTAGGGTCAGCGAACTCCTGAAAGACATGCAGGAGAGGATGACCCACCTGGCCATTGTCACGGATGAATACGGAGGCACTGCGGGCATCATCACCATCGAAGATATTCTCGAGGAAATTGTCGGGGAGATCATGGATGAACACGATCATGAAGAAACCCTCCTCACCCGCCTTGAAGACGGATCTCTGGTGGTGAACGCCCGCCTGGATGTGGAAAAACTGGGAGAAGCCCTCGATATGGAACTCCCTCAGGGCGAATTCGAATCGGTCGGCGGCTTCATCATCCACCTCCTTGGGAGGATACCGAAAACAGACGAAAAGGTCAGATTTAAGGATATTGAAATGACAATCCAGAAGGGAGATCAGCGAAGGATTGAAAAGGTTCTCGTCTCGCGTGCGATTTTACCCGGCGCTACGGAGAGGGAAGAACCCGCTGTTTCCAGTGATATGTAACCCTGTCCCATGATGTCGCCCACAAGACCAGCCTCCCCGTTTCTCCGCAATCTGCTGCTTGCAATCCTGTCCGGCGTCCTGCTGACACTGTCTTTTCCTCCCGGAAACTTTTCACTTGTGGCATGGTTCGCGCTGGTTCCCCTCCTGAACGGCATTCAAACCGTTACTCCTTCACATGCCTTTAAGCTGGGTGTCGCTTCCGGTCTTGCCCACTATCTGACCCTCATTTACTGGATCATCGTCGTGCTTCAGCACTACGGAAACCTGCATTTTCTGATAGCCCTGCTTTCACTGCTCCTCCTGTCCCTCTACCTGTCCCTCTACCTGGGTCTGTTTTCCATGCTGACATCCCGCCTCAAAGGTTCCCTTTTCTCCCCTGTTTTCATGGCATGCTACTGGGTTGCCCTGGAGTACCTCAAGACGCGTCTCATGACCGGGTTTCCGTGGTGCCTTCTCGGATATTCCCAATATGAACAGTTGCATCTCATCCAGACGGCGGACCTGTTCGGGGTATACGGTATCTCGTTCCTGATTGTCCTCGTCAACGGGCTTCTCTTCAGACTCGCGGCAAGGCCCGTTCGCCGGAACATCAGGGTGTTGAAGTGGGAACTTCCGCTTCCTGCCCTCCTCCTGGCCGGGGCATGGATATATGGCCACTATCACATCTCAGGCGCACAGTCCGATGGAGCGGCGGGCCGGCCTGTGAAGGCGGCCATCATACAGGCCAATATCGACCAGTCTATTAAATGGGACCCGGCATATCAGGAACAGACACTACAGGCCTACTACCGGCTCACCCGCTCTGCCCATGCCTTCCACCCGGAACTGACCGTCTGGCCGGAGACCGCACTCCCCTTCTTTTTCCAGGACAATCCAGGAATTTCTCCAGGAATCTTTTCCCTTGCAAGGGAAACCGGTTCCACCCTCGTCTTTGGAAGCCCTGCCTACAAGCGCCACCGCGGTGGCGTGCACTATTATAACCGGGCTTACATGATCGCACCGGATACCCGTCGCATCACATATTATGACAAGATACACCTTGTGCCCTTTGGTGAATATGTGCCGTTAAAAAAGTATCTTCCTTTTATCCATCGTCTGGTGGAGGCTGCCGGTGATTTTGCACAGGGAGAAGAATTAAAGGCGCTCAAGACCGGGGATCTGTCGTTAGGAATCCTGATATGCTTTGAAGCGATCTTTCCCGAATTGGCCAGGGGCCTTGCGAGAGACGGGGCCAATATTTTCGTGAACATCACCAACGATGCCTGGTTCGGCGTGACCAGCGCCCCCTACCAGCACCTGTGCATGGCCGTGTTCCGGGCAATCGAAAACCGGAGACCCATGGTACGGGCCGCCAACACCGGTTTCAGCGCCTTTATCGAACCTACGGGCGCCATCCAGTCAAAGAGCGATCTCTTTGCCGAAGAGGTTCTGAAGGGTTCGGTGACCACAGGGGCTTTTCCGTTGACATTCTACAGTCGTTTTGGAGATCTTTTAGCCGTTACCCTCCTCGCCGTTTCCCTGGCGCACGTCCTTTGCCTGCTCTGGACGGGCCGACGGCGGAGAGATGGTTGACGGGATGCCGGATGCTGGATGCTGGTTAGCAGCCCATGGCTCATTGCTGATGGCTGATAAGCTGATGAGAATATAGGCTCAATCCCGCCGCCGGCAGGACTTAATAGCGCAACAGCTGTAATCCTTGCACCTGGCACCTGACGCGTGATTTATGGACCAGAGTGAAAAAATAGGATTCTATTCCATCGGGATCAATCTGATACTTGTGGGCATCAAGATCGGCCTGTCCGTCCTGTCCGGATCGGTAGCCCTCTTCGCCGATGCCATTCACTCCGCGACCGATGTGATATCCTCGGGCACCGTGGTGGCCGGAATAAAGATCAGCAAGAGGACATCCAAGAGTTTTCCCTACGGCCTCTATAAGGTGGAGAATTTCGTCTCTCTGCTCTCGTCGGTCTTCATCTTTCTTGCAGGTTACGAGATTGTCCATGCCGTGTTTTTTGAAAGACCCCGCCTGAACATGCAAAAAATCCCGTATGCCATGGCCGGTGTCGTCTTGACCATGGGCATCACATTTGCGTTCTCCCGGTATGAGCTTCGTAAGGGAAAACAGATCGGATCGCCCAGCCTCATCGCAGACGCACAGCATATCCGAACAGACATGCTCTCATCCGGGGTCATTTTAGCGGGACTGTTCGGCTCGATTTTCGGTTGGGATCTGGATAAACTTGCTGCGCTCCTGGTGGTGATCCTTATTGCAAAGGCCGCCATCACCATTCTGGTAGACGCCCTTCGCGTGCTGCTGGACGCATCCATCGATTTTAAGACAATGGATCAGGTCAAGACGATTATCCTGAAAAACCCGCGGGTGGTCTCCATCAATGCACTCTGGGGGAGAAACTCAGGACCCTACAAGTTTATTGAAGCCGATATCGTTGTCCAGGCGGGGAGCCTGGAGCGGGCCCACTTTTTCATCAGCAAGATTGAAAAGGAGATCCGCGAAAAGCTGTCCAACGTGGACCATATCCTGATCCATTACGAACCCCGGCAAAAGGAGATGATTACCTGCGCCATCCCGCTGGATGAGGCCAGGACCGTCCTGGCGGACCACTTCGGAAGCGCCCCCTACTTCTATGTGGCCTCCAAACGGCAAAAGGACGGCGAGGTCCTGTCCGAGGCCTATTACCACAATCCGTTCCGAAAGGATGAGAAGGGAAAGGGGATCAAGGTGAGCGAGTGGCTCCTCGAAAAGGGGGTGGACTGGGTATATTCCCCAAAAGAGTTGAGCGGAAGAGGCCCGGGTTATGTCTTCTCGGACGCCGGCGTGGAGGTCATGGTCACGGACCTGAAAAATCTGAAAGATATTCAAAAAGACTTCCAAAAGACATAACACGCCACCCATTCCCCTTCAATGCGTTCAGCAGCCCGCTCAGAAATCTTCCCGGGTCTCGGGGCTTCCGGGTCCGTAAGGAGTTGGCCGCTGGACCTGTCTTCCCCATGCAAAAAATCCTCTTCGGTGCTAAAAAGGCGTTTATAAAACATAGTTGAAGCCTTCTTTTCACGACTTCTCAAAGCATGTCAATCTGTTGCCCTGGTCCGACCCTGGACAACCGGACAAAACTACATATGGACAGCCCTTTTTTATCTGGTCATCCACGAATCCTCAGCGCTGGTGACGGTGTCCTTGCAGAGAATCGGGCCGGGATCCACGATGGTGAATTCGGGCTTGACCCCCCATCTGCCAGGTATCTTCTTTACCCAAAGGTCCGATTTGAGGTATTCGTCAAGAAGCTCTTCGGACTTGAAAATGTAAAAAGCCCCCCATTCACGCCTTTCTTCGTTGACCCACCAGCATTTGCTGTCAATGCCGGGGTGATCCCTGTAGATATGGTAAAGCTCACAAAACCTTTCTCTCATGTTTTCTTTTGTGGGCATTGTATCCATTTTAAATACAACCCACATAGCTTTCTTCCGGCCATCCATTTACATATCCTCCGATTGTCTTGCATCTTGGTTAATAAGAATTGAGCCTTGACAGACGCGCCGATTCTAAGACCAATGACCCTTCCCATGAATCTTCTCTTCCCTGCTATTGGTGATGCTAAAACGTATGGGGATCTCTTACATTTTAACAATCTTATGATTTCATGGACATCCCCTATCCTACGATCCGTAGACCGTCTGAAGGGGTTTGAGTACCTTGTCCCGGCTTGCGCTGTTCTGTCTGCAAAGTTCATCCAGAAGCTGATCCGATACCTCGAACAGCAGTTCCGTTTCAACACGCTCGATTTCCTCCTGCATGGCGGTACCCAGGAGGTTTTTCAGAACCTTTCCGTTCGATCCCGGCATATACTGGTCTTCAGCAATACCAGATGTGGAATAGCGGCCCTCTTTCTCCACGGATAGGCCTTTCCATGATTTCAATCTCTATTCAATTCGTTACTCTCCAAAAAGCTGTAGTATCCTTTGTGGCTGAAGATGATGTGATCGAGCACCTTGATGCCAAGGGTTTCACCCGCCGCCTTGAGTTTGCGGGTGATTTCCACATCGTCCTTGCTGGGGGTGACATTGCCGGCGGGGTGGTTGTGGGCGATGATGACGGTGGCGGCCCGGTCGGTGATAGGATCGGCAAAGACCTCCCGCGGGTGAACCTGGGTCTTGTTTACCAGGCCGACCGAAATGGTCCGGGTGGCGGTCACTTCATTGGCGCCGTTCAGGGAGACGCGCAGAAAATGCTCCTGTTTCCGGTCGGCCATGTGGCGAATCAGGAGAAGGACATCGGTGGGGAAGGCGATTTTGAAACCCTCGGGCCGGATGCGGGGACGGTCAAGGATGGGTATGTCGGATATCTTTTTCACGGCTTTTTTGTCAAGGGTGTCGAGTTAGGCCCATCGGAGCTTTGTCTTTAAATCATTACAGTGGGTCATGGGCAAGTGTTTGTCATGTTGGAGACGTCCTACGACGATTCCAGGAGCAACGCCAACCTGTGAGGCAAAGCGGCGTATATTGATCTTTGAGAAGGAACCCTCTTTCACAAAGCCCGCATAATCCTGCCGTGGAATCAAAAAATCCGATGCAAAGCGGTTTGCCTCTTCTTCTTTGTCTTCATCCATCCCCAATGCGGTACCTTCCAGAAAGATAGCCTTCTTACTATGTTTTATAATGTGCCCGGCTTCGTGAAAAAAAGAAAACCAGAGATGATCGTTGGATTTATAGCGTAAGCTGAGTTGAATCAATGCCTTGTTCGCTGTCACCCAACGGGTCGCGCCGCTGACCCTGGTCCTGGGCAACTCGGGAACAAAGATAACGGCAACCCCACAATCAGAGCACAGATCTGTTAAACGCCCCTGAAAAATATCAGGAGGTTCAACGGTTAATTTACGAATGGTGTACAAGCAGGAGCGGAATTTTTTCTCATTGTATGAGCTGCACTGAATCTTTTTGGCTTCCAGTTCTCCTTTACGCAGCCAGGCCATAAGAGCCTCACTATCAACCTCAAATGCCTCTGTCTTTCTGAACGCCACCTGCCGACCTAAACTTGCTGTAATCGTGGCCCATTGCTCCGGTGAGGCAATGCCAAAGAAGCTTAGCACCTCTTGAAGCTGCGGGACTTTCTCCTTGAATCTTCTGATCCAGCCCCATTTTGCCATGTCCTTGACGGGAACGGACTTAAGCCATTCGACATGTGCCCGTAAGTTGTTCTGTTCTTCAATCCGGGCGCAGGCTTCGCGGTAATGACGTTCCCGATTGTTCCAGAATGAGGCTGGCACACCTAAGACCCGTTCCAGTTCCAGCGCCATTTTAGCCGTTACCGGGGCCTTTCCCTTGACAATCTCATTGATCATTTTCTTGGAACGTCCTGTCCGTTCTGCCAAATCAGCCTGAGACATCCCGAGTGCACCAAGCGTTTCCTGCAAGGTTTCACCCGGAGGTGAAACACTATCCGGCATATACTGATTTTCCGCAGGTCTACCCATGGGTATCCTCCACTCCAACTATCTCAACAGCAGATACACTATCCCAGTCGAGGCCCCCATCGGCCTTTTTGGCTATCGGTTCGTTCGCAGGTCTGAACAGGAGTCGAAAGGGGTGGTCCAGATCAACCGAGAGTTCTCCAGCACGGTTTCCTTTGAGTTCATGGCAGCGGGCCTGGGGGAGATATCGAATTGCATTTAGAGTATCAGCCGCCCGCAGTTCGTCCAGCCTAAGCCGTATCAATTTCGCACACTGTGGACCATATGTACGAACCAACAGGGTTTGGCTGTTACATTGTTTTTCCAGTTTCTTTGTTTTGAACAGGATATCCATTATCAAATAAAATGTCAACTTTTTATTAACGTATTAGGTAAATAAAAAAGAGCAACGCGTAAAACAGTGAGCTTTTTGCCTGGTCAGTTAAGGAAATCTGGATGCTCTCCTTTTGGCTTTGTTGGATTTTGTCTTCCGGTTGGATTCTGCCTTTTCCCTTGCGGCCTTGATTCTCTCAAGAAGTTTTATGGCAGGTTCATCATTGGGGTCCTGGGAAACCAATTCGCCTCGGAAGGCCTTGGAGAGGATGGATTGATCAAAAATATCGCACTTCTCTATTAACCATGCCACCTTGTCCATCGTTAATTCAATTGATCCAATTCCTGAATTCAATGTCTTTAAAATGATTTCTTGTTCCTTTGGCGGTGGCAAAACAAGAGTGATTGACTCCAAATTAGGTGCGTTGAGATTTGGTCTGCCCGTTCCGGTAGAACCTCCCGTCATCGCCTCTTTGCATCGAGGCGATTTCAATTGATGGAAGATGAACCATGACAATCCTGTGTTCAGAACCAACCTATAATGAAGCAAATAGGCACCAGGGATCGCCTCAACTTTATCGTTGAAAACAGATAGAGTCCCTATGCTTCCAGTTCTGGTTATTAAAAGATCACCTGCCTTGATTAGATATTTTTTAAGCTCATTTTGAGTCAGCATAATTCGAGGGGCTGATTCTATATTTACCCTACCGGAGTCATCAATATCTGTGGTCCGTAAAACAAATGTACCTTGTGCAGAATACCGTTCATTAGAAAACCTCGGCCCATAAATGGAATACCCTTGCAATTCATTAAGGTTTGTCCAACACCACCCCTCGGGAAGTTCCGGTAAATCGGAAGTATCAATCGGCACCGGTTCTTTGTATTTTTTGCGTTGTTTGGCGAAGGCATCTTCGAGTTTATCACCGGTGAGGCCTTTGGCTTTGAGTTTATTCAGTTCAGCCGCGTCCCAGCGTTTTCGGCGTTCTGTGCGGATTCGTTTGAGCAGTTCAGAAGCGGGCTCAATGTTCCCTGTCTGCCTTTTTCGCCATGCCTTTGTCAGATCACCACGGAAGGCGGCGGCCAGGATGGATTGGCGGAGCTGTTCCAGCAGATCGGGGACGGTCTCCAGCGCCTCCCGAGCGCGGCGGCTTCGGGCCTGGAGTTCTTCGATTCTGGCGACGATGCGTTTTTGTTCGTTTAGGGGAGGTATCGGAACCTTAACAGAACCGAGCTTTTTTGCATTAACATTCTGTATCGCAATACCCGAACCGTGGGCTCCAATTTGTCTTAAGTAGATTGGGGACCTCACAAAATAATCTAAAAAGAAGCTTAAAGATTCATGAATTGGTTTGCCTCTTATTAGGTACGACGCAAATACCGATAAAGGAGGGTTTGACACGCGATAAGCTTTCTCAATTGAACCTGATCTGGCAAATACCATGTCGCCATCTGCAAGCTTGTATCTTTCTAATTCTTCTGCCGTTATTATGCACCCAGGAACAGTACTCCAATTTACATCATTATTTTGAATATCGGTAATACGCAAAAATTTCGGTTCGTTAATTTCCGATGAAGCTTTTGCTGTATGCCCGTATTGCAACCGGTCGACTATATCTACAAGATTCGTTTCAATCCACCCAACCGGTAGCTTATCTTTTCGATCCCCCATTACTCCCCCTCCTCGCCACCATTCAGACCGTTCCTATTTGGCAGCTCCACCGCTTCCAGCAATCTTTGGATCTGGGCGGGTTCGGGGAGTTTGCCTTTCAGCGCGGCTGGAAGGCGGCGAACGATACGGTAGGCGGCAACGCCGATGGGTTTGTTGCTTTCACGCAGGGCGTATTCAACCACCGCCCGCTTTTTCTCTCTGCACAGAATCATGCCGATGGAGGGGTTTTCATCCGGGAGCCGCACCCGGTCATCCAGGGCCGCGAGGTAAAACTGCATTTTGCCCACGTATTCGGGCTTGAATTCGCTGATCTTCAGCTCAACGGCCACCAGGCACTTGAGGACCCGGTGGTAGAGGAGCAGATCAATGAAAAATTCATCACCCTCGATCTCAAGCCGGTACTGGCTGCCCATAAAGGCAAACATGCCGCCCATCTCGCGCAGGAATTGCTCGATTCGGGCGATGATGGCCCGTTCAAGCGCTCTTTCGCTGTGCTCATCGCCCAGTTCAAGAAAATCGAAGGTATATTCATCGCGGACCGCCAGCTTGGCCTGGTTTTTGAGGGGTTCGGGCAGGTTTTTTTCAAAGTTGGTCTGGCCCAGGAGGGTCTTTTCGTAGGCCTGATCCTGGATACGAAGCGCCAGGACATCCTTGGTCCATCCGAATTTACGGGTCATGCGGATGTAGAATTCACGCTGCAGGTCGTCCTTGCAGCGTGCCATAATGACAAGATGTTTCGACCAACTGATTTCTCCAACCAATGGTTGGAGTTTTGGGTGCCCCGCATAAGCGAGGTAAAACTGACGCATGTACCACAGATTCTGGGCTGAAAAGCCGCTCATCCCTGGGAATTCGTTTTGAAGATCCTTGGAAAGGGTTTCAACCACGGACTTGCCCCAGCCTTGATCCTTTTGCCGTTGAGCAATCATGCTTCCCATGTCCCAATAAAGCGCAACAAGTCCCCGGTTGACGGCCTTCAGAGCCTCATATTGGGCAGCCCTCACCCGGTTTTTGATTTCTTCGAGGGTCTGGAGATAATCCCTGGGTATGGATACGTTTTTTGCCATGGTCAGTTTGTTTCTCCCAATAGTCGAGCCAGTTCCTGCATCTCCTCCGTTGCAATACTGAGCTGGGCCAGGATCTCGTCGGCAATGTCGGCCGGGTCGGGGAGGTCTTCGCCGCGACGGACGCTGTCGTCCTGGAGCCAGGTAATATCCAGGGAATCGTTCCGCTTGGCGATATGCTGCCGAGTGAAAGAACGAAAGCGGCCCTTTTCGCCCTGGTCCTTGCGCCTGGCCTTGGCGTAGGGATCGTTGCCATAGGCCTCGATAAATTCCTTGAAATGATCCAGGGTCAGGGGGGTTCGTTTGCCGAAGCCGGGCATGTTGGTGCGCATGTCATAGACCCAGACTTCCTTTGTATTGCCCTTGTCTTTCTTGCCCCGGGTGAAAAAGAGCACATTGGTCTTGACGCCCTGGGCGTAAAAGATGCCCGTGGGGAGGCGGAGGATGGTGTGCAGGTCGCACTTGTCCATGAGGTCTGCGCGGATTTTCTGTCCGTCGCCGTCTGCAAAGAGCACATTGTCCGGCAGCACCACTGCGGCCCGGGCCTTGCCGTTTGTCTTGAGGGACCGGTAGATGGCCTGGAGAAAATTGAGCTGTTTGTTGGAGGAGGGATAGGTGAGGTCGTCCCGTGTGGGCCGCTCGCCGCCGCGCTTGGTGCCAAAGGGGGGATTCGTGAGAATAACATCGTAATCTCTGAATGACTTCCCTTCGCTTGATAAGGCGTCGGCCTGAAATATCCCGCCCTCGATGCCGTGCAGCATGGCGTTCATTAAGGCGAGGCGGTGTGCGTCCTGTACCAGTTCGATACCGGTGAAGGCCTGTCTTCGCTGAAATTCCTGCTGCTCTGTGGTGATCCCTTTGGCAAAGTAGTCATCGGTCTGGTTTTTGAGATACTGATCGGCCGCGATCATGAAACCGAAGGTGCCGCAGGCCGGATCGCCGCATCGCTCCCCCAATTTCGGCTTTACGAGCTGGACAACGGCATTGATAAGGGGCCGGGGCGTGAAATACTGGCCGGCGCCGGACTTTTTTTCGTCGGCGTTTTTCTGGAGCAGTCCTTCATAAAGATCACCCAGGCCCTCTTCCTTGGCGCTGTACCAGTCCAGGCCGTCGATGGCCTTGACGATCTTTTCCAGGTTTTTGGGGTAGTCGATGTTGGTATAGGCATTGACATAGATCTGTTGGATTCTGTTCTTGCCTTTGGTGCCCAGCTCCAGAAGGAGTTTGCGATAAAATTGGTGCAGTTCAATACCCTTTTTCGCTGTCAGGTCGGCCCAATGATACCCTTCAGGAATTTTGTCCTCAGCGCCGGTTTCTTCGGCCATCTTGAGAAAGAGGATATAGGTCAGCTCGGTGACGTATTGATGGTAGGTGATGCCGTCGTCGCGAAGGACGTTGCACAGGTTCCAGAGTTTTTGAACGATTTCGGTTGTGGTCATGCGGTTTCTCTCTGATCAGGATAAAGGTTTAGGGTGATGTCATCCAGGACCTGCTGGAAATTGCCCTGGAAGATCTTGTTCAACCGGTTGAAGCCGCCGTGGGCTTTGAAGGCGCCCCGTTCAAAGTCCTCCCGGTCCAGAATGGTCTGGGCGAT